>Ga0163149_10004969_pt1 | contig 14231 bp, 15 predicted proteins | sample OliLakLV19MP5G1_FD_148604 | JGI IMG/M metagenome (GOLD analysis project Ga0163149, IMG submission 148604) | Freshwater microbial mat bacterial communities from Lake Vanda, McMurdo Dry Valleys, Antarctica - Oligotrophic Lake LV.19.MP5.G1 | ecosystem: Environmental > Aquatic > Freshwater > Lake >...
CGGGCGGGAAATCTCATGTTGTGTCTCCGATTTTTTCAGTTGTCCGACGATTGCCCGGTCTACCAATCGCCGCCTGTCACCGGCTTGATGCAGCGGCTTGATGCAGCCTTCCTTGCCAATGATACTTTCAACCGGGAATACGAGTTGTTGGTGTCGGCAATGCCGCCGGCGGTCGGGCAAGGCCTGAAGTCGGCGTGAAGTCGGCGTTTCCCCGACTCCGACAGGCTGCTAGACTGTGCCTCTCCCTCTTGCATTCACCCCGGCTCCGCAAATCGAACGCAAGGCGGTGTGGAGGACTCTTGAACAACGTCGATGGCGGTACACCTGCCGCCTGGTATCTGGCGAGCGTTGCCACATTCATGATTCCGGCAGGCATTCAGATGGTGCTGCTGCCCTATCTGCTGGCCATCGAGCTGAATCAACCTGCCGAGCGATTCGGCATCACGCAGATGATCGGCCAGCTGCCGATCCTGGTGTTCCTGCTGGTCGGCGGCTGGCTGGCCGATCGCGTCGACCCACGCCGCCTGCTGATGGTGATTCAATCCGCGGCGATCGGCATGCCCTTGTTGCTGGCCTTCTCCTTGTGGCGCGGCCAAATCAGCGAAGGCTTGCTGGTACTGTACGCGCTCGCCTGGGGCCTGGTGACGGCGTTTGCAATGCCGGCCCGCGATGGCCTGCTCAAGCGGGTGGCCGGCAGCAATGTGCAGCGCATGGTCACCCTCGCCATGGGCATGCAGTTCGGCGCGATGATGATCGGTCAGGGGATGGGCGGCAGGGCTGCGCACTGGGGTTCGATCAGCATCCTGCTGGTTCAGTGCCTGGTGCTGGCAAGCGGGATCATTGCCACCAGTCGCCTGCCGTCCAGTGCGGTGCCGCCGATACCGGGAAACGCCGGCTCAATGCGCGATTCCTTGTGGCGCGAATTCGGCAGCGGTGTGTCCCTGATTTTTTCGGATTCGCCGATGCGCGCGACACTTCTGCTCACCCTTGGCATGGGGGTGTTTTTTATCGGAGGTGCCTATGTGGTGCTGATACCACTGGCCATTCGCGATCTTTATGCCGGCGGTGCCCAGGATTTGGCAACCGGCTATATCGCTTTCGGCATCGGCTCGCTCATCAGCATCGTGATTCTCACAAGGCGCGGCGGCACCGCCACCCCGGGTCGGGCGCTGGCCATCGCCTTGCTGCTCGGCTGTTGCGTTCTCGCGGCACTGGCGCTGGCGCCGCCGCAGTGGCTGTTCTATGTGTGCGTTTTCGCCTGGGGCATGTGCGGCGGCGTGGCCATGGCGATGTCGCGCACGATCCTGCAGGAACGCGCGCCAGCGACGCATCAGGCACGGGTGATGGCGGTGCTGGCCCTGGCCACGCTGGGCGGCGGCCCGCTCGGTTCGCTGATCATGGGCTTGGCCGTGGGCGCAGTCGGTGCACGCCTGGCGGTGTTGTTGCCGGTTTTGGCTGTGGCGATCACCACCCGCGCCGTCCTGGCCACGCATTCCATCTGGGGCCTGCATTCGCGAAGCCGGTAGACAGAAGCGGAGCGCGACGTAGCGCCGCGCCGCTGTGTGGTGCCCAGCAAGGGCGGCTCTGGAAAACGCGCCTCCAAGTAGGCTGCGATGGCGGCGTTGTCGATCAGCACGCGGCCATCTTCCAATTGCAGGGCCGGCACGGTGCATAGCGGGTTGATGGTTCGATAGGCCGCGCCCATTTGCTCGCCTCCGGCCAGGTCTAGGTTGACGGCGGCATGGGCCACACCCTTCTCCGCCAGCAGGATGCAGGCACGGCGCGGGCTGGGGGCGGTGGCGCCGTCATAGAGCGTGATGGTCATGCGATCTCCTGGTTTCGGGTTGCTCTGTTGCGGCATGGCCGCATCAGTTCCACCAGGCTTTGTCCTTGTAGGTTCGCAGGTCAATCTCGAAGGTCCAGGCCGAACGGTGTTGTTGCGCCAGGTGAAAATAGGTGTCGGCGACTTCGGCCGGCAACAACAGGCCGTCATGTTCGTTGCCACGCGTCTGGCGCAACTGCGCGAAACGCTCGGGCCCGAGCATCTTGCCCAGGGTGTCCGGGGCGTCGACCGAGCCGTCGACGATGATGTGCGCGATGTGGATACCCTTGGCGGCAAATTCGGCGTTGAGCGACTGGCACAGCATGCGGCGCCCGCCCATCGCCGCGGCGTGCGAATGCTGGCCCGGGTTGCCGCGCATCGCTGCGGTTGAAGAGGTCACCAGGATGGTGCCTTTGCCGCGTGCTTCCATCAGCGGGCACAGCACCGAAGCCAGGCGGAACAGGGCGAAAGTCGCCATGCGCCAGCCAATCTCGAACATCTTGTAGGAAGTCTGCGCCAATGACCGGTCGCCGATTTGTGCGCCGAGATTGAATACCGCCACCTCGATCGGCCCGAGATCCGCCTCGATCCGCATCACGAGTTGTTCGATGCTGTTTTCTTCCACGGCGTTGACCATGAATCCGGTCGCCGTGCCGCCCTCGGCCTCGATCTCGCCGACCAGACGGTCGAGCCCTTGTTTGTCACTGCGGCGCGCCAGGCAGGCGTGGTAGCCCTCGCGCGCGAAGCGTTTGGCCACAGTGCCGCCGATGCCGGCACCCGCACCGACGATGAGACAGACCGGTTTGCTCATGTTTGGTTTCTTTTGTCGGTTGCCTGCGTGACTGGTCGACCGGTATTTCGAATGGACGGACTCAGCTAGCGCAGATGCGCGCCTTCGCTTCGGCATATTCGCGCTTGAAGCGCGCCACCAGCGCGGCCGCCGGCATCACTTCGCGAATCGCGCCGATGCCCTGGCCGCAGCCCCAGATGTCTTTCCAGGCCTTGGTGGCGCTGGCGCCTTCGCCGCTGGCGAAATTCATCTTGCTGGGGTCGCTTTGCGGCAGATTGTCTGGGTCCATGCCGGCGTTCCTGATGCTACCTTTCAAGTAGTTGCCATGGATGCCGGTGTAGAAATTGCTGTAGACGATGTCGTCCGAATCGGATTGCGTGATCATCTGCTTGTAACCCTCTACCGCACGCGCTTCTTCGGTGGCGATGAAGGCCGAGCCGATGTAGGCGAAGTCGGCGCCCATGGCCTGCGCGGCCAAGATTGCGCCGCCCGAGGAGATGGCGCCGGAAAGCGCCAGCGGGCCGCCGAACCATTCACGGATTTCGGCCACCATGGCGAACGGGCTTTTCACGCTGGCATGGCCACCGGCGCCAGCGGCCACCGGAATCAGGCCGTCCGCGCCCTTTTCAATCGCCTTGTGGGCGAACACGTTGTTGATCACATCGTGCAACACCACGCCGCCCCAGCGGTGCACGCCCTGGTTCACGTCTTCGCGCGCGCCAAGGCTGGTGATGACGATCGGCACCTTGTATTTGGCGCACACCTGCATGTCGTGCTCCAGGCGATCGTTGCTCTTGTGCACGATCTGGTTGATGGCGAACGGTGCGGCAGGCGATTCCGGGTGGGCACGGTCGTGCTTGGCCAGGGACTCGGTGATCTCAGCCAGCCATTCGTCCAGTTGCGCGGCCGGGCGGGCGTTGAGCGCGGGCATGGCGCCCACCACGCCGGCCTTGCATTGCGCGATCAAAAGCTTCGGGTTGCTGATGATGAACAGTGGCGAGCCGATGACCGGGAACTTGATGTTTTTCAGAATGGGAGGGAGGCTGCGGGCAGGTGCGGTCATGAGGGTTGATTCTTGATGGTCGTGGAAAGGGGCGGAGCCACGGGGTCGAGACAGCCAGAATGTGGTTCACGAATTATCAGCGATAGTCGGGCCGAGACTACTCGGATCGGGGTTGATTGCGGGCTTCGCACGGCTGGCGCCGGTTATTGGCAGGCAATCAGTGCAGTTGCTCTGATTCGATGACCCGCCGGCCGGGCACTGCCTCAACTGCTGCGGTCAACATGTGCCGTGCGACGGCGTCGGTTGCGACAGCGCGATAGCGGCGCGGCACCAGAGGTCCGGCAGACTTGACCAGCAACAGGCCCAATGCCTCGGCAGGGCGTGCATCGCTACGTGGGCCGCCATCGAGCAGCGAAGGGCGCGCAAGCGTCAGGGACTCGAATCCGATGGCAGTCAGGTCATCCTCGATCCTGCCCTTGACCTGTCGATAAAAGTTGCCGGCTCGCGCGCTTGCACCCAAGGACGAGTTGAGAACAAAGGTCGGCGTGCCGGCTTGATGCGCCAGGCGCGCGGCAGCCAGCACATGATCATGGTCGACCTCGAAAAAAGCTTGCCTGGAGCCGGCTTGTCGCAAGGTGGTACCCAACGCGCACAGGCAGGCGTCGGCGCACCACCACGGCGCCACCGGCAGGGCGCGGTAGTCGACGATCGGGTTTAGCAGCCTTGCGTCGGGCGGGAGTGGTTGCCGGGTGGGCGCAACGACCTGGCCTACCTGCGGATGAGCCAAAGCCTGAGCAAGGATGCGTTGCCCTACCTTGCCGCTGGCGCCAAGGATCAGCAGGGTTTTCATCGACTCGGCCGCGGGTTGGTTACGGCGCACCCTTAAATGGTCGAATCGCCGGCGGAGTAAGTGGTGCGCGCGATCCCCAGGCGGCCATCGCCGGGCTGTGGTGCAACTCGATCAGTTTGTCCAGGGGGAATCGGTTCAAGCGCGTATGCCAATCCGCCAAGATCGGCAAACTCGACCAGCACGACGTCGTCGTCCAACCGTTCCACGATGGTGCCCACCTGCCCCTTGGCAAGACGTGCCAGCGGAATCGCTTCCAGGTTGGCTACGACATCAAGTATTTTCATCGCATTCTCCGATCACAAAACTTTGTCGCAAGTCTCGCGGAAGTATCGGTACACAACCGGTTTTGTCTGTTCACGCAGGTGCGGGCTGGCGAAGCCTACTTCCTGCGACCCTTCGCCAGATTCCCCGCGATGCGCATGCGCAGCGCGTTCAACTTGATGAAGCCGCCGGCATCGGCCTGGTTATAGGCGCCGCCGTCGTCGTCGAAGGTGGAGATCTTCATGTCGAACAGTGAATCGGTCTTTGACTCGCGGCCGGTGACCATCATGGTGCCCTTGTAGAGCTTGAGCCGCACCTTGCCATTGACGCTTTTCTGCGACTCGTCGATCAGCACCTGCAGCAAGTTGCGCTCGGGGGAGAACCAGTAGCCGTTGTAGATCAGGCGCGCATAGCGCGGCATCAGGTCATCCTTCAGTGCCAGCACTTCGCGGTCCATGGTGATCGATTCCATCGCGCGGTGCGCCTTCCAGATGATGCTGCCGCCCGGGGTCTCGTAGCAGCCGCGCGACTTCATGCCGACATAGCGGTTCTCGACCATGTCGAGCCGGCCGATGCCGTGCTTGCCGCCGATGGTGTTGAGTGTGGCCAGCACGGTGGCGGGCGACATCTTCTTGCCGTCGACGGCGACGATGTCGCCTTTGGCGAACGTGAGTTCGATGATCTGCGGCTTGTCGGGCGCCTTTTCGGGCGATACCGTCAGGCGCCACATCGACTCTTCCGGTGCGAAATTCGGGTCTTCGAGAATGCCGCCCTCATAGCTGATGTGCAGCAGGTTGGCATCCATCGAGTAGGGTGCGCCGCCGCCCTTGCGCTTCTTGAAGTCGACCGGGATGCCGTGTTTGTCTGCATACGCGAGCAGCTTGTCGCGCGACAGCAGGTCCCACTCGCGCCAGGGGGCGATCACCTTGACGTTGGGCATCAGCGCATAGGCACCGAGTTCGAAGCGCACCTGGTCGTTGCCCTTGCCGGTGGCACCATGCGAAATGGTATCGGCCTTGACCTTCCTGGCGATTTCGATCATGCGCTTGGCGATCAAGGGGCGCGCGATCGAGGTGCCGAGCAGGTATTCGCCTTCATAAAGCGTATTGGCGCGGAACATCGGAAACACGAAGTCGCGGACGAATTCTTCCTTCAGGTCGTCGATGAAGATGTTCTCGGGCTTGATGCCCATCTTCAGCGCCTTGGCACGCGCCGGCGCCACTTCCTCGCCCTGGCCGATGTCGGCGGTGAAGGTCACCACTTCGCAGTGATAGACGTCCTGCAGCCATTTCAGGATGACCGAGGTATCGAGGCCGCCCGAATAGGCCAGGACCACCTTGTCTACCTTGCTAGCCTCCATTTTCTTGATTTTGTCGCTCATGTCGCTTCCACTTTTCCCAGTAACAGGTATTCCAGCAAGGCTTTTTGCACATGCAGGCGATTCTCTGCCTCGTCCCACACCACGCTTTGCGGGCCGTCGATCACCGGCGCTTCCACCTCCTCGCCGCGATGCGCCGGCAGGCAGTGCATGAACAGGGCGTCAGGCTGTGCGGCGCGCATCATGTCGGCATCCACGCGCCAGTCAGCGAAGGCCAGTCTGCGGGCCTCGTTCTCGGCCTCGAAGCCCATGCTGGTCCACACGTCGGTGGTCACCAGGTGGGCACCGCGCGCCGCATCCATCGGGTCGGCGAACTCTTCAAAGTGATCCTCGCCGAACAGGCCTGCGCGCTCGGGCTCGACCTCGTAGCCGGGCGGGGTAGACACATGCACGTTGAAGTCCAGCACCTCGGCGGCCTGCAGCCAGGTGTTGCACATGTTGTTGGAGTCGCCGATCCACGCCACCGTCTTGCCCTGGATCGAACCGCGATGCTCGATGAAAGTGTAGATGTCGGCCAGCACCTGGCAGGGGTGGTACTCGTTGGTCAGGCCGTTGATCACCGGCACCCGCGAGTGGGCGGCGAAGCGTTCGATGATGTCCTGCTCGAAAGTGCGGATCATCACGATGTCGACCATGCGGCTGATCACCTGGGCTGCGTCTTCCACCGGCTCCCCGCGCCCGAGCTGGGTATCGCGGGTGGACAAAAAGATCGACGAGCCGCCCAGTTGCTGCATGCCGGCTTCGAACGAAAGGCGGGTGCGCGTCGAGTTCTTTTCGAAAATCATCGCCAGATGGCGGTCGAACAGGGGGTGATGGGTCTCGAAGGCCTTGAACTTGGCCTTCAACCAGGTCGTGCGTGCGAAAAGGTACTCATGCTCGGCGCGCGAGAAGTCCCGGAACTGCAAAAAATGCCTGATCGCCATGGGGCGTGAAGCGCCGTGCGCGGCCAAATTTCGCGCCTGGCGGATAATTCGGAATAATGCAAAATTATAGCCGACGGCAGCGAGTCGAGAGCGACGCCCCAGTCTACGTAAAGCATGGCTGACCCTATTGATCCAGCGCCTGGGCCGGAGCCCGGCGACCACACGAAACCTGCTGCAGACCCGCGGCGCTGGCTGGTATTCAATGGCGACGCCGACGGCATTTGCGCCGCGCACCAGTTGCGCCTGGCCGGCTATGCGCCGCACAACGTGGTGACCGGGGTGAAGCGCGACATCGGCCTGCTCGCGCGGGTGCGGGCGCGCGCCGGTGATCAGGTCAAGGTGGCCGACATTTCGCTCGACGCCAACCGCGCCGCGCTGGAGCGACTGCTGGCCGCGGGGGTGCGCGTAACCTGGTTCGACCATCATTTTGCCGGCACGATTCCGCCGTCGCCTGGCCTCAAGGCGCATATCGATACCGCCAGCGATACCTGCTCCAGCATGATTGTCGATGCGCTCCTGGGTGGCAGGTTTCGCAGGTGGGCGGTGGCGGCGGCATTTGGTGACAACCTGCATGCGGTCGCCGGCACGCTGGCTGCGACGGCCGGCGTCGATACGGCTGAGCTTCAGGCCTTGCGCGAACTGGGTGAACTGATGAATTACAACGCCTACGGCGAAACCGTGGACGACCTGCACGTGGCACCTGCGGATCTGTTTGCGCGCATCGCTGACTTCGAAGACCCTTTGCGATTCGCCGCCGCCGATGCGTTCGTGCCGTGTTTGCGCGCCGGCATGGCCGCCGACATGCTGCTTGCCCAAGGCATTGCGCCGCTTGTCGCCGATGCTGCCACGGCGCTGGCGGTGCTGCCGGCACTGCCCTGGGCGCGCCGCGTCAACGGGGTGCTTGCCAATGAATTGGCGCGTGCGCATCCACAGCGCGCGCATGCGATTCTGGTGCAAACAGAACGTGGCTTCGTGGTGAGCGTCAGGGCGCCGCTTGCCCGCCCCAGCGGCGCCGATACCCTGTGCCGCGGATTTGCCGGCGGTGGCGGGCGTGCCCGGGCGGCCGGCATCAACGATTTGCCGCATGCGGATCTCGGGCGCTTCTGCGATGCTTTTCAGCAACACTTCGGCGGATCGACCGGCAGTTGAAAGTTTGCCGGAATTAACGGTTATTAAAGGTGGTTTCACTGAACTTAAGGCAAAATGGCGATATTGTTCGCTGGCCGCCGCGCTTAATCCATGTCTACTCCGGTCTTGCATACCTTGTCTGATTCAGCACCCGTCGGGCGCAATGCCTTGTCGCGGATTTCCAGCTGGTTCAAGCATCGGGTTGCCAGTGGGCCGGTGGAAGGCGTGGCCGGCGGCGTGGTGCGTGCCTGGTGCCGTGAACTTGAAGCCTGCGCGCGCGAGCAGGGCGGGCCGGTGGCATCGCGCAGCCGGGCCCTGGCACTGATTGACCTGTATGAGGCGATGAACGAGGCCACGCGGCTCGAAGCCTTGCGTGCCTTCGCCACCACCCTCAAGCCGGACGGCGCCGCCGTGACGCAGGCGTTTGCGGCTTACAGCGAAGCGCTCGGCAGCCCGGCGGAGTGGCGTGCCGAAAGCGCGCTGCGCGGCGCGCTTGCCTCGCCGCGCGCGCGCGTCATCCGCCAGTTTGGTGCGGCCGAAAAGGGCGTGCGCTTCCTGGTCGACGTGCGGGTCGAGGTGCTTGCGCGCCTGCGCCAGGCGCCGGAACTGCAGGCGCTGGAGGCGGAACTGGCCGAGCAACTGGCGGTCTGGTTCGATGTCGGTTTTCTTGAACTGCGGCGCATCGGCTGGGATTCGCCGGCGCACATCCTTGAAAAACTGATGGTCTACGAGGCAGTGCACGAAATCAGCTCGTGGGCCGACATGAAAAACCGGCTCGATCGTGATCGCCGGGTCTACGCGTTTTTTCATCCGCGCTTGAAGGATGAGCCGCTGGTGTTTGTCGAGGTTGCCCTGACCGAGGATATCGCAGGCAATGTGCAGGTGCTGCTCGACCAGGCGGCACCGGTATTCGACACCCGGCGCGCCAGGGCGGCGATGTTCTATTCGATCTCCAGCACCCAGGCCGGCTTGCGCGGCATTTCGTTCGGCAATTTCCTGTTGAAGCGGGTGGTCGAGGATTTGCAGCGCGACTTTCCGAAGCTGCAGCATTTTTCGACCCTGTCGCCGATACCGGGCTTTGCCGCCTGGCTCAAGGCGGCCCCGAATGTGCCGCTGCCCTTGAGCGAGGCGCTGGCCAATCCGCTTTGGCATCAGGACAGCGCGTTGGCGGGTGCCCTGCGAGCGCCCTTGATGAGTTTGGCTGCTTTGTATCTCACCGAAGCCAGGCAGGCGCCGTCGGGCCGGCCCGACGCCGGTCCGGCAGCGCCGCTGGACTCGGTGGCGCGCTTTCACCTGGGCAATGGCGCGCGCGCAGAACGCCTGCAATGGCTGGCCGACGGTTCGGCGCGCGGACTTCTGCAATCCTTTGGAATGATGGTGAATTACTACTACGATCTTGAAGAAATCGAGGGCAACATCAACCGCTTCGACGCCGAAGGGTTCGTGGCCGCCGGGTCGCGCCTGGCGCGCCTGGCGCGGATTGCCACTCGCATGCGCGAGGAAGCGGCAGCGAAGCGTTAAAATCGCGCGCTCACTGCGCGCTGCGAAGGCAGGCGCCCGTCTTTTTTTGTTGCATCACCAGAATAATTTCCGGAGACAGTTTTCATGCTTTCACGTCGTGATTTCGTCAAGGGCGCCGCTGCGGCAGGCGCGCTGTCAGCCACAGGCACTGCACTTGGCCAGGGCGCATGGCCCACCAAGCCGGTGCGGGTGATCAATCCGTTCCCGGCCGGTGGCGGCACCGACGCATTCCTGCGGCCGGTGGCGGCGCGGCTTACGCAATTCATGGGGCAGCAATTCACCGTCGAGAACCTGGGCGGCGCCGGCGGCACGGTGGGCGCAGCGGCGGCCGCCAAGGCGGCGCCGGATGGCTACACGCTATTTTGCGGCGCGGTGCACCACACCATCGCCGAGTCGCTCTACACCCGCTTGCCCTACAGCATCGAGCGCGATTTCGTGCCGATCACGGTATTGGCCTATGTTCCCAATGTGGTCGTGGTGCACCCGAAATACACCGAGATCAACACGCTGGCCGACTTTCTGGCATTCGCCCGCAAAAACCCGGGCAAACTCAACTTCGGTTCCGCCGGCAACGGCACTTCGCATCACCTGACGGTGGAACTGTTCAAGCAGATGACCAAAACCTTCATGACGCACATTCCGTATCGCGGCGCCGGACCGATGATGCAGGATCTGCTGGCAGGCTCGGTCGATTTTGCGTTCGACGGCATGGGTACCTCGGCGCCGCAGATCAAGGGCGGAAAATTGAAGGCACTGGCGGTAACCTCGACCCAGCGGGTGCCGGCGTTTCCAAACGTGCCGACCATGGACGAGTCGGGCATCAAGGGCTACCAGGCCACCACCTGGTATGCCTTGTGGGCGGTCAAGGGTACGCCGGCGGAGGTCATCACGCGCACCCAGCAGGAAGTGGCCAAAGTGATGCAGGAGGCGCCGATCAAGGAATTCTGGTTCAACCAGGGTGCTGAGCCCGGCGGCAATACGCCTGCCGACTTCAGCAAATTCATCCGCAGCGAGATCGAAAAATGGGCGCTGGTGGTCAAGGCCTCAGGCGCCAAGATCGATCTTTGATGAGCACGACCGCGCCGGTGGTGACCCGCATCGATGGGCGCATCGCCACGCTTGTCCTCACCACATCGGGCAAACTCAACGCACTCTCGGTGGCCGCCTGGGAGGCCTTGCAGGCGGCATTCGTCGAACTGGGCTCGAGCAAGTCGGTGCGCGCCATCGTGCTGCGCGGTTCCGGCGGCAACTTCGCCGCCGGTGCCGACATCTCCGAATTCACCACGGTGCGCTCGAATATCGAACAAGGCACGCGTTATCACGAAGAGTCGGTCAAGGGCGCGATCACGGCAATCGCCGATTGCCCGATTCCAAGCGTAGCGCTGATCGAAGGCGCTTGCGTCGGTGGCGGACTGGAGATCGCCTGTTCCTGCGACCTGCGCATCGCCGCCGCTTCATCGCGCTTTGGCGTGCCGATCAACAAACTGGGGTTTCCGCTGGCGCATAGCGAACTGCAAGCCATGCTGGGCCTGGTAGGGCGCGCTGTCGCCGCCGAGATCCTGCTCGAAGGCCGTGTATTCGGCTCCGACGAGGCCTATGCCAAGGGTCTCCTGACCCGCGTCGTGCCCGATGAGAACGTGGTCGACGAAGCCTATGCGGCCGCCGAGCGCATCGCCGCCGGCAGCCCGATGGCCGCGCGTGCCAACAAGCGCTGGATCAGCCGCTTGTCGCCGCTGCAGCAGCCGCTGACCGAAGACGAGATCCGCCAGCACTTCGCTTTCTTCGACAGTGCCGATTACCGTGAAGGCGTGCGCGCCTTCCTGGGCAAGACCCGACCAGACTTCCCCGATTCCTGAAAGATCCCATGCCCGGCCCGCTCTCGCATATTCGCGTTCTCGATCTCTCCCGTGTGTTGGCCGGCCCCTGGGCCGGGCAGAATCTTGCCGACATGGGCGCCGAAGTGATCAAGGTGGAACGCCCGGGCAAGGGCGACGATTCGCGCGCCTTCGGCCCGCCTTGGCTGAAAGATGCAAACGGCAAGCCCACCAGCGAATCCTCCTACTACCTGGCCGCCAATCGCGGCAAGAAGTCGATTACCGCCAACCTCTCGCACCCAGAGGCCCAAGCCATGCTGCGCGAACTGGCAAAGAGTTGCGATGTGGTGATCGAGAACTACAAGGTGGGCGACCTGGCGCGCTACGGCCTGGGTTACGCAGACCTCAAGGCGGTGAACCCGAAGATCATCTATTGCTCGGTCACAGGTTTCGGCCAGAGCGGCCCGTGGGCCGAGCGGCCCGGCTACGATTTCATGGCCCAGGGCTTAAGCGGCCTGATGAGCGTGACCGGCGAACCCGACGGTGCCCCGGGAGCCGGCCCGATGCGGGTAGGCATCCCGATCATCGATATCCTCACCGGCATGTATGCCTCGGTGGCGGTGTGCGCTGCGCTGGCGCACCGCGCCGAAACCGGCTTGGGCCAGCACCTCGACCTGGCGTTGCTCGACACCTCGATGGCCTTCCTGTCGATCCAGGGCATGACCTACCTGACCACCGGTGAGGCGCCGGGACGCATCGGCAACACCCATCCGAGCATCGTGCCCTACCAGGTGTTTCCAACCCAGGACGGCAGCGTCATCCTGGCTTGCGGCAACGACAACCTGTTTTCCAAATTTTGCGAAGCGGCCGGCTGCAAGCACCTGGTCAGCGACGAGCGCTTTGCCAAAAACGCCGGTCGTGTGCAGAACCGCGGCGTGTTGGTGCCGCTGTTGAATGAAGTGTTCGCGCAAAAAACCACCAAGCAGTGGGTGGCGATCCTCGAACAGGCCGGCGTGCCCAACGGCCCGATCAACTCGATCGCCGAAGCCTTCGAGGAAGAACAGGTCAAGGCGCGTGGCACGAAGTTCGACTTGCCGCATCCAAGCGGCGGCAGTGTGCCGATGATTTCGAGCCCGATGAAGTTCCTCGGCACGCCGCTTCTGCTGAACACGGCGCCGCCGCTACTAGGCCAGCACACCGATGCGGTGCTGGCGCAGATTCTTGGGCATGACGCAGACGCGATCAAGCGCCTGCGGGAGGCCGGCGCGATCTGAACCTGGCGCGCGACGAAGCCAGTCGGGCGCGCCACGCCAGCCAGCGGGTTTCAAGCCGTCAGCACTTGGCAACGAGGTGAAGCTCGGTCCGTTGAAGCTCGCTTCAGGAGACTTGGCGCAAGCAGCCCTCAACGACTTGTTTCCGAGACCCACCTCCGTTCACAGAGCCTGGGCAGCAGTGCTTTCGCCAAAGATGCGCTTATCGCGGATTTATTCAGAGGTAGAGGCAGGGTGAAGGTAATGAGCGCCCTGCGCCCCTAATTCCCGTCCGTCCGCGACCCGCGCCCGGCCTGCGCCGCCTCGCGCTCGCGCCGCAACGCCGCATCACGCCCCCACATCCTCTCGATGGCCGCGACCTTCTCTTCCCAGGTGAGCCCAGCCGCATGCTTACGCCACGCCGCCTTCATGCGCACCACCTCTTGTTCCGCCGAAAGCGTAGGCTCCGCCGGTTCAGGAATAGCGTCGTTCATAAGTAAGCCACCGTTCCGAGAGAGAAAAGCGCACGATCAAGCGGTGCAATGCCAAAGTATTCACCACCCCGGCCGCCACGAACGCCTGCACCCGCGCATAGTCCTTGGCGCGGCCGGTTTGCAGTGCGATGGCACACAAGTGCTCTGCCGAAACAACCGGCACCCGAATGTCTTCAAAAGAGCGCTCCGGCGCCTGCAACACGGCCTCTTCAACCAACGGCGTATACGCAGGCAGAATCTGTACCGGCCAGGTGCCGATGATCACATGCTCGTTTCGCACGGTAGCGCCCAGCTGGCGCAAGCGCTCATACAACGGCCCGAGTAGCAGCGGCCCCGAAGGTGCCGGCGTGAGAAACGCGAACACATCCACATCCTCGGTAGCAACCGCCTCGACATAAAAGCTGGCCGCTATTGCCCCGCCAATCGCGAAGCGCGCAAGCAAGCCTTCGTCCCGAAGCTTGAGCAAGGTCTGCAAGGCCTGTTTCATGTCGACAATGTTACCAGCCAACCAAATCGATTAGACGCAACACTCTTTGCGCCAACACACAGCGTGCACTGCCAGCAGAACAAATCATGAACGCCGCCGCCTCGGCCCACCGCTACGCCCAAGTGCTCTGCGCCAGCTGACACGCTCGCGCCGCGCTGACGCCGGCCACACGCGAACCGTTGGAACGCCAAGACCTCCACGCCGCCCTCGAAATCGTCGAGACCGCGGCCCCTGGTACTCGCCAACGGCCCCCACTGGGCCATCGTCGCCAGCGTCGGCAACCAGGTTCGCCTCGATCGAAAATCGGCGCGACGGCATGTTGGCTATGCGCTGCATCTGCATGCGCATGGCGGTTCAATGACACTGGCATGCGCACACGCGCCGATGCGACTGCGTACGTATCGAACCGCTTGCATTTCCATCCAAAGCTGGCATGATGACCTGCGCGAAACGCCCGAAAAACACGCCAGGAGGGGTCTTGGAGCCGTCAGCACAGGTGCACGTGGGGGG
>Ga0163149_10004970_pt1 | contig 14229 bp, 14 predicted proteins | sample OliLakLV19MP5G1_FD_148604 | JGI IMG/M metagenome (GOLD analysis project Ga0163149, IMG submission 148604) | Freshwater microbial mat bacterial communities from Lake Vanda, McMurdo Dry Valleys, Antarctica - Oligotrophic Lake LV.19.MP5.G1 | ecosystem: Environmental > Aquatic > Freshwater > Lake >...
GTAAACAGGCAAGTTTCCGCAGAAATGGTAGTTGAATTAGCAAAACCATTTCAAGGGTATAAATACTATCATAAATATACAGATAGACAAATAGCAGTTTTGAAAGAATTACTCATTGACCTTTCTACTCGTTTTTCTATTGATATTAAAAGCGGACTTAAGCCCTTGTTGATGGAGAACAAAGGCGCAGAAGCTTTTGTGTTGAGTCAGGATGCATTAGCTGGCAAGCCGGGTTTATGGACGCATACAAATGTTCGTAAAGATAAATTCGATTGTTCGCCACAGGATAATTTAATTGCAATGATTAAGTCATTATAAATAAAAAAATTAAATATGTTCGGATCAAATATTTTAGAAGTAGCAATTGGATTAATTTTTATTTTCCTTTTATATAGTTTATTGGCAACAGCAATAAATGAAGCCATTGCATCCTATTTGGGCTTACGTGCAAAAAATCTAAAAAAAGCAATTGAAAGAATGTTGGACGATGACTCTGGTAAAACTACATTGTCAGATCAGTTTTATAAACAGCCTTTGATTAAATATTTAGGTGAACCAACTTTTTTTGGAAAAATTTTAAGGAAACCGGCTTATTTATCTTCTCAAAGTTTTTCAAAAAATGTTCTTGATCTTTTAAAAAATTTGGATCAAGCTAAAGCTGCAGAAGTTGATGTAGCAGCAAAAATTAAGGCAGGAATTGATAAAATTCCTGCTTCTGAAACGAAACAGTTTGTTACTTCCTTAATGGAAGATGCAAATTATGACATCGAAAAATTTAAAGCGTTACTTGAGCAATGGTATAACGATACTATGGAAAGAGCATCAGGATGGTACAAACGAAGAGTTCAATTTATGATATTCGTTATTGGACTTACTCTTTCAATTACTTTTAATGTAGATTCTCTTGAATTAGTAAATAAGTTATCAAAAGACCCTGAATCAAGAAAATTAATTGTTGCAATGGCAACAGCGCATGTTGAAAATCAGGAGAAAATTGCTAAACAAAAGCAACTTGATACTACGACACAATCAGTTTTACAAAAATATTCACTAACAATTCCAAAAATTGATAGTGATTTGATAAAGCACGATTCAATTGTTTCATTTGCTGATAGTCTTTTGAAAAGTGATATTAGAAACGCGAATAATTTACTTAGTGCAGGGTGGAAAGATTATGGCGGAGCAACTGATAAATGGGGGAAACTAAAACATGTTTTATCTCAACTTTGTTCTGTAAAAAAACTACTCGGTTTTCTTATTACAACTTTTGCAATTTCACTCGGAGCTCCATTTTGGTTTGATTTATTAAACAAACTAGTAAAAATGCGCTCCGGAGGAAAAAAACCTGATGAAGAAAAAGCTATTAAAACAAATTAAAAACAAATAACGATGAACTATAATTTCAAAAATTTAGTATTTGAAGGCGGAGGAGTGAAAGGTATTGCGTATGGTGGTGCCTTAGAAGTTTTAAATAATATGAATATTGTAAAAAATATTGAACGAGTTGCGGGAACATCTGCAGGAGCTATAAATGCAGCCATGCTAGCTTTAGGGTATACTTCTGCTGAAGTCTCTAAAATTATTGCAGAAACAAATTTTAAAGATTTCGAAGATGGAACTCTTTTTAGTGAAGTATTTGGTATTACCAAAAAATATGGCTGGTACAAGGGTGATAAGTTTAAAGAATGGATGGGCAAGTACATTAAAGAAAAAACTGGCAGTTCAGAAACTACATTTAAGCAATTAGCACTATTAAATAGAGCGAATGGCTTCAAACAATTATATGTGATAAGCACAAACCTAACTCGTCAGCAATCAATGATATTTTCTCATGAACCAAACCATTTTCCAGATACATCAATTAAGGATGCTGTAAGAATGTCGATGAGTATTCCCTTGTATTTTCATTCCGTAATGAAAGATAATGAAGTTTGGGTTGATGGAGGAGTGAGTTGGAATTATGCAGTTAATTTGTTTGATAATGAGCAGTATGTTGCTAAAAAAGAAAATAGCGAAAAGGTAAGTTACAATACGGATGCTAGCTATGTGTTCAATCATGAAACTTTAGGATTCAGATTAGATTCAACAAAGGTTATTGAATACAATAAGGATAATTGGAAAAGTGAGCCAGTTAAAATTAATAACATTAAAGATTATGCTGTTGGTTTGGTGAATTTTTTAATGGAAATGGCAAACAAAAAGCATCTTCACCAGAATGACTGGAACAGAACTGTGTTTATTGATACGTTGGATGTAAAAACTACAGACTTTAAATTATCGCCCGCTAAAATACAAGAGTTATTAGCAAGTGGAAGAACTGGAGTGAATGAGTATTTTAAATGGAAGGATGGGGATGCTGTTTGGAGTAAGTTGCCTGTGTAAATGGATAAATGTTTTGAAAGTTTTGATAACACATTATCTGTGAATAAATTTTCATAAATCAATTTAATATGAAAAAAAATCTCCTAAGCTTTGTTATGGTCTTGTTTTCAACTAACGTCTGCCTTGCTCAGAAAGTTGATTCTGTTGAAATGCAAAAGAATATAGACTATTATGCACCCCGCTTGTGGGTTGTAGGTGATGGAACTGTTACGAAAGCAATCAATGGAGAGAAGAGTGTTCCTGTGAACACAAGTGTTGGGGTTATTTTTTCAAAAAATTTTGCAAGAGGAGGAAAACAATCATTTGTTGTAGATATTCGAAATTTGAATTGTGAAGCATATATAAGTGTTGCATCAACAGCTGATACCATAGTTGCGGAAATTGACACGAATAATAATTATTCAATTACAAATTCTAGAGAGTTCGGAAGCTATGTTTCCTTCCCGGTCGGATCAAAGCAATCCGCGAGTGTTCTAATTCAAGGCTTATTTGACAATAGGAATTTTAACGGATTACAAAATATTTTTTTAGGAGGTGGTTATGCTTTTAAAACGTTTTTTTCTAATCGTGTTTGGAAACTCAATAATGATTCAAGCATTCAAGTGAGCTGTCTTTCGGTTAAGGCTGCAACGTTCCATGAACTTTTACCCTATGGATATTCTGATAATGGAGACTACTCAATATATGTAAGTGTACTAAGTGTTAGTATGCGTGCTATCGGAGGAGATATTGTAAATAGTAGTGGTACCTATGTTAACCGATTTATTGGAACCAACCAGAACACATATTTGGGTTGGGAGCCATTCTTTGGATTTAAATTAAAAAATTTACGGGCAGAGTTCTCTTATCCAATGTTTGTTGTTTTGGGTGGAAAGTCTATTCCAGGATTATCTAGTGGGCAATTTACAGCCACAGTTAGTTTCACTGGAGGTTTCCCTGTTGCATTAAAAAGAAATCCTATTATAGAAGCAGATGAATTATTATACGATTTGGAAATTAAAAAGAAAGATAGCACCGAACTACAACATAAATTACAAATCTTAAAAAAGGATAGTGTTCTCAATGCTAAAAAAGCAAAAAGATGGGTGTATCAAATTGGTGATTTGATGGACAATGACGAAGCAATTATAAAACTGTATGAAAAACTTAATATGATTGAAGGCATTGCCTTGTTCAAGAAAAAAAATAAATATTTCTTTTTTGTAAATGCTGATATAGCGAAGGAAGATCAATTTGTAAAGTTGCAAACTCTGCTGGGTTCAGAGATTCTTACAAAAGTTGACTTAATGGTATATGGTAAAAAGAAAAAAAATAAAATTGTAAAAACAAAATGTTTAAAATTTGAAAAAGGAAATGATAAAATAGAAATTGATTGTTACACTATTCAGAAATAAAAATAAATGAGAAACTTAGATTTAAATACTCCCGTTACAACTTCTGTCATTTGCATAGAAGAATGGAATCATACAGGTATACTATTAAAATCGGATAGCATATATAAGTTAGAAGTTATTCCTGCAGATCAAGTATGGTATGATGGACATAAACTTCCTCCGTTCACTGCTGATGGTAAAATGTTGCCATATTTAGCATTGTGGTATCCATTTATAAGAATGCCGTTTGTAAAATGGTTTGCCTTGTTAGGTTGTATTGACAAAAAGCGCTCAACCTACTTTAAGATAGGAACGGTATGTGATAATTACTCTCCTGAGATTGATGGTGAATTAATATGTTTTGCAAATGATGCAAGGCGTTTTTATAAACATAATAATGAAGGACAAATGGAGTTGACTGTTACTAAAATTGGTAGTAAGTAATTTTTGTTGAACTGGGTTCTGATAATGTAGAATCGAGCACGATACTTTTTTTATCAGATGATAAGGAACTTTAGAAACAAATTTTATCAAAAAATATACCATGGCTACATCATACGTTGAAATCGAAGATAGATATAAACCCAAAACTCCAAATGAGCAAATTTCTATTTCTGTAGAAATTGGTGATGCGCAAAATGGAGCCTACGTCATCTTTTTGGGGACGAAGTTAAAAGGCAGCAATGCCACAGCAATTATGGGAACACAATCAGATGTTCTTGGAAAAAATTCTATTATATCTACAACAGTTGTGGATGTTATGGAAGAAACAAACTGGACAAGTTTGACTGTCAAAATTAAAGAAGGTTCCAACGAACAAGTTTATGGCCCTTATTCGAAAGAGGTCGCGACACATTTAGACACAGTTTGTTTCATAATTAAAATATTGAACACAAATGATTGATAAAAGTTCATTTTCTGTGCTAATTTTAATTAGTTTAATTTTTTTGAAACCTCTGAAAGCTCAAGAAGAGATTAAAATGACATTGCCATCAAGTCCGGCTTTTAGTATTTTAGGTTTTGAGCCATCTTCTGTAATGAAACCCACAAGTAATAAAGACTTAGGATCTGATTTACTTAGTGCTTTTGATAAGGATGGCAAATTATTAATGAATCTTGGAATGGAAGTTTCACCTTATTGGTTAAAAAGCCGTTCAGTTCTTACTAGAAAAGAATATTTTGATCCTTCTGTAGGTCAATGTTTTATTCAGAGTCTCAATATATCTTCCGCAACAGTAAAAGACTCAGTTAAAGGGGATAACAAGCTAGGCGCAGGATTAAGGTTTAAACTCATTAATGGGCGACCTACTGATGAATATATAGAGATTGAAAAAAAATTAAATGTTCAATTAACTCTTTCTGCTGTTGTTGGCGCATGTATAGCCAATGTGGGCACGGAAATACATTCGAAAGATTCTGCAATGGAAATTTTAATGTCTTCGCTGACTGAATTGGGTTATTCTAAAGATGTTATTTTATTATTTAAAGAAAATTGCAAAGAAATATTGGGTGACTTTGATGACACAAATGAAGGAATAAAAAATTTCTTAAAAGCGTTGAATGAAAAAGTAATAGGAAGTAATGGTGTTTTAATTAAGCAAGTAGCAGAGCTATCAAAAAAACGAGTTGGTTTTATTCTTGAAATTGCTGCAGCATCTTCATTTATTACAACAAAAAAAAATGAACCGATTGATAGAGCGGGTGTATGGGTGAATGCTTCTAACTATTTTTCACCTTCTAACTCATGGACCATAACAGGAAGATATATGTTTGCAAGCTGGGATTCTGCAATGACAAATACAGATATTGGATTGAGTTATTTAAAGGAAATGTCCGGGTTTAATATTTCCATTGAAGCAATGTTTAGGTGGTATAGGGCAGATGTAATGGATATTAATATAAACAATCAAGTAATAACAAGAGTAGAAAAGGGAAATACCTATCGAATCTCAGCACAGGGGTCTTATAAACTTGCTGAAAACATTAGCGTCAATATAAGTTTGGGGAAAAATTTCGATTCACCTTTTACAACCACCGCCAGTTACTTTTCCGTGTTTGGAATCAATTACAGTTTGTTCAAACCTCAAAAGGTTGATTTAGCAAAAAACAAATGATTTTATTCAAAATGAATGAATGACAAGATATCGCAAATAGGATAAATTTATAAATCATACTATGAATTTACAGGAGATAAAAAAAACTACAAAGGAGAATACTCCAGCAATCTTTACATCAATAATTATTTTTTTGCTGGTAGGTTTTTACCTAATTGTCGTTGTGCCAGCTAATGAGCAAAAAAACGATAATTATCATAAAAGTACACTTGAGGAATTTGATCTGCAATTCAATAATACCTTAAAAGACTATGCCAATCAGGTGGATGTTGAGAACCTCAAAGATTCTATTGTTAAGAAAGCAACTGAATTGTGTTGGAAATGTGAAGATAATGCAAAAGACACTTCCGCGTTACAACTTTTAAAGCAGTTGCAATGTAGATCCAATTTTATTCTTGACAACATTCAAGACAATGTGATTATTCAATCAGTTAGAATTGATTCAATCACAAATTTGAGTTCTGAAATTATCATCAATAAAAGGATTAATTTAAAATTTAGCTCTTCTGTATTAAGAAAATGCAAAACTAGAGATTCTAGAATGCTCAGCGAACTGTGCTCCTTAAAAGATACATCGCGTGTTGATAAAGTAGAGTTGAAGAAAAGATTAAGTGGTGCAATTGCTTTTAAAAATTGGGTTATCTATTCAGCAGACAAGAAAGAAGTGCTGCTGAGCCAGACAATTGATAACCAAGAATTTGATAGTATAAAATCCACTACTTCAAAATTAGGAGTTCTTCTCTTTAAATTTTCCGATAAGCGATTTTACAGACAATCAGTTGCAGTGGAAGGGACAAGTAATAATTTTATGCTTGTTGGGGGAATCAATCAGGCCAATTTTGATTTACAGTCTAAAAGTGTAAATCTTAATTATACTTTTGTTTCAGCTTTTTTTGTGATTTTATTGCTGTTAAGCATTCCTTTGATAAAACCGCTTATAAGCAATAAAAAGGAGAAAGTAACTCAGTTTGATTTATTAAGCACAACCTCTGCCATTGGAATACTTGCAATTGTTTTCGTTAGTTTTTCCTTTAGTCAGTATTTATCAAATACATATGAAAATATAGCGGGGACAAATCTGATGAAGTTGAATACGTTTGTCAGTTCAAGAATAAATTCAGAGTTCAATCCTTATTATAATTCATTTAATATTGTAAATCCTGGGCTACAGTCACAAACCGATTCTGTAATTCATTATGATTTGGATAAGCTGGGATTAAGTTCAGTCGGTGAAAGTTTTATAAACAAAATCGATACAAATAATTTTCAAAACTTTTTTGCATTCAACTCACAAGGCGATCTTGTGAAAGATATTAGTAAAAAAGGAGTGTTTGGTATCCGTAGAAATTTTAGTGAACGTGATTATTTTCAAGTGCTGAAGGAAAAGTCATATAATAACATGCTGACTACTGTTTTTTCAAAATATGATAATCAATTCAAATTTGTATATATAAAAAAAAATTACCTCACAAAAAAAATCTTATTTTCTAATGATGAACAACTACGCACAGATTCTTTGAGAATCGACACGGTTGATTTTTCCTTGTCCGGTTTCGCATACCGTCCTCAATTTATGGACGATTTCATATTGAATATAAATACAGGCTATATGCTTTGCAATAATACAGGCAGAGTTTTACTTAATAGCGATATTAAAAAAAGCCTGCATGAAGATATTTATGCTAACAGTCAGAAAAGCTATAATCTTTCAAAGATGCTAAACGGTATGAAGGATAGTGTTTTTGAATTGAATTATAATGGCGAACCATGCTTGTTCTTTGCGAGAAGATTTACTAGCAATGTTTTGGACACATCTAAAAAGATAGATAAAAATAATTCAAATTGTAATGCTGTAATTAACGATTATCCTCTTTATCTTCTTACTTACAAAAAGCTTGGTTTTACAAATAATCTTAAAATTTATACAATTATTAATGGTTTTATTTTAAGTCTTGCATATGTGCTGGCTATCACTTTTTTGGTATTGTTGTATTCGTTTTTCTTTTATTTAGGAGAAATTTCAATTTTATCTCGTTATCATTTATATTGGCTATTTCCGGATAACAGCAGGCGAAAAGAATATGTTTTATTAAAATGGATTAATTACTCCACTTTCTTATTGTTTCTTATTCTATTCATTGCCGGTTATGAACACTTTTTTTATCACGCTCTTTTAAGTGGTATAAATTTAGCATTTTTAAATTTTCTCTTTTTGAATCAACGTGTGTTTCTGTTGAGAAAAACAAGTTCAGATGAGGATGCAACTGTTTCTAAAAAAAATGCTTATTTATTTCAATGGGCTTTGTGCATTGTAGTTTTAGGTTATATAGTTCCATATATATTGTATCGACTTCACTTTCCAAGCTTCGGACTTAGTTTATCACTTCTCAGTCATTTTATAATACTTTATTTCTTGAAAAAAGACACGCAGAAAAATGCTGTTCCTGAAAAGAAAGAAATTTGTGAAGAAAGCAATCGACCTATTTTTATTTCTTATTTTATTAGCATTATCTCTTTTCATTACATATTAGTTCCTATTTTAATTATTTTCACTTTATTTATTACTGAAGTCAACATTGTCGCAGGTTTGAACTCTTCATATACAGAAAAAAGTGGAAGCATTCTAAATAGCACATCTAAATCAAAGCAAGACATTTTAAAGACAGATGGCAAAGTAATTAGTTTATTGCCGGTAGATCCACCATCTAAAAAATTCCTTGAACAGATAAGATTCGATAATTTTAAACGTAATTCTAATGATATTCAATTGTTAGATTTAATACGAATGAATCCGAGTTTGATTCTCCTATTGATGCTTAGTTTGTTCGCTACCATAGTTATTATTGGTAAGCTCATAGGGTATTATTCTGGACGTTTTTTCTTTTTTGAGCTTTCTGAAGCGTATCGTCTGGGTTATTTTAAAGGTGAAGAACGAATAAGATCACTTACTAATTTTACCGTGATTATACCGCCATATTCCGAAAAAGATCTTGAAAATCTGGAGTTAACTGAAAAGATTAACGATGATATTCCTGAGTTTATTGATCTAATGAAGAAGGAGGGAGGTGATTCCAAGGTTTGGTTAAAGGGAGTTCCTTCTGATGTAGTTTCGAATCAAGTAAAAGTAGACTTGATAATGATGAATCACTTTGAAATATACAGCAGTCGATATAAGGAATTATGGGATGAATTGTCTAAAGATGAACAATTTGTTATGAGCGATTTTGCTCTGGATTCGTTTGTGAACTACAAAAGCAGAAATGTATTATTGAGCCTGATGCAAAAGGGCTATATTATTGCCGATCCATTAACGGGCAGACTAAGAGTTATGAATTACGGATTTAGAAATTTTATCATCCATCTGCAAGAAAATGATCCAGAAAGTGCTGAAGCCATAAAAATTGAAGAAGCAAATACTCAGGGGGGCTATTCAAAATGGAAGCTGCCTTTAATGATCATCGCCATAAGCGGAATATTAATGTTTATGTATATCAATAAGGAAAGTTTTAACAATGCATTATTTATAGGAGGATCAGCAATAAGCGCTATTGGATTGATAGCTAAGTTTTTGAATGCTTATAAACAGTAAAATCTTTCAAAAATTGTTTGTTTTGGATTGATATTATAGTTCTTTTTGGTTTTTAATTAAAAAATCTACGTGCCGAATTTTCTTATCCAATGTTTGTCGTTGTTGATGGAAAATCAATACCTGGGTTTTCTGTTGGACAATTTACAGCTACAATAAGCTTTACAGGAGGGTTCCCTGTTGCGCTAAAAAAGAGTAAATAAAAATTTTAATAATTTATAATAATTAACATAAATAATAAAATTTAAACAATGAAAAATAGATATGAATTTAGCATAATTGGTTCACTCTTTATTTTAGTAGCTTTTTGTCAATGTGAAAGTAGTAGCACTTCTACAACCAATAATAACAATGATACTATAGTTCAAGCAGAGAATACTGCAGAATCAAAAAGTAAAGAGCAAATTATAGCTGATGGACTGACAGATGCTGCGAAAGTAATTACTCCATTGATAGAAAAAGGTATAGAAAATAAAAGGTATAAAGATAGTTTACGAGCAGTTAATAAAGAAAGTTTTTGGGTATATAAAATAGGCGTTCCTTTTAATGATGCTCAGCTATTGTCGGAAGCATATGAAAAAGTGAAAGATATAGAGAATATTGCTGTTTTTGATAATTCTGGAGAGTATTCGTTGATTTGTATTGGTGTATCAAAGGAGCAATTAGAAGATGACAAAGGTGCTTTTAAAGCAAAGCTGATCGAAGTAGGAATAAATAATAATAAAGTAGAAATTATTAATCTTGCCGAAAAGTGCGGAAAAAAAGGACATGTTATATATGAACAAAGCAGAAAGCTAAAAAGAGTAAATAAATATATGCCTTGTTATAAATGTAATTAATGAAAAATAAACATGGAAATATCAGAAGTTAAGCACGGGCATGGTCTATTCCAACCAGGTTCAGTCAGGGTAGTTGATTATGATAGAGTTAATAACAACATTTTAATTCGTGGAAGTTCCGCATTTGGAGCTATGAATTTTCCAACCTCAAATGTAAAGGCACTTATAACAGCCATTCAGGATGATATAAATTTTAAAAGTACTGGAGTCACACTCAACAATCCTATGATTATAGATTTTTGTCTGATTGGATATGGGAGTCATAAAGATGAAAAAATTGTCAAGGCGGAGATAAAATGGTTCACTGGAACCGCTCCAACAAGTATGCCTCCGGGTAATGGAGGATTATACCCTTTTTATTTTCATTCGAAAGCTCATTTGAATCCCAATACGATGATTTTTTGGCCAGTTCAATCTATTGGTGGTCTACCACCAGATAAAGTAAGTGGGAGGTGGCAAGTTTTGCCAACTCCTTCTATTGAGCCAGGTTCTGGAAATTGTAATTTTGCCGGTCTTATTCCTGCGATACACAACGTATTAGTTAATAAAATAGGTGCGATTCCCCTTCTTCCCAAAAATATAAAGTCGATACAGAATGCTGTTATTTATGTTCACTGTGATTCTGGTGTTAACAGAACAGGTGCAGCAGTTGTATCCTATTTGATGAAATACGGCTCAAATCTATCAGCACTGAATTTATCTCGTAGAACTCAAGGAGGTTGTTATTCTTTACAGCAAGCCCAAATTGCTGCAAATTTAGCTCATCCAAGTGATGATACAAATCCTCCCGGTGGCTCAGATATACCTGTTGCCTCCGCATTTTGTAATTACGAAATAAATCCTGATAAAAATAAATTTGATGCTTTACAACAAAATTGTGTTCCATTAAAAAATACAATCTGGCCTTAAGGATAAGTGATAGTATTCTATAAATTGTCAACATAATATGTGGAAATTTCACTCACTCAGACCCCCCCACTTGACCGCTAAAAATTGACCCTTTGCATTTTCCTTTCCACCCCTCTTGAAAATGCTCTAAATATTACCTTTCAACCTAAAATCATCCAAAATTATGAGGGGTCTGGATATTCCGAAAAGAAGGGGTCTGAGTGAGCGAAATTTCCAATATTTTACTAAATTGCAAAATATTACACAAAATGAAAGAAACAACAGATTATACAGATAATATTATGGACATTGTTCTGTCTTGTAGAAAGCTGAATGCGAAAATAGGAGCAAGGCAGCGACATTTTTATTCGGATAAGAACAACATTAGAGTACAACTTTCAGGAAATGCCGAATTAACTATTCCAGTTTTAATTGCTGAAAATGGTGCTAGCCAAATTACCAACGAGGCTTTAAATTCCATTTTGTCTACTTATCACTTTAAATTGAAATAGTGTAAGCCATTGGAAACTCAAATTCTTTCTTTTACTAAATATTATATCCAGACTAAGCTGCTTTAATTATTTTTGCAATAATACTTAAGAGGTGTTCAATTTCATTCCCAGTGCCCACCCTCGTTAGCTTTAAAAAACTTAAATAAAGCAATATCAATATGCCCAAATGAACCCAAATCCTATAGCTGTAGGTCTATAGCAAAAATGGGGTTGTCTGATTCCTTGGGAGCAATTAGTGACGCTGATGTTGCGATTAAATTAGACTCAACGAACTTTGAATATTATGTTAATAGAGGCTGGATGAAATCGAATTTATCATTATACAATGAAGCCATATTAGACTATAATAAAGCGATTAAAATAAAAGAAAGCCAGAAAATTTTTGCAAACAGGGGACTTGCTTTTTATAAATTAGGATTGTACAAAAATGCAATCGAAGATTTCAATAAATCAATTTTCATTAACTCAGAAGACCCTGCAGTTTTATATTTCAGAGGATTATCCTATATGAAAATAGGGAAAACCCTAGAGGCTTGTGAGGATTTTTCTAAAAGTTCTAAGTTGGGAAATAAGGAAGCGAAAATCGAATCTAAAAAAAAATGCATTAATTAAAATGAGAAAATTTATTTGTTTTTTTATTGTGCTCATTTTTCCTCTTTTTTTGTTTGGACAAGATCAGACAATTGAAGATAAAAATGCAGTGTTTGGTGAAGTTTTCGGGAATGCTCAAACTTTATTTTCCTTAAATTATGAAAAAGCTATTCAGTTTCCTTCGAATAACAGGATAAACTATATAGCCAGACTGGGCTTCGGATTGGGAGCTAATATATATGATAGACACACTTTTTATAGTCTTCCACTTGAAGTTGGTATGTATATAGGAGAAAAACATCATTTGGAAATGGGTTTAGGTAGTACATTTTTTTTTGGGACTAGCAATTTAAGTAATCCCAAAATCCCTGAGGAGCATAAAACAAATTTTAAAAATCTTTACAGCTTAAGAGTTGGGTATCGACTGATTAACGACAATGATATATTAATTAGATTTGCACCATTGCTGTTATTACGTAAAATTCCTCCCAAAGGGAATTGCTATAAATTACAAGTAACTTTAGGGTTGTCTTTTGGTAAGTGTTTTTAATATGTACTTCGGCTTTACCACTCAAGAATTAGATACTATAATGATTAAAAGGTATAAAAAGGATGGATATTTCGCTAGCTCAGAAAAGGATTCTTATAAATACAAAAACGAATATTCGTACTCTTTTGTATCACTTCTTCGTGTAAATTCATGCTCGTACTTGTTGTGCATGTATCTGGTACGCTGGCAGGGAAGCAGGAACAATTCTTAGATTCTCAACTCACCCTTCGGTGTACCGAAGATTGAGTTTCAGAATAACCTGAAAAGAAGAAAGAGTATGAAATTGTAAAAATTAAGTATATTGCTTTTACCGGCTATAAAAATTAAGATTTATTTTTACCACAAAATCTTAAGCTGAAAGTTACAAAACTACTCTCAGAACACGAGTTGACCCAGATGAAATCTTCCCTATGCTGTTCATCAATAATGAAAAAGTTTTCAATTGGTATTGAATATTTCTGATTATAAAAGTCGATGATAACTTTTGCCCTTTTGATTCCTATTGATGGATCTTTGTCAGTTTCTTTGACACAACTCCACGGAATTACCACTATATAGCATTTGTGCTTTATAGCATCCAAAACATAAGACAAATTTGAATCCAACGCATTGGATGCTATAGAGTCAATTTCAATGGAATTTTCAGAAAAAGGAACAACTATCCGATCAACTAAACATTCTATCTTATTATTGCGCTCCAAGGATTTTGCATTGCAAAGGAAAGTGAAAATCAAGAACGTTATAGCAAGAGTTTTTAACAATAAATTTTTCACAAGGTTTAATTTTCAGAATTCGTAATACAAAAATCGAAACTCATTATTACTAAGCTATTTTTCCTATCAAACTTATTACTGCAGTGTACCAAAAACCTGTCGCGATTCATCGAGTAAGTTCGGTCATAAAAATCAATTATAGATTTGGCTCTCATCAATCCTATATTAGGATTAACAAGCTGCTCATCTTTAGTTGACACAGCATTTAGAATTACAAGGCACTGTCCCTCTATCGCAGAATTAACATATTGCACATACCATTTTAATCTGTTTTCAGCAACGCGAGATAACCCAATCGAGTCACGTTCAAATTGAATGACAGGATTTCCTTTTTTTTTAGCTACATTCTGAAAAGAATTCTGATTTTGCTTGCAGCTTGAAAGGAGAATGATTACTAGTGCAATTTTAAAAATGAATTCTTGGTGCATTTGAATAATTAGAATTTGGGTTTCTGTGTCGATTTGCCACTTGGCTTTTTAGAATCTGTTTTCGGTTCTTGTTTGCTAACCCTCGAATTTATTTCATTCTCTTCTGTGTCAATGAGCTTTGTTCTTTGTTTAGAGAGCGCTTCATTTTGTAACAAAATTACTTGTGTGATCCCGCTGGGATTCGAACAAATTC
>Ga0163149_10004972_pt1 | contig 14227 bp, 10 predicted proteins | sample OliLakLV19MP5G1_FD_148604 | JGI IMG/M metagenome (GOLD analysis project Ga0163149, IMG submission 148604) | Freshwater microbial mat bacterial communities from Lake Vanda, McMurdo Dry Valleys, Antarctica - Oligotrophic Lake LV.19.MP5.G1 | ecosystem: Environmental > Aquatic > Freshwater > Lake >...
GGCGTAGTAACGGATACCACCACCGGAGAATACATTGCAATTGTGAACATCAAAAAAAAGGAAGATATTATTGTTACAGTAAAAAAGAAGGACTATGCATTTAACTCCCAGGTAATATCCATGGCAAAAGATACAGCATCAGATATGAAGCCTATTAAAGTGAATTTTGAAGTGAAGCCTGTTGAGATCGGAAAAACATATACCCTCAATAATATCTATTATGCTACAAATTCTGCGGAGCTCAAAAAAGAATCGAGAATAGTGATAGATGAATTTGTAAATTTTCTGAATGAAAATCCTACTATTAAAATTGAGATTCATGGTCATACCGATAATGTGGGTAATGACGAAGATAATATGACCTTATCTAAACGCAGGGCTTTTACAGTTTTTGACATGTTGAAATTCAAAGGTATTGATCCGGGAAGGTTGGTGAAATATGAAGGTCATGGAAAGGCGGTTCCAATAGCTTCTAATGATACAGAGGAAGGCAGGACTAAAAACAGGAGAACCGAGTTTGTAATAGTAGAAAAGTAGGGTTTTCTCAACTGTAAGAAACCTGACTTATGGTCTTTATTTTTTTATTCTTTTTTGTATCTTTCATTAAATTTAGAAACTAATAAGCTTCTTTGAATTTTAATCGAATACCAGTTCTATTATTAATAACAACAGAGTTGACAAATGATCTTAAAATAAAACACGAAAACATGAAAAAACTTTTACTCGTATTGTTGGTTTCATTCAGTTTGTTTACTAATGCACAACAATGGATTCCTTTAGGTAATGGTACAGGACGGGAGGTTACTGCATTCACAGTTTATAATGGAGAACTTGTAATAGGAGGCTGGTTTCAAAGCCCCGGCAATGCTATTGGTATTTGGAATGGCTCAAGCTATGGTCCCCTGGGTACCGGAATGACGGGTTTTGCCAATAACTTTCTTACCTCTGTATGTGTTTTTAACGGTGAATTATATGCGGCCGGTTTGTTTGGAAACGCGAATGGTGTTGCAACAACACAATGTCTTGCCAGGTGGAACGGTTTGAAATGGTCCGCAGTTGGATCAGGTATAACAATGGGGGCCGGAATTCCACTTATAAATTGCATGAAAGTTTACAATAATGAATTATATGTTGGTGGTTTATTTGATAACGCAGGTGGTGTAGCAGTAAACAACATTGCTAAATGGGATGGAAACACCTGGAGTGATGTTGCTGGAGGCACAAGTATTGGTGGTTTGGTAACAACAATGACAACTCACGGATTGGATTTATATGTTGCAGGGGCATTTACCACAATGGGAGGAACCACTGCAGATAGGATAGCTAAATGGAACGGGACAGTTTGGTCCGCATTGGGTACAGGCAATACATTTGTAGGGGGAAATCCATTGACCATAGCATCAAATGATACCGATATTTTTTTAGGAGGAGGTTTCACTCAAATCGGATCAACCAGCTTAAGCTATATTGCAAGATGGGATGGTACTAACTGGAACGCAATGGGTACGGGTGCAGATCAAAGGGTTAATACCATATATGGCTATGATGGAAAAATATATGTAGGTGGTAACTTTACTAACATGGATAATGTAACGGGAACAGCAAAACTGGCAAAATGGAATTCAGCCACATGGTCGGCAATGAGTACAGGAATGAATGATGGTGTTTATGCCTTCATGGTTTATAACTGGGGGTTATATACCGGAGGGCTTTTTACTCAGGCAAGTAGTGTAACTGCTAATTATATAGCACTATGGGATGCAGCAGTTGGTGTTGATGAAAAAAATAAACAGTTGGACAAGGCAACACTTTATCCAAATCCTGTTTCTTCAAAAGCCTTTATCAATATTCCGTCAAGTTATGGAGAACTGAAAGGTTTGTCGGTGATATTGTATGATCTTACAGGAAGAGCTGTGAAAACAATTTCAAGTCCTTCGAATTATAATGTAACATTTGATAGAGCGGGATTGTCTTCCGGTTTATATTTCTATCAAATTTCAGATGGCAGTAAAGTATTGGCCAGCGATAAATTTATCGTAGAGTAAATAATATTTTTTAAACGAGGAGCCCCGTTAATTTTAATTAACGGGGCTCCTTGATTTATATAATTATCTCTACAACTGTACTTTCTCGTAACTGTTTATTTTACTCATATCCAATGAGAATGAACTTTCTCCTGTTCCGATCATGCTTATAAATTTTGCTCCCCAAACGATCTCTGGAAATTTATATGAATTTCTTGAATAAACATTTTGAGAGAATGTATCGTCAAATGCTTTCAGCAGAATAATAAATTCCGCATCGTTTTTTTTTAAGTCCTCCTCTGTTAAATTATGCAAAGGACTTTGTTCGTCTATTGGATGCACCACGGTCCAGCTTAATGCTAAGAAATTTATTTTTTTAATTTCAAGTTTCAAAGGTTCATAAGAGCGGAATGTAATTCCGTCTTTTTGTTTGTTCATGGTTAACGTAACGTCCACTTCCGACTCAATAAGTTGATTATGCCTTTTATTTACGAGGCGGAACATAAATCCTTTTCCTCCCCTGTATGGTGCTATCAGTGCATTGTTACTGTAAAGTATTTTTGCAACCGGTCTCGAAAATCTTCCATAAAGCAAGCCCGTAGCTAATGCAAATCCTAAAAGGCCAAGCATTGATTCAAAAGCAGCTATTGAATTGGCAAGAAAACCGACCGGTGCAATGCGGCCATATCCCAGTGTTGTTATGGTTTGAGAGCTAAAGAAAAATGCATCCATAAACTCTTCATACCTTGTTCCCTGAATGGCACCGGCAAGATGATTCGTACCAATGGAGTAATATAAAAGCGCAAAAAGAAAATTTAAAACAGTGTACGATAAAATGACCACCAATAAAAATGATGACCATGACATAGAAATAAGCCTGTGATAGATCTCGAAATTTTTTATAAACCCGGATGATCCCTTACGGGCAACGTTAAAGGTTCCGTCCTTATTGATGAACCGCGTATCGCTTTGTGTTGGCTTTGTTCCAAAACCCAGGTCGGCATTAATTTTTTCTTTACTCATAATTCGATTTGGCTAAAAAACAAAAACCCCTTCGTGTTTATTACACAAAGGGGTTTAAATAATGAGAAATTAGTTAAGCACTTACTTCAGCTTCTTTCTCGCGTTTCTCTTCTATACGGGCTTTCTTACCACTCAACTCGCGCAGATAATAGATCTTAGCTTTACGTACAATACCTTTTTTATTCACCTCTATCTTTTCAATAAAAGGTGAGTTTAAAGGAAATACCCTTTCTACACCAATGCTGTTAGATATTTTTCTTACAGTAAATGATTTCAATGAACCTTCACCGCGAACTTTAAGTACAACACCTTGATATTGCTGTACACGTTCTTTATCACCTTCTTTAATTTTATAGTGAACTGTGATAGTGTCTCCTGCTTTAAATGCCGGAAAATTAACTTTATGAGTTAAATTTTCAGATACAAATTTTAAAAGTTCCATAATCTATATGCAATTATTAATGTTATTTCCTAAAAACGGACTGCGAAGATAAGTAAATATTATAAATTAAAAAAATCCGTAAAAACAGTGTTTTTGGGCTTACCTAATCAATGTTATAAACCCTTTCAGTTCAGTGTCCTGTATCTTGTAAGTGTAAAAGTATGTTCCTTCGGCAACAGGCTCGCCAGCTGTGGTTCTTCCATCCCATGCATGATTAAAGCGGCTCGCTTCAAATATTAAAACACCCCATCGGTCATAAATTTTTAATGAAGTACATCCTAAATATTCTCCGCTCAGTGAAATATTGAATATATCATTAAAGCCATCGAAGTTTGGTGTTATCACATTTGGCTGCGTGTATTGCAAGTATGAATAGAAGTCTGAAAATTGAAGCAGACTTTGGTAAGCATCGTTGCATCCAAAACTATTGTATGCATCCAGCCTTGCTGTTGCTGAGGACGAATAAACATAAACATGTGATGGGTTTGGAAGTGTAGATGTGCTTCCATCTCCAAAGGTCCATATGTAGTTGGCTGCTCCGGTGCTCGTATTTGTAAATTCCACTTTTACACCTTCGCAAACAGGAACCATAGAATACGTAAATGATGGTGTTGGTAAATCAAGTACATCAACGGTTACAACATCTGTCGAAACACAACCTGCTGTATCTGTTGCAACAACAGTGTAACTGGTAAGGATTGTTGGTGTTGCAATAGTTATGGCTGTGCTTGTGCTGCTTAATCCTGTTGCCGGAGACCAGACATAAGAGACGGCTCCTCCGTGTGAGGCATTTAATGTTGCGCTTCCGTTAAGACATATAGCAGTGTCATTTACATTAATAAAAAATACCTCTACTCTAACTGTATCGCGATTGATACAACCGTTTCCGTCCAATCCCGTAACAGTATAAGTTGTTGGTCTCGTTGGAAAAGCAAATGTAACAGCGCTATTGGGATTGCTTACTGTTGCTAATGGTCGCCATGAATATGAAGTGGCGCCTGTTGCAGTGAGACTTGCAGAATCGCCCTGGCAAATACTAACACTAATTCCCGCATCAACTGTTGGTAAGGGATTAACAGTAATTAAAACCGAATCAATATTAGAACAGCTATTGCCATCCGCACCAGAAACATAATACATTGTTGTAATGGTTGGTGATGCAACAGTACCGGCTCCGGTTGTTGTACTTAATCCTATTGCCGGTGACCATGAATAACCTGTTGCGCCGCTTGCAGATAATGTTGTTGATGCGCCAATACAAATTGCTCTGTTTGGGCCCGCATTTACAGGCGGCAATTGATTAACCACAATTCTCACGGTATCTATATTTGTACATCCGCTTACATCTGTTCCTGTTACAGTATATGTTGTTGAGGCGGGAGGAGAGGTTGTTATTGGCGAACCTGTTGTTGCACTAAGTCCGGTAGAAGGGGACCATGTATAAGTATTACCGCCGGTAGCACTCAGGCTTGCATTTGCACCTCGGCAGATTGTATCGTTATTACTTGCAATGATTGTTGGTGCCGCGCTAAGAGACAGAGTAACACTATCGTTGTTTTTACATCCATTGATGTCTGTTGCAACAACGGTATATGTTGTTTGTATAGTGGGCTGTGCAAAAGGATTGGCTCCCGTATTTGCATTTAATCCTGATGCCGGAGTCCAGATATAAGTGATGCCGCCAGACGCTGAAAGAGTAATTCCCGCACCATTACAAATTGTTGTGTCCGGTCCGGCATCGACAATTGGTAATAGATTTATAGAAATACGAACGGTATCACTATTCGTACAACCGCTTACATCGGTACCAATGACAGTATACGTTGTTTGAATTGTTGGTTTCGCAATTACACTCGATCCTGTTGTTGAATTAAGTCCGGTCGATGGTGACCATTGATAATTTGTTGCACCAATTGCAGTAAGTGTTATGCTATCGCCAATACAAATAGGAGAATTTGCTGTAACATCAACAGTAGGGGGATCTAAAACAGTAACAATTACACTATCAGATCCGGAACAGGTATCGTTAGTAACCGTTATATAATAAGTTGTGGTTATTGTTGGATTAGCAATGGGGTTGGCAGTTGTTGGATCACTTAAACTTGCTGCCGGCGTCCAATTGTAAATAGAACCTGCAGGTGCGGTCGGCGCCCCTCCAATAGTAATTGAACTGCCTCTGCAAACTACTGTATCTGGTCCTGCATCGGTTGGAACTGTGCCGACCACTGTTACCCAAATTGTATCCGTACCTGTACATCCGTTTCCATCGGTAACAGTTAAGGAATATTGTGTGGTTGTGGTTGGTGAGGCTACCGGATTAAAAATAGTGCCGTTACTTAAGCTTCCGGATGGTGACCAAACATAGGTGACTCCGCCCGATCCGCTGAGCTGTGTAGTGTATCCCGGGCATGCCCATGAATCGGGACCTGCATCTGCCGGAGCTGCGATCACGATCGTAATTGTTATTACGTCGGTATTGGTACAGCCCGCTACATCAGTTCCTATTACAGTATATGTAGTGGTAATCGTGGGCGATGCAGTTGGATTAGCACCTGTTGTTGCGCTTAATCCTGCCGATGGCGCCCATAAATAAGTTGCAGCGCCGGATGCAGTTAGTTGCGTGTTGTTGCCAACACAAATTGTTTTATTGCTCCCTGCATCAACAGGAGGAGATGGTCTAACAGAAACAACAACAGTGTCCATTGCTGTACATACAAGTACAGTATCCGTTACGCTTAAGATATAAGTATGTGAAACTATTCCTGCGGTTAAATTAGTTAGTGTAAGCTGAGGCTGCGCAATGTTCGGATTACTTAGTCCTGTAGTTGGCGTCCATCCGTAAACATATCCACCACCTGAGCTTGCTCCAATTGTTATTGTACTTCCGGAGCAAATGGTGGTGTCATTACCAGCATCAACAGGAGGCCCGCCGCTAATAGAAACTGTTCTGGTAAGTATACCGCCATTACAACCGTTGGCACTTGTTGTTCTTACTCTTACTGTTCCTGTTCCAGCAGCATCCCAGTTTACTGTAATGCTATTGCCATTTCCTCCTGTGGCTTGTGTTCCTCCGGTAATTGTCCAATTGTAAATTGCTCCGACTATACTGGATACGCTATAGGGACCTGCATTGCTGAATGAACAACTTTGTAATGGCCCGCTAAGTGTTGAAGGGCCCACAAATGGTCTTACCAAAATAGAGTAAACTGTATTGGTGGTTTTATTTGGGCAGCCATTATCTTTTACAGATACAGTAAAAACATATGGCAATGGTTGAGATTGTCCGCAATCAGTGTTCCAGCAAAACTGTGTGCTTACAATACTGTCGCCAACAACAGGTGTTGTAATTGTAGCTGGTGGATTTACCTGCGACATATCAAATATAGGTCCGTTGGCAGTGAGCGTAATACTATCTGCAAACTGATCGGTATAAATAATTGGAAAACAGATACTGTCACCTTCTGTAATCGTATATGCAGTTTGACCGCTTCCTGATGCAGCAACAAGGTTAGGCGGAGGATTAGTTGGACAATTGCCAACGAGTATTTGCATGTCGCGCCGTGTGATCCCTATTAAAATATTATTTCTGTACTCTTTGATTTCAACCGCGACGACATAATCTCCAATTGCATTTGACATATACCGCGAGTAACCTGTAGATGCATTGATGTAATTGTAACCAGCCACACCAAAGGGTTGGTTTTTGTTATAACCTGCCTGCCAATTAACAGGTGGTATTGGCCATGTCAATGGATTGGGCAGTGGAGGAGCAGGACTCAATGTAGTTCCAAAACCCTGGTAAGGATCTTCAAATGAAAATATCAAAACATCTCCATCGGGATCAAATGCGGTGTTCAAAATACTTGCGGTATCATTTACACAAAGAAAAGGAACAGGCACATCTGAAAATACTGGTGAGCTGTTATTTACAAGAGTAGGAGGAATGTATGCATGAAAAGCAAGACCCTGGCTTCCCGGTAAATTAAGATTAACAATTGAACCTACTCTGCAACATCTGTCGTAAAACAAGTGGTAGCCCTGAAAGGATAATGGAAGATTAACTGTAGCCTGGTAAGTGATCTCATATACACATATGCTTGTTCCAACTGCACATGTACTTGATACTCCTGCTGTAATTGGCATGGAGTCAAGGATGGGCATATTAATTATTGTTGTTCTTGGAAGATTGGCACTCGATGCGGGTAAGGCGGGTCCTTCATAAACACCAACTTGTAAAACCGGTTCAGGAAAACCTGCGCCCCAGAAAATAGAATTACAATCGATATAAGTTTTGAATGTTACACGATAACCATAGTTCCCGCCTCCCGAGGGCCCAAGATATTCGTATGCGAGGTTTCCTCCGACAATATGCGTTGCCTTACTATTCTTGGCAAAACAAAACAGGAATAAAAATGCGGGGATAAGTAATTTGCTAAACGCTTTGGGCATATTGCTTATTCTTCTATTGAAGAATTAATTTTTTTACCAGCCGCTTATCTCCACTCACCAATTCAGTAAAATAAATTCCCTTAGGTTGACTGCTGAGATCAACAGTTAAACTGGATGTTCCGGTTAAATTTATTTTTTGCACTTCACGACCTAAAATGTCAGTTATAAATATAATCAAATTTTCTTTATCTCCGAAAGTGTGCTCTATGGTAACCACCCCATTTGTAGGATTAGGAAATACTTTCAGTACCGGTTTTGCAATCTCTTCAGGTATACTAGTAAACCCATCAGAAATAATTGTGTAATCTTCAGCCTGACCCCATGCAGGATCTGTACAGGATCCAATTGGGTTGCCGCCGTGATCCGCAATTACCCTCATTCTTAAAGGTATGCCTGTTGGTGCTGAACCTGGTATTGTAATAGTGCCCGTATGGATTGTTTGATTGGTTGATGTAAATACCTGTTCGTTAGTAGTATTAAAAGCGCCATCATTATTAAAATCGATCCAGACTTTTATATCCTGCGAATTGACTGTTCCTGTTGTTACGGATATCGGATAACTGCCAACGTAAAAATGTGAGGATTGTGTACATGAAAAATCCATGTATCCTTCGCTTGCATCGGGTGATGTGTTGTTTATTGAACCGAACTGCACTTTCGTAACACCGAAAGTCGCATGATAAACAAGAGTAGCAGGGTTGCATGATGCCGGAACCGGTGCGGAACCAATGGTAACGTGTATATAATTCACTAAGGAATCTTCATCATTACCATTGCTGTTAAATGCTTTTAATTTAACAGTATAGATTCCATTTGCGGTATATGTATGAATTGGATCTTGCAGTGTGCTGGTGCTTGTTGCGCCATCACCGAATTTCCATTGCCAGGAAGTTGGCAGGTTAAGTGTTTTATCTGTAAAGGAAACTACACCGCTGCAGGTGGTAGTGATATCCGAAATAAATGATACGTTGGGTGGATTAGTATTGTTTTGAATTGTGATCGCATAATCTTCGGCTTGTCCGTACTCTAATGTTTTACAAGGTCCAAAAGGCGCAGCTATATCATAGTCTGAAGAAATCCGCATACGAAGCTGTGTGTTTCTTACCGCTGAAGCCGGAATATAAATTGTTCCTGAAGTTGTTGAAACACTTGTTGTGGTAAATACAAGTTCTGCAATACTGTCGAGTGTGCCATCATTATTATAATCTATCCATGCTCTTACATTTTGTAAGCCTGCGCCTGATCCGCTAACATTAACACTTAATGTATAAGTTTGACCAGCTAAAACATTTGTATTTATTGATCCGCTATAATCCTGGTAACCATCAGTTGGAGCGTTTGCAGTTGTATTATTGATTGTATTGAAAGTAACATTTAATATTCCAAAGCCGCAACAACTCAGGGTAGATGTGTACTGGGTGCAGGAGGCCGCAACCGGAGCGCTTAAAAGTTGGAATTGAATTATAAAGAGATAAATTGTAAGTGCGAGTGTAGTTGTTTTTTTCATGTGTAAGGGGTCATTTCATTCTGTAATTTATTAATTTTTTTTTAGATGGCATAAATAAAAAAAACGGTTCAATTTTTTATTCGATGAATTCAATATTTAAAACACCGCTGTTTTTCCTGTCGTCTTTTACTTCTAAACTAAGTTTATGTTTTCCTTTTGAAAGATTTTCTTTTTCATATGTCAGCTTGTCTTTTTTTCCATCGTATTCAAAAAGCACCCATTTGCCGTCAATTGTTCCCCGGTAGCTCACAATACCTGTTAAGTCATCTGTCACCTTAAATGAAATATTTTGTTGACCGGTAATAATTTTATTGTTCGAAATATTTAGCGGCTTTATGACTGGAGGTGTCGTGTCTAATGCAATGGCAAAGTTTCCAAAACTCCTGGTTTGTGTGTTGATGTATCCGTTCTCAAGTATTCCGCCTTCATTATATGTTTTTTTTGCATTATCTATAGAAGCAATAAAAGCCTTATCCTTTAATTTTTCCGGGAGTTCCGGACAACGAATAGAAATAGAATAATAAGAATGCACGGGCGTTAATTTGCTATGAATAGAATGCAGGTTGCTTATAGTTCCCGACAATGGTGCTTTAGAACATTTATAGGTAAACTGAATATCCTCGTATAAAATATTTGGTGGAAGTAAAATTGATAAGTCCTGTGTTGTAAATTTATTGGTATCTGCAAAATGGAATATAGCAAGGGGTTTAACCACTGAAGAATCTTTTGCAACTATATTTCCTGCAATCCCTTTTAAATAAAACCTTATTACTGATATGTTTCCAAAAAAATCTTTTGCCTCGTATTCAATTTTATAAACACTGTCAGTGGCAATCGTCAAAATACCTCTGTCTATAATATCCTTATATATGCCAAGCCTGTTATTTTTTAATAAGAAACTGCGTTGTGTGTTTTTATGATAAGGATAATCAACATAGCAGTTTATATAGCGTGTTTCATCAAACGCAAATTTTTCAAACACGCTGCTATATATTTTCTTATTATTGACTTTCATCTCTATTGCATAAATACCATTTTTGTTCGATGAAAGATCTTCCATGTCGTAACCTTCAATCCCTAAACCTATTTTTCCGCAGGCCTTAATTGTATCAACCAACGGTTTATATATGCCATTTACTTTTGTCACTTTTAAAAAAAATGGTTTGTTTAATTTATTCACCCTGCTATTTATGTCTATAGGAAAAATCGCCACTTCCTTAATAACAGGTTTTTGATTGTCTTTAAGTGCGAAGCCCCAATATAAAGGATTAACAATTTTTTCTGTTCTTTCTTCCCTTATTTCAAAATGAAGATGGGGTCCTGTTGACCCGCCGGTATTTCCGCTTAGAGCAATTATATCACCCTGCTTTATTACTAGTCTGCCTTTGGGTGGGAATATTTCTATTGCAAAATTCTCCTGTTTAAATTGCTCAGCTCTAATATATGTCCCAATGGTATCATTGAAACCCTGGAGGTGAGCATATAATGATATATAACCATTGGGGTGAGTTATATATATTGATTTCCCATAACCAAACGGAGATATTTTTATTCTCGAAACATAGCCATCAGCAACGGCATAAATTTTTAAACCTTCCTTATTTTGGGTTTTAATATCTAAACCGGAGTGAAAGTGATTATTTCGTAGTTCTCCGAAGTTTCCAGCAAGGCTGAGTTCAATATCTAAAGGAGAACGGAAATAGCCCGGTTCATATGTGGTTTGGGCAGCCCCTTTTATGGTAAAAAAGCTCAAAAAGCAAACAAATAGGCAGTTTTTCAACATCCTTGCAAAGGTAATTATATAGGCCGCTTTATCACCTTATTAACAATTAATATTTAATAATTGTTTAAAAAAACGATTTTAAAGTGGATTTTTAACGGAAACTTGTATAGCTTTGCGCAAAATTATAAGGTAGGCCCTTATAAGTAATTTAACTAAAATTTAACCCCAAATGAAGAAACAATTGCTAATTGCTGCGACATTAGTATCGTCAGTAGTGTGCTTTGCCCAAGAAGCAGCACCTGCAGAAGAGCCGGTATTAAAGTCCAAAAAAGGCCATGAGATATTGCCCGTTAAAGGTGATATCGCCTTGGGATTCAACACAGTCCCAATGATTGATTTTTTATTGAATTCCACCAGGTACCTTAGTCTTTTTGGAGGAACACCACCAACAGCTAGTAATGCTGCAGGGAATTCATTTCAGTACACATCAAACTCCTCTAACCAAATTGTAGGAAAATACTTTTTGGATGCTAAAACAGCAGTAAGAGTAAGAGTAGGTTTGAATAGTATTGGAGGTTCATTTGTTAACCAGGTTCAGGATGCACAAGCACTTGCTGATGCACAACTTGGAACACAGGATGATATCAACAGAGCATTGTTGTTGAGAGTGGAAGACAAAATGAAGTTTGCTAAAAAGAACCTTATCATAGCTGCTGGTTATGAGAAAAGAAGAGGTTATAACAGGCTTCGTGGTGTTTACGGTGGAGAAGTTGCTGTTGGCCATACTTCATCCAAAGAGGATGTTACTTATGGTAATGCTTTCTCTGACGTTCACAATACTTTCTATACTACCAACTTTAACTCAGGCTCAACTACTACTCAAAACTGGAACACTGGAAGTCGTGTCTCAAGAGAACTTGAAAGACGCTACAGATCTGTTTGGTCATTAGGTTTAAGAGGATTTATTGGAATTGAGTATTTTGTATTTCCAAAGATCTCTGTTGCTGCTGAATACGGTTGGGGCTTCTCAATGTCTTCACAAAAAGGAAGAACAGATGTAAACGAAGTGTATTTCAATGGACAAAATGGTCCGGAAGTTATTCAAGAAGAAATAGATGTGGATAGCTCAACAAAGACACGCGGTTTTTCTGTTGACAATAATTTCACTAACTTCGGTAACTCGATGAACAATACCGTGAATGGTAATACATCAGTAGGTGGTGGCTCAGCTTCACTAACTGCATTGTTCCATTTTTAGTAAATAGTAAAAACAAAAAATTTAACTTATAAAATAAATATATAACATGAAAAAGTCACTTTTAGCTATCGGACTTACTGCTCTTTTATTCGGAGCTTGTAAAAAAGAAGAAATTGAAGAGTTTCTTGCAACAGATATGACAGGTACATCTGTAATTTCTGGTAAGATCACAAATGATATCCGTTCTCAAAATGCTGGATCTGGATATCAAACTATCATGGTTCCTTCAGCAGGAATAGTAGTTCAGGCAAGGGTTTGGAATGACGATCTGTATCCAAATTCACCAAATGCACAAGGTTCTGAGGTTTATTCAGCGACTACAGATGCTAATGGTAACTATAGCATTTCTGTTAAAACTAACGGAGATGGTGTACAGGCTTATATCACTATTGCAAACAGAGTTGGAACTTTTGATACCATCGTAAATGGAGTTACTAAAACTGGTCCTACCGTGAATTTTTACGGTACTAACACTAACGTATGGGTTTACAAAGGGTCTCCTGCAACTTACAACTATAACATGTGGGCTTCATCTCCTATTGTAGGAAACCCAATGCCGGTTACTATTGGAACTGCGGTTATTTCTGGTACAATACAAGTATTGCAAATGGAAGAGGATACATTCACTGGTCCTATCTATTACTATAATGCATCTGCGTATATGCCGGTTGCTAACCACTCTGTAAGACTTGATTTTAACGTTGATCCTTTGACAATGTTGAGAAAAACTTACACTACAACAACAAATGCTTCTGGTGTATATAGCTTTACAGTTACTACAAGTGACGATCCAGGATTCAATCCATATGGTTACCTTAGACTGAATGATTATGTAGCAACAAGAGATACGCTTAGAGTTAATAAAACTACTGTATCTACAGGTATCTCAGGCGTATTTGATGGAAATTGCAGCACTTGTTTTTTTATAGGCGGTATTGATCCTAATGAAGTTATAAATCACCAAAATTATACTTATACAAACTTCCACTAGTAAATAGTTTAAGTTTAATAAAAAGGGCTTCCCAAACGGGAGGCCTTTTTTATTTTGTAGAATATTATACCCATTACGCTTCAATTAATATATATTTGCCGAACGCATAATGGGCGAATGAAAAATAAAAATGACATATCCTTAACTGTAAATAGTCTTCAATCCAAGATCGAAAAACTTATTCAGTTCCATAATCGGTTAAAGGACGACTATTCAAAGCTTGCTGTTGAAAATGAGATACTTATAAGAAAAATAGAAGAGCAAAAAAACAGGATCAATAAATTGGAAGACAGTAATAAAGTGATTAAACTTGCAAAGACATTACAGGCAGACCAGGTTGGGTCTGTCGAGATTAAAAATAAGATCAACGAGTTTGTGCGGGAAATAGATAAAAGCATAGCTCTATTAAACAGTTAAGTTAGTTTTTAGTGCCCATGGATAATAAGAACTCCATAAAAGTTACAATAGCCGGAAGAACATATCCCCTGACTGTTAAAAAGGATGAGGTTTCCGAAGTTCAAGAAGCCGCCATGCTTGTTAACAGCAGTCTCAAAGAGTACGAGAAAGAATATATGGTTAGGGATAAGCAGGATTTACTTGCAATGTGCGCTCTACAGTTTGCCAATACCAATCTTAAACTTCAAAATAAAAATAATTCTTTTCAAGATGGTATTGTTGAGCAATTGGAGGAGATGGAGGAGTTTGTTTCGGGTTATCTAAAGAAAAACTAAGCTTATTGTTTATTGTATTTCCGCGCAGGCCGTAGTGTAAATAACTATGGACGAATACTTTTTTTATAATATATAAAAT
>Ga0163149_10004983_pt1 | contig 14198 bp, 14 predicted proteins | sample OliLakLV19MP5G1_FD_148604 | JGI IMG/M metagenome (GOLD analysis project Ga0163149, IMG submission 148604) | Freshwater microbial mat bacterial communities from Lake Vanda, McMurdo Dry Valleys, Antarctica - Oligotrophic Lake LV.19.MP5.G1 | ecosystem: Environmental > Aquatic > Freshwater > Lake >...
AACCCAAGGTCCACAGTGGCGACCGTTACCGAAATTTATGATTATTTGCGTTTGTTGTTTGCGCGAATTGGGACGCCGCATTGTCCGGTGTGCGGCAAAGTTGTTGCTCGACAAACTCCAGCCGCAATTATTGACCAAGTTTTTGAGCAGCACAAAGACGCCCGAATATTAGTGCTGGCGCCAATTGTCTTGGCCAAAAAGGGTGCGTTCGAGCACATCCCCGAGCAATACATGCGCGCCGGTTTTGCACGTGTTCGGGTTGATAATGTTATTTACGCACTGGATGAATTTCCAGAACTCGACAAAGCCAAAAAGCATACCATCGAACTTGTGGTTGATCGCTTGGTCGCGACCCAAGAAAATCACAGCCGCCTAACGCAGTCTATCGAGCAAGCCTTGGACATTGCCGATGGAAAACTAAAAGTCATGAACGCCGATAATGATAATAGCGCAACGTATTCGCTAATGTACGCTTGCATTGATCACCCAGAAGTTTCAATCCCGGAGCTTGAGCCGCGAACATTTAGCTTTAACTCGCCGCAAGGTGCTTGCCCAGTTTGCACCGGTTTAGGCACTCGCATGGAAGTCGATCCAGAACTCGTGATTCCAAATGGCCGATTAACAATTGCCGAGGGTGCGATTCGCCCGTACAACCGAATCAACACCGACGCGTGGTACATCAAAAAACTCCAGGCAGTTGCTGACGCACACAACTTTAACTTGCATGTACCCACGAGCGAGTTAAAACAAAAAGACTTAGACATAATTTTGTACGGCAGCGGCGAGCAAAAATATAGCGTTGCACTCGGAAGTGGCCGCACATTTGAGTCAACCTACGAAGGCGTGATTCCTAACTTGGAGCGTCGCCACAAAGAAACCGACAGCGATTTTATGCGTCGCGACATTGAGCGATTTATGCAACAACGCGACTGTCATACTTGTTTGGGCCAGCGTTTGCGCCCAGAAGTTTTGGCCGTGACCGTGCAGAAGAAATCCATCATGGACATTTGCGAACTTTCCATTGACGACAGTATTTTGTATTTTGACGCGCTGACACTAAACGAAAAAGACAAACACATCGCCGCTCAAATTTTAAAAGAAATCAAAGCGCGGTTAACATTTTTGCAGGATGTCGGGCTAAACTATTTGACGCTAGCTCGAAGTGCGGTAACGTTGAGCGGCGGCGAAGCGCAACGAATTCGCTTAGCAACACAAATTGGCTCCGGCCTGCAAGGTGTGTTATATGTTTTGGACGAACCATCAATTGGTTTGCATCAACGAGACAACAATCGTTTAATTAAAACGCTTAAACATTTGCGTGAAATTGGCAACTCAGTAATTGTTGTTGAGCACGACGAAGATACGATTCGTACTGCTGATTATTTGATAGACATTGGGCCTGGGGCTGGAATCCACGGTGGCAAAGTTGTAGCCGAAGGCACGCCAGAACAAGTTGCCAAAAATCCAAAGAGTATCACCGGCCAATACTTGCGCGGCGATAAAGAAATAGCTGTACCCAAAAAACGACGCGCCGGAAACGATAAAGTTTTGGCGATAAAAGGTGCGCGTGAACACAATTTGCAAAATGTTGATGTTGAAATTCCACTCGGCAAATTAGTTGTGGTTAGCGGCGTTTCTGGTTCGGGCAAATCGACATTAATAAACGATATTTTAGCCAAAGAATTATCAGCACGATTGCACCGCGCTAATACTGTTCCGGGCCGGCATGACGACATTGAAGGAATCAAACAACTCGACAAAGCAATAATTATTGACCAATCGCCAATTGGCCGCACGCCACGTTCAAACCCAGCAACATATACCGGATTATTCACGCCGATTCGCGAATTGTTTGCCAGCATGCCCGAAGCAAAAGTTCGCGGTTACGGTCCAGGCCGATTTAGTTTTAATGTCAAAGGCGGACGCTGCGAAAACTGCGCCGGCGATGGAATTATAAAAATCGAAATGCACTTTTTGCCCGATGTCTACGTTCCGTGTGAAGAATGCAAAGGCAAGCGCTACAACCGCGAAGCGTTAGAGATTCACTACAAAGGCAAAACGATCAGCGATGTTTTGGAAATGACTTGCGAGGCTGCACTAGACTTTTTTGCCAACAATCCTGGCATCGCTCGCAAGCTGCAAACTTTAGTTGATGTTGGTTTGGGCTACATCGCGCTTGGACAGCCGGCAACAACTTTAAGTGGCGGTGAAGCGCAACGTATAAAACTAGCCAGCGAATTGTCGCGCCGACCAACCGGCAAAACGTTGTACATATTGGACGAACCAACAACTGGATTGCACATTGCAGACGTCGATAAATTGTTGCATGTGTTGCATGCACTGGTTGATACCGGCAACAGCATGATTATTATTGAACACAACTTGGACGTTATTAAATCTGCCGACCATGTCATTGACATGGGTCCAGACGGAGGATCGGGCGGCGGACAAATCGTAGCCGAAGGCACACCAGAGCAAGTAGCCAAGGTCAAAGAATCCTACACCGGCCAATTCCTAAGGAAAATGCTGTGAGTGATTTAGAGCGAGAGCCGATTCCACTTGGCTTCCCTGAAGAACACAGCGTTTCATATTTTGCTACAAAACACCTTGCCACATATATCGTTACTCATGAAACACGTTTTTTGGTGGATGCTTGTAACGCGCAAAAAGCATTCAATGCTTATCATGGGCACGAACCAGGTCGGCCTCAAGTTGCTCGTTGGCTCGTGCAAGCAACGCGACTAGTACAAGAAGAGCTTGGTTCGTCACCACTACCAGTACCACCGCACTTCGAAATTTTTAGTGAAGAATCTTGGCAGTATGTAGCAACTGCATATGAGCCACGTCCTCAGGTGGATATTCAAGCTGCAGCTTAGACTTTTTTGTTGAGCGAAATATTACTGAGCCAAAGCTTCAGACGTTCGGCAATTAGCTTCCGAGTCTTGGGTTCTTTCATAATATGCAAAAATGAGCCGCCTAGACTCAATAAGACAACTGCAATTAGAACGTACTCAATGTAGTCTGCCAGGTTAGGGATTAGCCCGCCGAACCAAAAGCCAAGTAACGTGAGCCCGCCTCCCCACAAAACCGCCCCGACTATGTTGTAGGCCATAAATTTTTTGCGTGGCATTTTGCCGATACCAGCGACCAAAGGCGCAAATGTTCGCACGACTGGAACAAACCGCGCAATAGTAATTGTTTTGCCGCCGTGTTTTTCATAGAACTTTTCCGCACGAATTAAATGATCTTTATGAAAAAATATGCCGTCTTCTTTTTTAAAAATTCGGTGTCCGGTGCGCCGACCAATACTGTAGCCAACATTATCGCCAATAATTGCTGCCAAAATTGTGGTGACAATTAATAACTCGAGTGAGAAATATCCTTGTGCAGCCAGAAGCCCCGCGCTAAACAGTAGCGTGTCTCCGGGCAAAAAGAATCCAACAAGTAGACCTGATTCGGCAAACACAATTGCCGCAACGAGCAAAATACCACCGCTCTGAATCAACGCATCAATATTAAACAGCGACCCAAAGGTTTCAAACATAATGCCTACTATAACAACTTTAACAGTAAAAAACACGGGCACATCTGTTATAATGTAACTAAACAAATTTACGGAAGGATAATGTAAGTGAGTAACGATTCAATTACTCTCACGCTACAAAAGCGTGATGCGGTAGGCAAAGGCTTAAATAAACTGAAGAGTGACGGGATGATTCCTGCGGTTATTCATAATCACGGTAAAGAATCAGTTGTCGTAAGTGGCCAATTTATGGAGCTTAACAAAGCGTATCAGCATGCTGGCAAGCACCAACCAATTACCATAAAAGTTGATGGCCAAGAATACTTTACGATTATTAAAGACGTAGATTTTGAGCCAAAAAAGAATATCTTGCGACACGTGGTTTTTAATACGATTCGCCAAGACGTCAAGACCGAGGCCGAAGTGCCAATTATTTTTGAAGGTGATGTAATTCCAGCCGAGCAAGCAAGCCTGATGGTTATCAAGCCGCTCGACCACGTTATTATCGAAGCTTTGCCAAAAGATTTGGTAGATTCTGTAACGGTTGACGTAACTGTACTTGCCGAGATTGGCGACAGAATTCACGTGTCAGATATTAAACTTCCGGCTGGCGTAACTATTAAAGACGATCCAGAACAAACCATCGCTCATGTTGAAGCACCGCGCGCAGTCCTAGCTGAAGAGTCCGAAGAAGCTGAAGCAGCCGAGGGTGAAGAAGCAGCCGCAGGCGAAGAAGTCAAAGACGGCGAATCCAAAGACGCGCAAGCAAAATCCGAGTAGTTTAGATACTAATTTCTTGTCGATGTTCTTTGCAAGATACCGACGTAGTGTTACTTTTGTTTTCGAACAAAAGTAACCAAAAACCATCACTGGACGGTTGCTCAATCTTGAGGAAACTGTTGTCTAAAACAGGCTTGCTGTGGAACTCACAAGAAAGGAGCCATCGAGCTCCTTTCTTGCTCAAACAGTCCTCGCACTCAAAGGCGCCTCTTTTACACAACAGTTTCATCAGGATCTCACAAAGCCCAGACTTAGCTGCCTCCGACGAAGTCGGAGTAGTAATAATCTGCTTTGCAGATGCTGCTAAGGTGAGGCTCAGCAACACCGAAATAAAATATTCCCGTTTTGCTGAGTCAAGCCAAAAGTCAAGTCTGAAGCAAGCAAAAAAGAAATGGCGAAAGACCGACCAAAGGGAGTCCTTTTGGCGCGGCAAAACGGGGATATTTTATTATCGCGTGGCTTCGGTCGCCTCGAAGTTTTAGCGTACCTTTTTAAAAAGGTACGGAGCTAGTGTTTGTTTGAAACAAAAAGTAAAGAGTAGTGAATTCTTATTCTGTGAAAATATAATAGAAGTAATACTTCCCGGTATTTGACAAAACTACCTCTGTTTGGTAGGATTACTTAGCTTCACTTTTAAGCAGATATCGCGGGATGGAGCAGCGGCAGCTCGCGTGGCTCATAACCACGAGGTCCCAGGTTCGAGTCCTGGTCCCGCAACCAAAACAAACGCCCAACTTCGGTTGGGTTTTTGTTTTGGTTGGGCCAAGCCTCGAACCTGGGACGCAGATTTGCTTTAGTAAATATGCAAGTCCCCGGTTCGGTCGTTAGTCACAAGCCCCAGCGAAGCGGGCGCTTGGATTAATGTGCGCTGTCCTGGTCCCGCAACCAAGTTGCATAACAAATAGAGATTCACATTGTGTGAATCTCTATTTTTAGTACCCCTGTTATTTAGGTTCCAATGTTGCTTGGTCTCTGGTATGATATGGGTAAATGAACTGGACTTTTTACAGCTTGATGATGTTCTTTTCTTCTGTCGCACTATACCTTACTGTGCGAAAAGCATCGCTTCTAAAAACACCGAGTTATCTGACGAACCTGGCCATGTTCGCCATACCGCTAATTGCATATGTTGCGCTAGGTGTCATGACGAAAACACCCCTTGGCATTTCTTGGTGGCAAGCAGTTATTCTGATTTTTACAGCATGCGTATTTGCTTACGGGGGCAATAAGGCATCGCTTATCGCTTTTAGTAAAGCGCCAAACCCGGGCTATAGCTTAGTCTTATCTAAAAGTTACGTATTGTTCACGACACTCGTTGCCGTAACACTTCTTGGCGCAGAACTTTCAGCTCAAAAGGCATTGGCGATTCTCATGATTGTTGGATTTTCAGTACTCATTTTAGTGAATAAAAAAGGTGCGAAGAAAGTTAAAGACGAAAGATGGGTCTTGCTATCTTTCGCAGCTTTCTTTGCATGGGGAATGTTATCACTTGGCTCGAAGTACTTATTTAACAATGGCGTCGATACTGTCGTATTTCTTATTTACCTATACGCGATTGTAACTATTTGCATCGTTTCTTTTGATAAAGTGCGCATCTCAAAATTTAAAGAGATATCTACTCAAATGAAGTTACTTCTAGTTGGCGTCGGCGTGTTCTCTGCTTTGTTTAATTTTGGTCAGTTTCAGGCCATCAAGCTGGCGCCAAATATAGGCTAGGTCAATGCAGTCAATGCGGCTTCAATCTCAATGGTGACAGTTTTTGCCGTAATCTTGTTTAAAGATGAACTGACCGTAAAAAAAGCTATCGGTATTGCTGGTGCCACCATTGGCCTCATGTTGCTACTTGTCTAGGTGTAGTTCCACTATCGCACGGTAGAGCAGCTTAGCACTCTGTTCTTCCCTGATAGCTGCTTCCAACGAGTAATTTCAGTAATTAGGTTGTTCCATTCGAATGTACTTGCGCAGCTAACAAAAGCGTCTAAAATCTGTGGAGTGTTTTTGTTGGCTTTTTATTGTTCGACTACTTGAGGTTGTTGCCAATCGGTGGTGTCTAATCCTGTTATGTCAACGTCAAGCGAGAAGCCAATTGAGCGTATTTCTGGGTCTTCTTCATATTGTTCTGCACGCACGAGTGATTCCCGAACTTGATCCGTAGAAATATTCAGGGTTGGTTCTTGCTTGAATCGATCGGGGTCAGAAAATGTTACATCCTGCCCAACAACATTTAACAATACATCGAGCCCATACTGTGATTCTACATCTGTTGGGAATGAGGTAGCACCCTGCGCCTTACCCCACGCAACGAGAGACCGCACCATGCGCTCGCCAAGTTTATGTCCACGAACAGATTTATCTACCCTCAAAAAGCCGCCGATAAGTCTTTTTGTAGTGGGGTTGAACATCCCTGAGTATTTGCATAACTCTTGTAATGAAAGTTCTATTTCATGCTCTGCGTCTTCAGTCCACGCCAGTGCCTTCACTGGTGCCGATTGTAATTCTTTGGCAAGCATATTTTCTGCTTCGCCATTTTTTTGTACATCACTCATATCAATAATGATACAACAGTATTCTATTGAACCCGCACAGAGCTGCTTCGCTAGAAGGCTCAGAAACCGTCGGCTAGTTGCTTTTACGATAAATGCCCATCCCCAAAACCGGGTCTTGGGGCACGAGAATCGCTTTTTTTTGCAAATAAACAGCGTATTATTTAACCATAAGGAGAATTTATGATAAGAAATAATCAAAAGGGTTTTAGTGCAGTAGAAATTTTAATAGTAACTGTAGCTATAGGGCTAATTGGTGCGATGGGATATTTTGTTTATCAGCGTACTCAATCAAATAAAGCTGCGCCAGCAGAAGCAAACACAACGGCAGACCAAACAACTGCGCCACAAACAGATGATGAACAAAAAAGTACCGAGGAGCGAACATACAAAGGCACACGTTACGCATCATCAAAGGGTGCATTTAGTATGGAGTTACTCAACGGCTGGACGGTTGAACAGGATACTACGTATGATTATTTCTTTCAGTATGACACTGAAAAGTTAGAATATGACGCATCCAAAAAACCAGTAATTAAAACCACTGATTCAAGCGGTGCCGGTGGATTTATCCCAGGCATTAAAATATCTGTAAATAAGCACAACGAAGCAATCACAAAGGGTGACTCTTTTGAGCTTGATGATGGCACCACAGGAATTTGCGTGCAAGATGTAACGACACACAAGCAAGACGTCAATGATCTTATGCGCGAAAATGTAGGAAATTTTATTTCCAAAAACTGTTACTTTAAAAAAGGCAGCCTAAAAATGTCAGCATCGTACAGCTACTACGAGAAAGAGCCTATCGATATTAAAGCGATTGAAGCAGCGTTTAAAACAATCCAGTTCGAAAAGTAAGAACAAAAAAGCAGAAGTTTACTTCGAGCACATTCGGAAATGTGGCGGTGGTGAAAACGGTGAAGGCAAATACGCAGAGTATATCAAGGACTTTGCCCAATACGTTACCGACAATATTAAACGGAATTGACACTTCAGCCAGTAGTAATTAGTACACATTATGGTTGCGCGGGTTTGTCGTCACCGGATTACGCATCTTCGGTGTGTCAAAGTTTTGTTGGATGGTTTCATTAAATTCTATCTTTTCAAATAGCGTATAATAAGGCCGAAACCTTAAGGAGTAGATATGTCTAAAGATCGTGGCCGTAAAGAAGTCAAAAAACCCAAAAAAGCAAAAGTAGTTTAAACACCGATCCAACGCAGTGTAATTAAAGAGAGCCAGCAAAAATTAAAACATAAGTTTGTTGACATTAAAGCAAAAGCATGATAGTATGTAGTTACTGTTAAGAAACAAAAACAGTAGCAAAAATATCAAAAAACAAAAAGGATGGGCAAAAAATAATGAACGAACTAACATACGAGTTTGCTGCAACAATCGATGATCGCATTGCAAAAATCGACAAATTGCTACAAAGCTAATCACAAACTAGCTAATTATTAAACCAGCAAAAGGCCTCTCGCAAGAGAGGTTTTTTGTTTAGTGGTAAAATATACATATGAATAAAAAACTTCTACTTATCGGTGTAATTTTGCTGGCAATTGCCAGTGCAGCTGTATTTTTGGTACTACGGCCAACAAGTCAGCAAGATCAATCAGTCGAACCAAATACAATTGAAACCATGACAAGTACGACAAGCGAAAAATCAAAACCCGCGGCACAAAGTGAAAATACGCCAGGCGAATATATTGATTACAAATCAGGAATTATCGACGAAACAAACGGCACAAAGATTCTATTTTTCCATGCACCGTGGTGTCCACAGTGTCGCGATTTGGAATCTGACATCAAATCCAGTGGCATACCCGACGGTGTCACGATCATAAAAGTCGATTACGACACCAACCAAGCACTCCGCCAAAAATACGGCGTCACACTACAGACCACAGTGGTTTTAGTTGATGACGAAGGCAAGGCAATCAAAAAATTCGTAGCGTATGATGATCCAAGTTTAAGCGCCGTAAAGAAAAATCTGTTGTAATGGTTTTATTTATTTTGTCATTTTTGGCTGGCGCGCTAACAATTTTAGCGCCGTGTATTCTGCCGCTGTTGCCAATTATTATTGGCGGATCTTTAGTCGGTAACGATCAAAAGAAGCAGGACAAACAGTGGTTACGTCCGCTCGTAATCGCGGCGAGCTTAGCAGCGTCGGTGGTTGTTTTTACGTTGCTGCTAAAAGCCAGCACGGCGCTACTAGGACTGCCAACAATGTTCTGGCAAGTTGTGTCGGGCGTGATTGTGCTGGCATTTGGCTTCAGTATGGTGTTCCCAGAGATATGGGAAAAGATGTCGAGTAAATCAGGATTGTACACTAGCAGTAATAGATTGCTTGGTAAAACATTCAAAAAGAACGGACTATTCGGCGCGATGTTAATGGGAATGGCGCTCGGCCCGGTATTTAGTAGCTGTAGTCCGACCTATTCGTTAATTGTGGCGACCGTGTTGCCTGTGTCGTTTTGGGAAGGGCTGATTTATCTGAAGGCTTACGCAATTGGACTCGCCAGCGCGCTTTTGATTGTGTCTTACGTTGGGCAGAGTTTGGTGCAAAAACTTGGCTGGCTCAGCAATCCAAAAGGTTGGTTCAAGCGCAGTATCGGCGCGTTGTTTATTGTTGTCGGTTTGAGCGTTGTGTTTGGGCTAGATAAAAAAACGCAGGCGTATGTACTAGAGCGAGGTTGGTATGACCCAATCAGCAACATTGAAAAAAGCCTACGCGATTAGGGCACCTCTGTTTTTCGTGGTATAATTATCAACATATGGAAGAAGATGAAATCAAGGCGGCTTTAAGCGTTATGGAAAAAGACGCTGGCATGCATACAAAATCAAGCTACGCTGCGAACGCTACGCTTTGGCCAAAAAATTCGATGACATTCACCGAAAAACACTTGGCGTATATCAAGGCGCACCCAACGTTGAACCCAAAGCATTATTTGTCGAATCTGCGACTTAAAATCACAAAACGCTAAATAACGTATTGTGTGAACCCCGAACAAAAGTAATCTTTTGTGCGGAAGAGGAGAAAGCACGGAGATCAAACTAAAAAAGCGCTACTTGTTTGCGCTTTTTTAGTTTGATTGAAGGGAATTTCGACGTGGTAGCGGTGACTGGATTTGAACCAGTGACCTCAGGCTTATGAGTCCTGCGCTCTAACCAACTGAGCTACACCGCCACGATATAATTGTAATAGGTACGTTCGCATTGCGAAATTGGTTACAGCTAGATGTTTTTTGTTGGTTAGTGCTTACTCGCGATTATTATTTTTTTCGCCTTCGGCTTGGCCAACTGAGCTACACCGCCGCGTCAGCGTTAGCTTGCTAACTTACCGCTACGCTTCCTTGCAAATTTTTAAACAGCAACAAGTTGCTTGGTTTAAAAATTTGGACCGCTACACATAATAATTGTAGCTGAGACGGGTGCAACTATAACAGATGTGGGGCATCTTGGCCACTGTTTGTTTGGAGCATAGCACGGACAATATAGTCAACGTGAGCAAACGTTCGTTCGGGCTCTAGCCAAGTTTCGACAGCAAGAGCAGGCGGCGCGTGGCGGAGTATGTAATCTACTTCCTTTGCATTTCCAGGTTGGTGAGCTTGATCGGCCTCTTGTGCCTCGAAATCTGCTAACGAAACTGAACTAGTGTCGCCAAATATCCGAAGATAACGAAGCGAAGCCGGGCAAACAAGAGGCATCACTAGTCCGCCAAATTCTCGCAAGCGTAACAAATCGTAGCGATCAAAAAGCCCATCAATAACCGCCACTGGCGCGTTACTTTTTTCAATTTCGGATAGTTCGATTATCTCGCCGCCAAATTCCGATGCGATGCGACGCGTAACAGTAGTTGCGCCAGCTCTGGGTTTGCCGACAATTGCCAACGTCAGTTGATTGATCCTTGGAGCACTCATAGATATATTTTACAACATATAAACGTAATCGTACAGGTTTACATAACAAGCATTTTGGCTGTATAATAAAATCTCAGTATGCAGGACAAAACCTACAACTGAACCGACACCCCGCAAGAAAAGCGAGGTGTTTTATTTTTTAAGGGGATAAAATGGCGCAAACCAAAATCAATTCTAAAACAAAACAGCAAGACTTAAGTTTTCAAGAGCTTATTAAAACGGCCGCGAGTAGCGCGCCAAAACACATCATCTCGGTCAACCAATTCGACGACAAAGTATTGCTGGCTAATATTTTTGCCCGAGCAGCCGAATTTAAATCGATGCAGCCTAAAGATTATCCAAAACCATTACAAGACAAAATCATTGCTACGATTTTTTATGAACCAAGCACACGCACGCGCTTATCATTCGAAACCGCCGCACAACGTCTGGGCGGTCAAATAATTAGTACCGAAAACGCCGCTCAATTTAGTTCGGCAGCCAAAGGTGAAACTTTAGAAGACAGCATACGAACTATCAACGGCTACGCGGATGCGATCGTGCTTCGGCATCCAGAAATTGGTTCAGCGCAAACAGCCGCCAATATATCACACATACCAATTGTGAACGCAGGTGACGGGGCGGGGGATCATCCAACGCAAGCACTCTTAGATTTATTTACAATCAAAGAAGCCAAAGGCAAAATTGATGGATTAAAAATTGGGCTCGTGGGTGATTTGCTAAACGGCCGCACGGTTCACTCACTGGTTCACTTACTGTCCATGTATAAACCAGAAATTATTTGCATCGCGCCGAAAAAATTGCAGCTGCCAGTAAAATATCAGGATATTTTAAAACAAAACAATATTTCCTATAGTCTGGTTGAAAGTTGGGACGATTGCATCGATGATATCGATGTGTTGTACATGACGCGAATTCAGAAAGAGCGATTTGAATCAGTCGAAGATTATAACGAGCACAAAGACCAGTTTATTTTAAACTCCACGGAGCTCAAAAAAGCTAAAAAAGATCTGGCAATTATGCATCCGCTGCCACGCGTGAACGAAATCGCGATTGATATTGATGACGACCCACGCGCGATTTATTTCGAACAAGCCCGCAACGGTCTGTTTGTGCGAATGGCCTTACTAACGTATATTTTTGAGTAAGGAGAAACTCATGCAACAAACAACACCAATTTATGATCCGAGCAAAACGTTCGACGAAAATTTTGACAAAGGCCCTTTTGGCGTTTTTTCTGAGCAAGTCGTGTATAAAAATGTTGGCGAGCCAACCAACACCTTTTTAGGTTCCAAAGTTTACGAACCATTTGGAATTGCGGCTGGTCCACTGCCAACAAGCAAACATACAACCGGTGCATTTAACTGCGGGTTTGACGTGGTTTGCTATAAAACTCAGCGTAGTGTTAGCGCGCCGTGTAATGCGTTTCCGAATGTTATTCCTGTGTAGAAGTCGATGGCGACGTTACGGTTGAAAAGGCGGCTGCGGGTTTAACGCTGCGCGACGAATTTAACGAAGATCCAAAAAAACTCACCATCACAAATTCGTTTGGTAATCCATCACGCGGACCGGAATTTTGGCAAGACGATGTTAAAAAAGCGCTTAAAAATGTTGGCAAGGGCCAGCTGCTGATAATGAGTGTTTGCGGAACAATTGTTGAGGGTCAGTCGCAAGATGAATACTTTGAAGATTTTGCCAATGCTGCAAAAATGGTCGCCGTTGCTGGTGTAGAAGTTATCGAGCTTAATCTGTCTTGCCCGAATGTCGCAAACGAAGGAATTATTTGCTATACGCCAGCGGCAGTTAGTGCAATCGTAGAAAAAACTCGAGCAAAAATTGGCGACAAAAAGCTGATATTAAAATTTGGTTATTTTACAAAAGACCAACAAGCAACATTAGAAAAAATCCTAGAAGACGTCGCTGGTAAAATTGATGCATTTTCATTGATCAATACAATTCCAGCCGCTGTCCGCAAAAAAGATGGTTCACAAGCTTTGCCAGGCGAAGGCCGTTTGGTTTCAGGTTTGTGTGGCGCCGGCATAAAATGGGCCGGAATTGATATGGTTAAAAGCATGAGTGATTTGCGCAAAACCAAAGGATATACGTTTGAGATCATCGGTGTTGGTGGCGTCATGACGCCAGACGACTACAAAGAATATCGCGCAGCTGGCGCAGACTGCGTACAATCCGCAACGGGTGCTATGTGGAACCCAAAACTGGCCCAAGAAATCAAAGCTAGCTTGTAATAAGCTGCGCGGAGCCAGGGCGAGAAATTATTTTTCCGTTTTCGTAAACTTTGTTGCCACGTAGATACACGGCGGTTACTTTGCCGATAACCTTTTGGCCGTCGAACGGGCTCCAACCACATTTGGTTTTAAGCTCACTATTTTTGATTGTGTACTCAGACATGTCGACTTCTACTTTTGTGGTGGCGTCGGTTTTTATATTAAAAATCTTGGCTGGATTGTGGTGCAGGCGATCTAGCAATTGTGTGCGACTCAGTTTGCCTTCGGCTTCTGCGGTTAGCATGAGCGATAGTTGTGTTTCTAAATTCGGCACGCCAAATGGTGGCTCCTTGCTTTGTTTTTCTTCAACAGTGTGCGGGGCGTGATCGGACTCGATAATGTCGATTGCGTCCAGATGATTCCACAAAAAGTCTTGGTCTTTCCTGCTTTTAAGCGAAGGCTTCATCATGGCCCAGGCACCTTTTTGAGCAAAATCTTTGTCGGTCATTAACAAGTGATGGGGCGTGACGCCGCAGGTAATTGGCAGGCCTTTTTCTTTGGCTTTAATGACAAAACTTAGTTCGGCCTCACTTGATACATGGCAAATATGCGTCGGCGCTTTAATTTCTTTCATGGTTTTAAAAACGGTTTCGGATACGTCGTCTTCGGCGTGCAACAAAATTGGCTTGTTGGTTACGGCCGCCCAAGCTTTGTAGATTTCGATTAATCGATTGGCATCAATTATGAAATTTCCGGTTGTGACATTCATGTAGACTTTTAGGCCAGTCACGTAATTGACGACTTTTTCGAACTCATCAAAGTTATCGGCAAGCGTTCCAAAATGTAGTCCTACGTTGCATACGATTTGTTTTTTGGCGCTAGCCATTTTTGCCTCAAGTCGTTCTAGCGTGGTGATTGGCTCGGCATTGTTCGGCATATCCATAATAGTTGTATAGCCGCCAGCTAGCGCAGCGGACGTGCCGGTTAAAAAATCTTCTTTGTATGTTTGGCCGGGATCTCGCAAATGAACATGAGGGTCGATTAAGCCCGGAAGTGTAATTGTTTTCATATACTAGTTATAGCATTAAATGTGTTGTCGATGATACGTTGTGATGAGCAAATTTTGGGAGTACACTAAAAATAATATGGTTCGAACATGGTAAAAGTATGGCAGTAAAATGGTAAGGGCAAGGGGACGACATTTAAAAG
>Ga0163149_10004995_pt1 | contig 14177 bp, 7 predicted proteins | sample OliLakLV19MP5G1_FD_148604 | JGI IMG/M metagenome (GOLD analysis project Ga0163149, IMG submission 148604) | Freshwater microbial mat bacterial communities from Lake Vanda, McMurdo Dry Valleys, Antarctica - Oligotrophic Lake LV.19.MP5.G1 | ecosystem: Environmental > Aquatic > Freshwater > Lake >...
CCGTCCGGCTCAACCCAATAAATTTTATGAAACGCACTCTCGGCCGTTCCGGCATCAAAATCAGCGCCCTCGGCATGGGCTGTTGGGCCATCGGCGGACCATTCTGGTCCGGCGAAACCCCCTTGGGCTGGGGCACCGTCGACGACGCCGAGTCCATCCGCGCGGCCCACGCGGCGCTCAACCTGGGCGTCAACTTCTTCGACACGGCCAATGTCTACGGCGCCGGTCACAGCGAGGAAGTGCTCGGGCGCGCCTTCGCCGGCCGCCGCTCGGAGGTCGTCATCGCCACGAAATTCAACGCCGTGTTCGACCCCGTCACGCGTCAGGTGACCGGCGACGATGCCACGCCCGCCGGCATCCGGGCGGCCTGCGCCGCGTCGCTGCGCCGCCTGCAATGCGATTACCTCGACCTCTACCAGTTTCACGACAATGGCTTTCCCGCGGATCGCGCAGAGCCGGTGCGCGACACGCTCGAGGCGCTCGTCGCCGAGGGCCAAATCCGATCCTACGGCTGGAGCACCGACTATCCGGACCGCGCCGCAGTGTTCGCCCGGGGACCCAAATGCACCGCGATCCAGTTCCAGTTAAACGTGCTGGATGACAATCCCGCCCTCATCGCGCTCTGCGAGCAGCACAACCTGGCCGCCATCAACCGCGGCCCGCTGGCGATGGGCGTGTTGACCGGCAAATACACCGCCGAGACTCAACCCTCCGCGGACGACGTGCGCAGCGCGAAAAGCCCGGACTGGATGAAATATTTCACCCACGGCAAACCTAGCCCCGCTTTCCTCGCTCGCCGCGACTCGATCCGCGAGATCCTGCGCAGCAACGGCCGCACGCTCGCGCAAGGCGCCCTCGCGTGGCTGTGGGCGCGCAGCCCGCAGACCATCCCGATCCCGGGTTTCCGCACGGTGGCCCAGGTCCAGGAAAACTGCGGAGCGCTGGCCTTCGGTCCACTGAACGCCGGCCAGATGGAGGAGATCGCCCGCCTGCTCCGGTGAGCCCGCGCCTCGCTTGACAGCAAAACGACTGCGGCATCCCTATGGCCTGGTTTCTTCTCCCTCAGCCGCACTGCGGTGGATTTTTTTCGGCCACTCTCACGCTTATGAACAGGATATCCCATGACTCGCACTCGTCGCGTAGGACTCGTCTGACCCGCCGATTGACTGGCTGGCACCCGGCTCTGACCTGCGCGGTGATTTTCCTGGTCGCTGTGGCCTCCGCCCCGGCGTTCGAACCTTACAAGCCAGTGGTCGCCGATTCCTTGCTGGACCCGGCCCAATGGCAACAAGTCCGTGAACTCGATGGCCGAAGTCCGGAATGCATGGCGGAGGCGATTGATGGCACGATGTGGTTCGGCGTCAGCCAAGGCCTCATGAGCTGGGACGGCGTGACGTGGACGACTCACGGCGCGACCGAAGGGTTGGTGGACACGCCGGTTACCGCGATTCTCTGTACCAAAACGGGCGGGGTCTATGCGGGCGCGGCTTCTGGCATCTTTCGCCGGGACGGCCCGCGCTGGACCCCCGTCTTCCCGGTGAAGGCTACGAGCAATCCCTTCCGCGTCAACCGCCTCATCGAGGCCGCGGACGGCACCGTGTGGGCCGCCCTCGATATCTGCTTTCTCCGGCTCGGCTCGGACGGCGTAGTGGCCTTCGTCTCTCCCTACCGCACCAAGGAAGTCGCCGCCGTGTTTCCCACGGCCAAGGTCGTGACCTTGCCGGTCGAAGTACCAACTGATCATCCGGACCGCCAAGCCATCTTCCAGACGAAGGACGGCAGAATCTGGCTCGGTTTCTCCCATGGCGTGGTGCTGCACGCGGACCCGCAGAAGCAGGATCTCAACAACCCCGATAACTGGCACGTGGTGACCGCCGCGGAGGGCTTTCATGTCGGCCCCCGCCCGACGTTCTGCGAGGCGGCGGACGGCCGGTTATGGATCGGCAACGACCAACACGATATCGGGACCAACATTTACGATCCCGCTCAGCAGAAGTGGACCTATTTCCGCTTCCTCGACCTGCTGGGAACCGACGATCTCGTGTGGTCTATCATCTCCACCCGGGACGGCTCCGTGTGGGTGGGCGGACAATCCAAGCTGTTCCGCTACCGCGATGGCAATTGGACGGTTTACCGCACCACGGATGCCCCCATTTCCCCCTCGCGCAATCTCCTGCTGGAAGCGCGCAATGGCTACCTCTGGGTGCTCGGCGTGGAAGCCAACGTCCAGAAAATCGATCCCTCCGGCGGGCGCTGGATCCGCTATGAGAGGTTGAACTTCCAAGCCGATACTCCCGACGGCAACCAGTGGTTCATCACCCATGATGACGGGGTCGTGCGCTTCGACGGGGAGTCTTGGCAACGTTACGGTGCCGCGGACGGTTTGATCGAGGTGCCCAATGCCGTGTTCGCCACGCGCGGGGGCCAGCTCTGGGCCGCCGGCAGCCACCACGGCAAGGCAGCCACCGCTTGGTTTGACGGCACCCGCTGGACTCTCAAGGTGCATGAGGGCTACCTGCCCGAGTTCGGCCTCGCGCTCGATCACCGCGCGATCTTCGAGGCGGCGGACGGCGGGCTCTGGTTTGCCTGCTATGTCGACACCGGTCTCGGCGGCCTGCTGCGCTATGATCCTGATCGCGGTTCTCCGGCCAGCGATGACGCGTGGAAAAATTTCCGCGAAAATCCCCGGTTGAAAACCTCTTACGCTCTCGGCCAGCTCGCCGACGGCCGGATGTTCTCCGGTTCGCCGTGGGGCTTGATGGAATTCGACGGCTACCGCTGGACCCGCTCGGAGTTGTTCCGCACCCGCAAAATCGACGCCCTCGGCCAGACTCCAGGCGCCAAGTTCCTCTGGATCGCGACGCGCGGCCAAGGGCTCTATCAATACGACGGCCAGACCCTCGTGCAGCACGGCACCAAGAACGGCATGTTGTCGGACGCGGTGACGGCGCTGCTCTACGACCGGGACCAAGGCCTGTGGACCGCATCGAGCGCGGGCATCGACCACTTCGACGGCCACGAATGGACGGTCATGTTCAAGGACGAGAAGATCGTCATGAGCAACGAGGATGGCGGCTTCCGGCAATCCGCCGACGGCTCGCTCTGGATCAACCGACTCTCGCGGGAGTGGCTGCGGCGGAAGTTGCCCGGCGCGCACCTGACCGAAGCAGCCATGCGCGATTTCGGGACCATCCGTTATCGTCCCGACCGGATTAAGCCAAAAACTACATTCACCATCGCCTTGGAGCGCGTATCCCAACCCGGCAACACCGTGGTCTCGTGGGAGGGCTCCGTGCCGTGGGCGCTCTCCAAGAAAACCGACCTCAAATTTTCCTACCGGATCGACGAAGCGCCCTGGTCGCCCTTCACCAGCGAGACCACCCACGTCTTTCTCCAGCTTCCGCCCGGGAAACGCGTGATCGAAGTCCGTGCCCAAGACCGCGACCTCAATGTTGAAACCATCCCGGCGCGCCTCGAGTTCGAGGTGCTGCCCCCCGTCTGGCAAGAACCTTGGTTCATCACGCTGCTGGCCGTGCTGGTCAGTGCCGTCGTGGCCCAGACCGTACGCTCGGTCCGCAGCGGCCACCGGCTCCGGCAAAGCAACCGCCAACTGGAAAATCAAAAGACCCAGCTCCAAAAGGAAATCGACCAGCGCGTCCGGGTCGAAGCCGATAACGCGCGCACCCACCAGGAACTCCTGCTCGCCTCGCGCCAAGCCGGCATGGCCGAGGTGGCCACCAGCGTCCTGCACAACGTCGGCAACGTGCTCAACAGCGTGAACGTGTCCGCCAGCCTCGTCATGACCCGCCTCCGCACCAACGACACCACCAACCTCGCCAAGCTGGCGGACCTGCTCGTCCTCCATGCCCATGAACCGGATTTCCTCACCGTTCATCCCAAGGGAAAGCAGATCGCCACATATTTACAGCTGTTCAACGACCGTGCCACCACCACCCGCGCCGCCCTGGTCGAGGAAGTGAAATCCCTCATCGGCAACATCGATCACATCAAAGAGATCGTGCAGATGCAGCAGACCTATTCGCGGATGACCGGCCTGAGCGAGACCCATCCGCTCGTTAACTTGGTGGAGGACGCGTTCCGCATGAACACCGCCTCGCTCGACCGCCACAGCGTCGAATTTATCCGCGACTTTCAGGTGCCCGGCCTCACCATCGAAGTGGAAAAACACAAGTTACTGCAGATTCTCGTCAACCTGATCGGCAACGCCAAAAACGCGTGCGACGAGAGCGGCCGGCCGGAGAAGAAAATCACCCTCCGTATCCGGCAGCTGCGCCCCGACCGCGTGCAGATCCAAGTCATCGACACCGGCACCGGCATCGCGCCCGAAAACATGACCCGCATCTTCGGCCAGGGTTTCACCACCCGAAAGGAAGGCCACGGCTACGGCCTGCACAGCAGCGCCAATGCGGCCAAGGAAATGGGCGGCCAACTGACGGTCCATTCTGACGGCCTGGGCCAAGGGGCCACGTTTACCGTCGACCTCCCGCTGACTCCGCCGAAGTGAGCGCGGCGGCCAAACGCCTGAACCCCTTTCTTAACCAAGCCCGAGCCTGACGTGATGGGGGAAGCGGCACGGGTCTCAAGATTCACCGCGCATGCCTCTGCGGTGGTGGAACCCGACCTCCGGGCGGGTTTTGCCGCGTACGTGTAGCCACGTTTGAGGGCACAGCCCGAAAACGGGGCCGCCAGACTCCGCGCTTTCGCCTGCGGCTCAAACGCGGCTACACTCTGGCACCCAGCGCGCCCGGCTTGTCCGTCGTCGCCTCAGACATCCTGACCCCAGCCCGTGGAGAAAGGGGTAACGAGGAAACGAGCTGAGCCTAAGCAGAAATTGTCTCGCGCAGGAGGGGAAGGTTACGAAGGCCATTAGTTCGGATTCCTTCGCTCCCTTCGACTCCTTCGCGAGTCATCTTCAAACCTACTTGAGCCCGGATTACTTGCCTTGGCTTGGCGAAATATGTTCCTGACATCACCACCCGGAATTTCAGCCCACACGCGAATAACTTTCGGCGCAATCCAGTGAATGGAAGATCAGGAAACAGCCCGACCCAACCAGATAGTTTAGAGCCTGTCCCAAAAATCCGTGTTTTGAAAATCACCGGAGTGCTCCCTCTGGGTTCTTCGCTAGTTCCAGTGGGTAGACGTGACTGATCGATGCAAAGATCCGGAGGTTTTGACCACTCATGGGCTTCATCAACGGATGAAGCTTACCAAGAGCAACTGCGACTGATCGTCTCCGCCGATGGGTTTCTGGGGCCTGCAAATCGCAGGCAAGTTTTCGATGCACCCACAGGCCCGGAGACCTGTGGCTACCCCAAGCCCAAGACCCCGGACCCGAAACTCCAATTTCAGTCTGCGAATAGCAGACTCCCCGGAACCCACCCCGAAGACGATTAGTCGCAGGGCTAATCTAAAGTTTCGCCCATTGGCGAAACTCATTAGTGGTAATCCTGCCTTGATTGCTCTGAGTTTTTTCGGCTTCTCCTGCGCGCTTCTACCCATCGAAAACAGCGAGGAACCTCCCTCTGAAAATCTCTCGAATTGAGGGGGGTTCGGCTCTTCACTCCGGTAAGCGGAAAAACACAGGGTGCCGAATTCGCCCCTTTCTCTGTTTTTGCCCCAATATCCTCTGTTGAATTATGCCCATTTCCCCTCTGTACGTTGATTTTGGGAAAGGCTCTAGTTTAACGCGGAGCTCGCGGAGGGCGCGGAGTGAAATCACGTCAGGCTCCGCGTCCTCCGCGTTAAAGGTATTTTTCCGATTCGCGGCGGAGTTGAACTCATTTTTATTCCTCAGGATCAGGATGTCTGCGGCTCACGGTCTTCGGCAAGATCCGGGGTATCGGACCCAAAGAGAATGAAGGGGAAAAGGTTTGCGTGATCGGCGACCGCGACAGGAAATGGCGGTCCCCACTCCCCATGAAACCCTCTTTCCCTCTGTTAGCGACGCTCAGCCTTTTGCACTTCCTGCCACCCGGCAACCTAGCCGCAGACCGCCTGCTCCTGCATGATCCGCTGACGTCCGCGCAACCGGTAACCGGCGAGTCCCGCAAACACGCGCAAGGCGGGGTGTTCTCCGAGCACGGCTGGCGCGCCACCCGCAACGGCGAATTCCTGATGATCGAGCTGGCGGCGCCGGAGGGCTTTGAGGGCCGCTTGGAAATCGACGTGACCGAACTGGACTGGGCGCGGGCCAACACGGCCGCCGGCATGGACAAGGTCCAGTTCCTCGGGATGTTTTCCAACCCGCGCGCCGAGCTGCACGTGGAGGATGGCGGCAGTAACAGCGACGCGCTCTGGTCCCTCCGCGGCGGCACCGCGCCCGACGGCGGCCCGGCCTACGGCAACCGCTTCGGCGTGCTCAAAGCCTCGCGCGGGGCCAAGCGCGCCGAACCGAGCGACTTCGAAGAATCCGTCGCCCCCATGTCACCCGGCTGGGCCTGGAACCAGCCTCGCTACACGTTTCGGATCACCTGGAGCAAGACGGCCGGCGAACTCCGCGGCTACGTCAACGATGTGCTGATGTTTCACGAGCCGTGGGCCCATCAAGTGACTCCGCTGCGTTACCTGTACATCGCGAAGGGCCCTGATTTCCACACGTTCATCGGACCGGTGTTTTCCAACCTTCGCCTCTATGGGCCGGAAAATTCCGGGCCGGCCGGCAACCAGACCCCGACCATCACGCTCCTGCAGCCGCTCAACGGCGCCCAGGTGCCGGCCGGCGGCGGCTTCGAACTCAGCGCCGAGGTCGACGACGATGGCACCGTCGCCCGCGTCGAGTTTTTCGCCGGTGAGGAGAAACTCGGCGAGACGACGCAGCCGCCCCACCGCATCAACGTTACATCGCTGCCGACCGGCTGGTACGCGCTGACCGCGAAGGCCACCGACACGTTGGGCGCCGCTTCCACCTCCCGCCCGAAGTTCCTGACCGTCGGCCAGCCGTGGCAACCCTGGGGCCTGAACCGGCCTTGATTTTTTGCCCGGGTTGCCCTCTGCTCGACTCATGAACGCTCTCCTTTTTCGCTCCAGCCTGCTTGCCCTCGGCGTGTCCCTCCTGTCCACCAGCGCCGCCGAGCCGGCGCGGCCGCTGCCTCCGGCTGATTTCACGCTGAGTCCCTACACCGGCTACACGCGGGCGCACTGGCTGGAGATCACGGAGCAGATCATCGCGGGCGCGATGCCCTGGCTCGATCCGGTCACCGGCATGCCCGCCCTGCCGGAAAATTCCGAGCACAAGCAAGTCGAGCTCAGCGACGCGATCACGGTCAAGAAAGAGGCGCTCGAGCGGATCCTCACGGCCGTCATCTTCTACACCACGGCCACCGGTCGCGACACGGTGCCGGGATATTCGGGCTCCTTGTCCGCGCCCTTTGTCCGGGCCATCGCGCGGGGCTTGGATCCCAGCGACCCGGCGTATTGGGGCCTGGCGAAGGACTACGACCAAGTTGGCTCCATTCTCGCGCTGGCTGCCTATCTGAACCCGCGATTGTTTTGGGACCCTTATACTGCGGAGCAGAAACGCCACCTGCTCGAGTATCTCCAGCGGCAGACCGTCCTGAAGACCTACAACAACAACCACCATTACTTCCACATGGTGCCGGCGTCGTTGCTGGAGCGCGAAGGCTACGACGCCCACCGGCCGCACCTGACCGCGATGTTTCAGCGGCTGCTGGGCTGGTATCGCGGCGATGGCTGGTTCATTGACGGCAGCAATGGCGGCTTCGACCACTACAACGCGTGGGGCTTCCAGCTCTACAATGGCGTGCTCTACCGCTTCGACGAGCCGTGGCGCCAGCAATTCGGCGAACAGATCCGCGCCACCACCGGCCGTTTCCTGAGCGGGCTGCCCTGGCGACAGGGCCGCGACGGCGGCCCGATCCCGCTGGGGCGCTCGTTGTGCTATCGTTTCGCGGACAACGCCGCCATCGGTTGGGCCGTGCTCAATCATCTGAGCCCGCTGCCACCGGGTCAGGCCCGCCGCCTCGCCTCCGGTTCGCTCAAGTATTTCTGGGACCACGGCTGCCTCAACGAGCGCGGCCTGCTCAGCATCGGTTACCACGGGGAAAATGCCGTGGTGGGCGAATTCTACTCGTCGGCCGGCAGCCCGTATTGGGCCACGCAGGCATTCGCCTGCCTGCTCATCCCCGCCGCAGATCCCTTCTGGACGGATCGCGAGGAACCGATTCCAGCCGACGGCGCCGGCGGCGAACAACTCGTGCCGGGCGCACAGTCCTTCGTTCGCGTCAGTGCGCTGGACGGGGAGGCGCGACTTTACCCGGTGGGCCAGCCCTTCACCCATCCGCGCTCGCGCTGGGAAAGCGGTTCCAAATACGATCAGCACGCGTATTCGAGCTCCCTCGGCTACTGCCTGCTGGGCGCCGGCGCCCCCGACATCGGCCAAGGCCGCACCGGCTACTCGGCCGACGGGATTACGTGGGGTTACCGCGAACACGCGCGCCCGCTCGGGATCGCGCCCGGCCATCTCGTGAGCGCCTACTACCTCACCCTGCCCGACCAAGCCGAGTTGCCCGTCCTCGACCGGCCCGAGATCATCACGCACACGCTCGTCGGTCGCGACGGCGAGGTACACGTGTTCTGGCACCGGCATCCCGACCCGCTGTATCTCCATCTCGGCGGCTATGGCATCCAAGTCGATCCCACCCGGGAACCGGCCCTGACCGCCGCGCCGGGCGAGCTGCTGATCGCGGGCGATCATTACCGTTCCCAGCTCACGGTGCTGCAGGCTCCGCCGGGCGCGGTGACCGCGATCACGCTCGCACCGCGCGCCGGCTGGTCGGCCTCACATCTTTTTGGCGGGCGCGGGGCGTTTCCGCAATGGCGCAGCTCGCAACCCGTGCCCCCGCACGTGCCCGTCGTGATCTTTGTCAACGGCACCCGCGATCGCGCCGCCCCCACCCCGGCGATCGAGGTCCGCAGGGAACCGGGACGGCTCATGATCAAGTGGGATGGCACCGAGCACATCGTCCCTCTGATCGAGTGATCTTTACCGCCACTCAAACGGCCTCCATTCCCACGCTCACCACTGACAAAGCCCACCCGCACCCGACCCCTCTCCCCCCATGAAAACACACATCCAAATCAAACATCTCCTCATCCTCGCCGGTGCTCTCCTCCTGGCGCCTCTTCCCTCTAGGGCACAGGCACCCGACCCTTGGCAGATGAAGATTTCCGAACTCCCCGAGGCCACCCGCAAGACCATGCAGGCGCTCAGCCAAGGAGCCCCCCAGGAAAAACTCGGTCCCAAAACCTACGGTGACAAGAAGTGCTACAAGGGTTTCTACCTCATCAAGGGCCACCGGACTGGCTTCTGCGTGGATCTCGAGGGGAAGCTCCTCCAGACGGACACCGTCATCTCCCTGAGCGAGGTGACCGAGTCGGTGAGGGCGAAGCTCCTGAAGATCGCCGGCGAGGGGAAGATCATCATGCTGGAGACCAACATCCGCGATGACGTGCTCGTGAACTACGAATTCCAAGTCGAGAAAGACGGCAAGATCGAGGAATTCAAGGTGAACCCCCAAGGAGAGATCCTGTGACCCTTTGAGGACGACAACCACCTTCCAACAAGATCCCTCACTCTTCCGACAACCGATGAATGCCCATTCCCTCCGCCAGCTTCTCGCTCCCTGTTTCCTTTCATTCGCGCTCGCGCTGACAGGCCGAGCCGCCCTTGAAAAACCCCTGCTCGTCCCCGGCCCCGGCATCGAACTCGCGGGCTCGAAGGGCAAGTTCGACTTCCTCCAAGTCGACGAGGCCCGCCACCGCCTGCTTGCCTCGCACGAGGTCGACGGCACGGCGGATTTCTTTGACCTCGACACGCAGCGCCTCCTCGCCCGCGTCAAACTCGGCACCGTCGTAGACATCGTGCCCGATCCCCAGGTAAACCGCTATTTCGCCAGCGTGCAGGGAGAACAGATTGTCGCCGTCATCGACGCCACCCGCTTCGAGGTGACCGCGACCATCAAGCTTGACGGCGAACTCGACGCCATCCTCTTCAACCCCAAGAACCGCCGCGTCTACGTCGCCCACGACAATGGCACCCACCTCTGGGGCATCGACGCCGACACCGCGAAGGTCGTCGCGACCATCGAGATCCCCGGCGCCCCCGAGTGCATGGTCTATGATAAGGCCGCCGATCGCATCTACCTCGCGATCAAGACCACCAGCGAAATCGTCGTGATCAATCCCAACACCGACAAGGTCGAGGCCCACTGGCCCACCGCCCCGACCAAGGGGCCTCACGGCGTCGCCTTCGATCCCGCGAGCGGGCGTCTCTTCGCCGCCGGTGACAACGGCCAGCTCGCCGTGTTCGACACCAAAACCGGCAAGCTCATCGACACCGTGACCGGCATCGCGCTCAAGGTCGACCAGATCGCCTTCGACCCCTCGACAAAACGCGTCTACTGCGCCGCCGCCGACTGGATGTCCGTTGTCCAGGAAACCGCCGAAGGCGCCGTGTTCCTTGGCAACGTGAAGACGGCGGCGACCGCGAGAAACGTCGCCATCGACCCAAAGACGCACGCGCTCTGGACCACCTTCACTGACGGCACCAACGCCTACGCGAAGTCCTGGCTGCTTCCCTGAAGCAGATAGCCAAGCAGGTTGTGAATGAAGTGGGCACGAGTTGATTGTTGACCAAGGCGTATTTAAAAAACGATTTGTCAAGATTCAACACGTGACCCCTTTGGTTTGTGCTCCTTCGGTTTGTGCTCATGAATGGTTCGTTCCGTGGTAGGTAGCGCGCTTGCCGCGCTACGTTGCGAGGCAAGCTCGCAACCTACACCCGACGGTCAATTCCGATAGGTGAAACAACAGGGGGTCACGTGTTGATTATTGACAAAGGAGTATTTGAAAAACGATTTGTCAAGATTCAACACGTGCCCCTTCGGCTCGTGCCGAATGAAGGCCCTGCTCCGAACGATCTCCAAGTAAAGTCTCGGCCCTTGGGTCCGAAAATTTATTCGCGCCGCTTGCGCGGTTTCACCGGCGTCACGGGGTGACCGGCTCGTGCATCATGAGCTCTTCCAGCTGGGCGGCGGCGAGAGCCTTGTCTTTGACGTAGGCATAACGGCGATTGCGGTCCGGCGTGGGCGAATAGCGGATGTTGTCGCCGTCCACCGTGATGTCGCCGGGGGGCGAGGTGTCGAAGTTGTCGCCGCCGCGCACCGCATACCACACCCGCAGTTGGTCCCAACTGCAGCGGGCGAGGTTGGTCTTGCGCCGCTGGTGCTGCTCGTAGCAGACGCGGATGATGTGGCCCTCGGGCTTCTGCTCGTAGCCGCCGCCCGTAAAGAGAGTCAGGCCGCTGCCGCCGGCAAAAACAAAGGGGATGGTCGGGGGCATTTTCTTCAGCTCGTTGGCGGCGGCGGCCAAGTCCCACTTGTAGTTCCAGCCGGCCTCGCCGGCAGGCAGGTTGGCGCGGCCGTTACCGCCGGCGGAGTAGAATTTCACCTTTTGCGCGACGAGCGCGACGCCGTCGAGCGGGCTGACCTCGTCGGGCGGCGAGTCCAGCAGGTGGCTGATATTAGTAGCCGGGCCGACCACGGCGATCACGACGCTGTGGTCGGGCTGGGCGGCGAGGATCTGGCGGTAAAGTTTCACCGCGTCGGGTTCCTGGCCGGGCACGATGTCGTGCGGGTAACGCTGGGCAATGTAGGTCGCGTAGTCGTCGAGCGTCTGGGTGTTGTCTGCGGTCTTACCGACCCCGATCAGGATATCGGGCCGGCGATAATACGTGTTGATCGCATCGGCACAGGCCGCGCCGGTGGGGACGCGGGTGGAAATCATCACAGCCAGCAAGTCGACCTCGCCGCGGTCGATGAAGGCGTGGATCAGGGCCAGGGTGCCGGCATCGTCGCAGTCGTTGCCGATATCGGTGTCGAAGATGAGCTTGGTGGGCGCGGCGACGGCAAGGCTGGCCACGAGACAGGCGGCAAGGAACAAAAGACGTGTGAGCATGGGCGTGAGTGGGGTTGGGTGGACCGTAGGAAACAACTCTCCCGGAAGCTAGCGGATTCCGGTTCAATCGGATGAACTCGTAAATCGCGGTTCAGCCAGCGGTCCCGCCCGACCCACAAGCGTCGCCCTATTTTACGAGACTCATTAACTGGGCGCCATTTCCCTGACTCTCTCGGTCTTCTGCTCCTAAGACGGGCGAAGCGCTCTTCGAAGGTTACGACCCGCCGAAAGCGTAGGCATTGAAGAGATCAAATCAGCTCGGACTCAATCTTCCGCGGGCGGCGGCAAAGCACTCGCGCGCGATCTTTCCGCAGAGGAGCGCTTGCTGATAGCGATCGCTCTCCTCGACCAGCCGGCCGGAAGCGTCAGAAAAAAGTCGCGCGTAGTAGTGCGTGCCCGCGAGCAGTTCCGGGGCAAAGATCAACGCATCGCCGGGCCCGGCCGCGCGCAGGAAGCCGAGCATCGCCCGCGTCCACATTTCCCGGAAGTGCTCGAGATAGTTCACGACGCCGTGCGCTTGTTGCGGACGCGCGGCGGTGTCCGCCTCGATTGGCACCTGCATACAACCCGGACTCGCGATCCGGCCGTGGAGAAATCCCGTGCGCGCGAAAATCGGTTCCATGAACGCGAGCTTCATCTCCAAGCCGCCGTAAACCATTTCCTGCCCGCAATAGTAATGGCTGAAGTCACCGTTGAAGCGGACCTCGGGAAATTTTTCAGCGATCTGCACCGTGCGCCAGAGATCCTGGGTGATCGTGGCCCGGTGCGTTTCGATGAAGATCGGCAGGCGGTGTTTTTCCGCAGCGCGCAGGACGGCCTCGACGAGGGCGGATATCGCCGCATCGCTCTCGAGGCCCCAGCCGACGTGAACGGTCGCAACCTGATCTCCGCGCGCGGCGTGTTTCGCCGCGACGGCGTCGGCTTCAAGCGGCGTGTTGATCCGATTGAGCCCGCAATGCGGGAGCCATGCCCCCGCCGGGACCGGCGCATCGCTGGTCAACTGCACGCCGTCGAATCCATCCGCCGCAAGCTGATCATCGCGCGCCGCCGCCGAGAGCCCGGAGGGAAAGATCGAATCGGCCCGCAGATCGACGAGCGTGTCGAGATTAAGATAGAGGCGCAATTGGGGCGCATCGCTGGAACCATCGTTGAACAGGTAAGGCATGGACGTGGGTCAAATTTTAAAACTCATCGTAGGCGATCTGGTTCGGGGCGACGCCAAGACCCGCGAGCATTTTGGTGCAGGCTTTGATCATCATGGGCGGACCGCAGAGATAGTATTCGACCGCGCGGGGATTCGGGTGCGTGCGCAGATAATTTTCGAGGACGACCTCGTGGATGAACCCGATCCGGCCGGGCCATGCGTCTTCCGGCTGGGGCGCGGAGAGCGCGAGTTGAAAATTAAAATTCGGGTGCGCGCAGGCGAGCGCAGTAAAGTAGTCGTCGTAGAAAATTTCCTGCCGCGAACGCGCGCCATACCAAAAGCTCACCTTGCGGTGCGTCTGCGCGGATTCCAAGAGGTGCGAGAGATGCGCGCGGAGCGGTGCCATGCCAGCGCCGCCGCCGATGTAGATCGCTTCCTTCTGCGTCGGCTTGAGGTGGAAATCGCCGAAGGGCCCGATCGCGGTGACGGTGTCGCCGGGCTTGAGTGCGAAGACGTAAGCGGAACCAACGCCGGGCGAACACGCCTGCCCGGGCGGCGGCGTGGCGATGCGGACGTTGAAGCGCAGGGTGCGCTCGGTGGTGGCGTTGCTCGCGAGCGAATAATTGTTGCGCCGGCCGGCGGTGGGATTGCGCGCGACAAGATCGAAGACGTGCTGGGCCTGCCATACCGCAGCATAGGGAGGCGGAATTTCAAAATCGCGAAACCGGATTTCATCGTAGGCGGGAATATCGATCTGAAGATAGTCGCCGGGGGTAAACGCGATTTGCTCCGCGGCGTCGATCGGTTCGAGGACGAGTTCCTTGATGAAGGTGGCCACGCTGCGATTGGAGACGACGCGCAGGCGGTAGGTTTTTTGCGCGCGAGCGCCCGCGCCGCCGGCGCGGAGGATGTTGAGGTGGAGCCGGCCGTCGCGTTCCTCCAGCGGAAACGTCGCGAGCCCGCGGCAGACCGGCGGGCGCGCGGGCGAACCATCGGCGAGATTGAAGCGGCCGTTGTGCTTCGGGCACTCGATGAT
>Ga0163149_10004998_pt1 | contig 14172 bp, 8 predicted proteins | sample OliLakLV19MP5G1_FD_148604 | JGI IMG/M metagenome (GOLD analysis project Ga0163149, IMG submission 148604) | Freshwater microbial mat bacterial communities from Lake Vanda, McMurdo Dry Valleys, Antarctica - Oligotrophic Lake LV.19.MP5.G1 | ecosystem: Environmental > Aquatic > Freshwater > Lake >...
GGGATTATACAGTACTTGTACACAATAATACATGCTTATATTTAAAAAGAGAAAGAACACTCAGGAACAGGCAGGTTCCTTGTCTATCTGTTTAGACGACGTTGTAGCTAGTGGCTAGTCGTTTGTACAGTAGCTAATCATCACTTGCGCCACTCCACTGAGCTAGTAGCAGGCTAGCTAATAGTAGCATCAGGCGTCAGCTTGCGGTCAATCTAAGCAGTCCATGTAGTTTTTGGTTTGCCTAGCTAATGCATAGTAGTGGTGGTGGCGACGACATGCTTTTATGATGTTTTTGGGATTTCGGTACGTAACAGTAGGAAGATGCGGGCAGTAGGTTCGTAGCTATTAGGAGGGAGAGCCATTACTGCTACTATTTTAGTATTGGGTTTGCATGGCGGAACAGCTTGGTCCCAGATCTATTGACTGTGTGTTCAAAGGTTGCAGTTGAGCAACCTCTGGCGGGTCGTTTTCTTCTTTCGGGTCCGGAATCCCTCACCGTCCATTGCCCAAAATGTAATTTTCAGATCTTATGCATACTGCTAAATGTACTGGAACTGGGAGGACTTTGCTACACCTCTTTTACCGAGCTATTTAGTTTCGACTTCGATTCGCTAGACCGCATTTCTTTCTCGACCTTCATGCTCTCTTCCACAACGAATTTACTTGCCCACAACTCGTCATATTCACCGTGTCGGCCAGTCCAGATCTCAAAGTTTGACAAATGATCAATCTTGTTGAGAATGCCTTGATACTTTTCAGGTCTATCTCCAAGGAACAATTCCAGCTGGGCGTCATGCTCAGCCAAGCTCACATGCGTCAGGTCACAGGAAAAGACAAACGTAAACACAAATCCGAGCAGGCTCGCAGCTGCCGCAATATAGAAAATGGTGGTGGTTTCGACGTATCCAAACACAATGGTGGCAAACAGGGCCCCCATTTTTCCAGCGAAGGCGGAAATGCCGTGACACGTGCTCCGTAATTCAGTGGGGTATGTCTCCGCTGCCATGACGTAGGTCGTCACATTGGGTCCAAAGCCTCCAAAGAATGCACTCAAAAAGAATAGCAGCATAATGACACCGCTCGGTGCTGTTTCAAATATTACAGCAGTGATGGTAAAGAGAACGGTACAGATGAGAAAAGAAAACATCTGCAAACGCTTGCGACCGATCGAATCAATGACAGAGGCCGCCGCGTAGCAACCTAAGAGCGCGCAGAAGTTGCTGAAGAGCAGCCATCCGTTCGTGACACGTAGGTTGCCTTCAGGGTTTATTGATTCAAAAATGGGTCCCGAGAAAAGGCCAAGACCATAGAAAGACACATCCCACAAGAACCAGCATCCACTTGTTCCAATCAATCTTGGCCAGTAAAACCGGATGACATCGAGAGTCGTTTTTGTCTTGAGCATCTTTCGGCGTTCAGCTCGTCTCTTTTTCCTTCGTTCGACCTCCTCAAAGGACTGTGAGCGTGACAGAGACACCACCGATCAGAAATTGTTCATAATAGGGACACTGGGCTACCAAAAATTTCTTAAACTTACATGAGACTCTTCGAGAATGAGGAAACGATAAATCAAAAGACTGAAGACAAACAGTAGACCGATGAAATAAAATGATCTCCATATCCCATTCAAAGCGTTGTAATTGTTCCCAGTTGAATTGTTTCCTAGTAGATCGCAACTGATGGTACCTTGGTTCCCAAAGTAGACGAGGACAAGTAATACCGTTGAGCCAAAAAGGGCCCCGACCCCCTGCATCGAGAAAACGAGGGCAATAGTCTCCCCTCGCCTCAAGGTCATGGACTGATCAAGCTCCACTCTTCTTCTTCGTCTCTGTACATCATCAAGTTGGGCAACATCGGCACGGTTTGTCTGCATTTCGGCCGCTAACGAGGCACTAAGTGGATATTCACCACCTACCCCAAAGCCGAACACGGCAAAGAACGCAGACCAAATGGTGAACTGCAAGCCAATGTCTTCGCTCGTCTGGACAAACGTCATGACAGAAATTCCCAGAAGCATGAGCAAACTTGTTATTATACCGGCCTGTTTTCTTCCTATCAAATCGCAGACAGCACCAATCAGCAACATGCCGGCCATAATGCCAGCAAACTGAGCAAAAGATACAGCGCTGATTTGTGGTTTGGAACATGTAAAACCCGGCGGGTATTCTCCATCGACAGTGCAAACCTCACTTTTAGGAAACAGAGCTTCGGGTGTGTTGGGAAAGAGACCGTCACAATCAATGTTACTGGGACACTTTTGTTCAAAGTCGGGAATCCAGCACTCGGGGTACTGTGCCCGCCATATGGTTTTGATCTGACCAGTGGTAATAATGATAAAGGCCTGAACAAACATGCCCAAGCCAGCAAGAAATTTCTTGCCGAACCAACTCAGCACCTCCTTGAGACTTCCAGAGACGAAACGCTCTGGTAACTGAATAGCCAGCAAGTCCTCATCTTGTTCGTCTTTGATAACATTAAAGACGCTGAGTCCGCTTACGGTTCGATGACGACGATGGTGATTACTCGATTGCCTTGGAATGACTTCAAGACGGTCCGTATGTTCGTCCATTTGGACATTTCCGGTCAGGACAACAGAGTGTACGGTACGATTATCTCGGAAGTATGATCGCATGCTGGACAGGGAACGTACAGAACCTCCACCAGCGGATTCCATTCCTCCTCCGACTGACCATGGCGAAACCGGGTAGTGGTCCGTATGTTCTGTGATGGTCCCTTCTTCTTCAACGTTGTCCACCAGACCAAGAGAGGATGGCGAAATCATCATGGTGATAGTTGAACTCTTTTTTGATGATAATTGGTTTAATCGAATAGTTACTTTGTTCTTATTATATTTATGGCAATTGCTTTGTTGGAAGGAGTCTGTCCTTACTGGCTGAAGTCGTGGCCGTGTCGTTTGGGGGAAGGGTTGTCAAGCATGAGCCTGCTGTCGCATGACTTCTCTTTCAATAAATGCTTGTCATAGCTAAGGTGAGTTGAAAGGCGAGCGAAGAAGCAAAAAAAGCGAACCTACCTTCACACGATTCAAACCATCCCGGCGGGCAGCTGTCCAGCATGGGTCGTGGGTTGGATGAGACAGTGCTGAGAGCTCAGATGAATTTGTCTTTGTCACACTCCCCATGTTTCTTCAGCTGGAGTGGCACCAACCCTCTTGAATGCCTTGTCTCCAAATTCAAGAGACTAGCATGGCATCAATGTGGCAAAAGAATTGTGTTTGTGCTTCTCGAAGGCACGAGTCATGCTCGATGTGAGAATTGCTTCATTTGGTGGTTGTCTTTGCAAGAAGAAGAACAATTTGTGTGTCACATTCAAGTTCTCACTGTTGAAACAATTTCTGCATGTGTCTAAAAGAACAATTGTCATTTCCAGCAATGAAATGATGTTGACAGCTGGGAGTGATCTCATTTCAAAAAGCTGGCAAAATGGGTTGTTTTCAGGATCACTTCAAATCTTGGTTAGCCCTGGTTGTGTTGCCACAGTCATCCCCCACCCTAAATTTGCCCAGTTGGCCCCACTTTGTGTTGGGGGAGTCCATTGGTGCACTGAAATGATGTTTGTAGCTGGGAGGAATCTCATTTCGAAAAGCTAGCAAAATGAGTTGTTTTTTGGGATTTCGCGGCGGCTTCAGGTCTTGGGTGGCCCCCAGCGCCATTGCCACAGTCACGCCCCACCCTGAATTTGCCTCTTTTGTCCTCCTTTTTGTTGATTGAGTCCATTTGTGATGTGAAGTGATGTTGGTAGCTGGGAGGAATCTCATTTTGGACAGCTGGCCAAAAGGTTTTTTTTCGGTTTTTTCGGCCACTTCAAGTCTTTGGTGGCCCTGGTGATGTTGCCACAGTCATGCCCTACCCTGAATTTGACTCTGTGGTCCTCCTGTGGGTTGGTGGAGTCTATTTATGATGTGAAGTTATGTTGTTAGCTAGGAGGAATGTCATTTCAAAAAGCTAGCAAAATGGGTTGTTTTTTGTGTTTTGACGTTGTTTTCCACATTTGTCTGGCCCGTGAATAGCGGCACAATCTCTGATGAAAATGATTTATTTAAGTTCAACAGCGAATCCTAGTAGTAGCTATGTACAATTGCCAAGCTAATTTATTAGCTATCAGGTGGTGTTTATAAGAAGAGGCAACAGTTCTACTGGGATTCGACGGCTGTGGCTCTGGTAGCTACCAGTAGCCAGCTATCTAGCCAGTAAGCTACTGGTGCCAGTACAGCTAACATTACCAAGTACGGTGCTTGTAGTGGCTACTAACCAAAGTGCTGCATGAAAGCCAAGGGCAGCAGATAGAGCAAAAGCAAACCTATAGAAGGCATGACAGTTGATGGATTGCATTTGCATTCCATGGCGTAACCTCTTTGATGTTTCTGTCGCATGCCTCAAGAGGGTCGTGGCTGGCACTAACATCGTCATCGTCGTTCGTGGCCACGCCTCTCAAAAGAAGAGCAAGACGAGAAATAAGATTGCCGCAAGGAAGTAGGAGGACTTTGACAACCACTACTGCTGCTACCACAGCGCCTCCTCTGTTGTGTGCCATGACGGCACGAGCTCCTCAATCGTCTCGTGGAGGAGTCGTTCCACTGAGCGACGGTAAAACGAACTTGCCCTTTTTAATTCAACAAAAGCAACAGCAACAACAACTGCAGCCACCATTGGCTTTACCGTCCTCTGGTTTCTTGAACACAGCTGCTGCTATAAGCACTTCTACTTCTTACAATGTAGTAGTTGCTCATGGCCTTGGGATGCCGGATCCTTCTCAAAAGACGCATTTAAATGACATCTCGTACGATTTGTGGCAGGATTGTCAGCCACTTTTACAAGGAATTGAGATTGGATCCACTGTGCTTTACACGGCGCGTGGGCATGGAAAATCTTACGGATGGGAGCCTACCTCGAGTAGCGAGGAGTTGGATTTGATGCTGGCAAAGGAAGCTTTTACGTGGCCAGCTTTGGCACACGACTTGGCTGATGTAATTCGTGAAACACTGCCAAGAGATTCCCCTACTAGAAGCAGCACCATTCTGTTTGGACAATCCATGGGAGCTGCTACCGCCTTGTATTATGCCATGATGGAAGACCGTGTCAAAATAGATGCCTTGATTCTGGCACGTTTACCACGCATTTGGGAATCACGACAAGAAGTGGCACACGAGTACGTACAATCGGCTCAAGAATACAAACAACAACACCCACAACAAAATAGATTTCATCATTTGCCCATATTGGGAGCTTCCTTGACTGATTTACCTCCAAAAGGCGACATTCAAAGATGGAACTGTCTCAAAGACATTCCTATTTTATTGCTTTGTCATGGAAATGATACAACCCATCCGGTCGAATCGGGACAGCTCCTTCAAAAGGTACTACCACATTCTACCCTTCATGATTTTGCTATAGACGAAGAACAAGCTCGCGAACTCTGGCCCTCACACATGGCGGATTGGTTGGAACAACAACTACAATAGCAATAGCAGCCATGGCGTATATAATTGTATAGAATAAAAGCATTATGAATACCTAGTGCTTTATGTAGGTAGAAAAGTCTCTGTCTCTGCCGATAGCATGTAATACTACAGTAATATTATCAACGCAGTGCGGGATAAAATTGTCGAATCGGATCTTATCGTATGACTTTATAAACACGACTAGCCGAACGAGGATAACTCAGCTTTTACATTCGTAAATACGAAACTCTATTATAATTTAGCAGGGACGGGTCTTGCCTCCATTTTCCGCGGACGTTGATATAGCCTGGCCCATTGCCACTCCAATGTGAATCTCTTGCCGCAAAGAGACGCCATCCTCGAGTTGTCAATGCGATGAATAAAGTGATGTGGACCCATCCATTGTTATCTGAAAGAAACCGCAACGTCCAACTCACTTCTTCGGGATCCTCAGCGGTATCGAGACTAACCACCATGGCGCACACACATCGTTTCATGGTCCAACCACGACGATAGTTTGCAATGGGCCGGCCATCTTCATTGTACACTCCAAAACGCAACGCCGGCCTTCTAGATCCGCACAGTGAGTCCTCTGGTTCCACGACCACAGCGGATCCGATCTCATTGTGAATTTGAAATTTGGAACTGAAGCTTTTCTCCCTGTTTGAGTTGGGCAAGGTCGCCATTGTGATAGATATATCAGCCCCCACTTGCCAGGGTTGACATTGATTGTTCCTTATCGTCGCCGCTCAAAACCAATGCACTGTCTTCCGCGAGGTAATCAGCATATTCCATAGTAAAGGTCGGCGGAAGCCGGTGTGCGATAGTAACCGCCATAGCCTTGGGATGTTACACCAAAGGCACCTTGATTGAAAACCCCAATCGCCGGCAGCACGGTCAAGGGCACCGACTCCAGCATAATTTGGTCCTGCAAAACCATAAAACATTGGTGTTGGTGTAACCAACCCACGTCTGACTTTTTCCACCACCACCGATTAGAAAAGATTGACCGTGTCAGGTACGGAATCCAGACACAAAAATCTTCTCTTTGCACTCGATTCGTACTCGCGGGCGTTGTGGTTTATATTAAAAAACAAGAACAGCAGGAACCGGTGATCTTGTACAATATTCGGTAGTTGGTACCGTACCTGTCCGACGTTGATGTGCGATGTCCAGTTTTTGTCGTGTGGCTAGTGGCTGTTCACGAGACGAAACAATTACGTTCTTGTCGTCCAATGTTGGCCGTCGTCCGATTTTACGGAATTTGTTTTGTAGCTGCATCGTTTTATTGTTTTGTAGTTGCAGTTCTTTATTCCTCGTCATAGTGGTGGGGCTCTTTTTTGTCGTCTTTGTTTCTTGGACGCCGCTTCCGTTCGGGTGTCAACCAGTCATTCCATGAAGAAGGAATTTGGTTGTCGGATAGTTGTTGTTGCTGGTCCGATACTAATACTGACAAGGATGGAGGACCCTCCTGTGGTCGTACCAGAGAAGGAAAGAGGCCACTATCCATTTGCTCGTTACATAACGATTCAAAGAATCCTTCATCGTCGCTGTCCGTATAGTACAAGGGCTCATCCTCAAAGTGTTCGATCTCATTATTACTATTGTCGTCATCATTGTCGAGATCAGCATCGTTCTTCCCCTTTGCAAATTCAAGATCGGCATCCACAATGATCACTGGATACATGGCGGAACGAAAGGTAATGGCCAAAAGACCAAAAAAGGCCATCATAATCAAGGAGAGAAAGACCCAAAAGGTACCGGTATACGAATTGGTACATGCTGCTTGATGCATGACGGTGGAATATATTTCGTGCAATCCTTGACAAGCGACATCTTCTAGAAATTCTCGGACAATTTCCAATAAAATAGTCAAGGACCCCTCGAATTCTTGTAGTTGATTGGTGATGATAGTGGCATTGTACCCTGTTGTGTTGGTGAGCATCTCGGCACCCACAGTGGCCACATCTTCGACGGTTGTTTGAATGTCTCCAATTGTTTGGTTGAGCCGATCTTCCAAGTCGTTTACGTCCGTCAAGGGATCTGCAGCAGGGGTACGAAGTTCGCATTCCTTCATGTATGTACAGTAGAACAATCATCGCAGGGTAAGAAAATGTGTGACCATAAATAAACAAGCATAAAACCTGTAGGTAGGAACGTACCCGAACGACAAATTCAATGGCTCGATATTCAAAACTCTCTGGAGGAGTGCCTTGTTTTTCCAGTACGGCCATAATGGTAGAATCCGGAGTTTGATCGTCCCCTCCCAAACAAAAGTCGGAGTTGAGAAGTCCAACAATGGACATGGCCGAGCCCGCCCCAATACAAATGAGCGTGAGTATCAAAAAGGTGGGCCACACGAACCATGTCCGACAAGAGTCATTGACATGTGTATTCGCAGCCGCTTCCTTCATACTGGATCTTCGTCGTTGTGCTTGCTGTGATTGCTGTGATTGTTGTTGTTGTTCTTCGTGTTGATTGATGGAGTGATACAAGCAGGCCAATGCTAGTGCAGGAATGAGGGTGACAATGATTCCAATTCCCATTTGTATTCCTGTCAGATCGACCGTTTGAGTAGCATCTTGAATCTCCAAACAATTTTGCTGTCCTTCCACCAAAGACGAGTCAATCACGGTAAGAGGTTCTTGTAAGAAATCTTCCAAGGCTTCCATGCCGGTAATCAATAAAGTGACAGAAGCTTCAATGTATCCGTCGCCTCCTTCCTCCAAGACTTGTTTGGCTTGTTGAATGGCGACATGAAAGAGTTTCAATTCGACAATGAGATTATCTTTGAATCCTTTGAGCAGATCAATGGAAGCAAAGGCTTCATTGAGTAGGAACTGAGCATTGGCCAAATACTCGTATCCTTGCTCAGCACCATACCCAATGGTTTGAGTAGTAGTATCCAAATTTCCAATGCCTGCCGTTATGAGCAAGAGACCAAACACAAGCATGAAAAAGACCGAAGTCCCAAATATAATTCTTGACAAAGATATCCAAGGATTGACAGCCAGTCCATTCTTAGGGTCATCCAACGAAGTGGCTTGAAAGGGAGTTCCTGAAAGAAAGCCCACTTTGGCGCCACACAATTTGAACACTAAAAGCAGAAGCAACCAAGTCATAAAGATGCTCAAGAAGATCAAGCCCATCGTCAAAAGTCCAACGATATAATCATTGTACTCGTCTTGATTGGTAGAATACAAATTGGAAAAATCAGACGAGTGGCCAAAGCGAGGAACCGAGCCAAAACGGTCTTTCAAGTTGAGGACTTGGAGGCTTCTTTCTGAGAACGACGACGCGGAAGAGGCGGAAGAGGCGGTCATCTTGATCGACGGTCTTTTGGTCTTCTTTCGATCGTTGGCTCTCTTTGTTGCCGTACAAGTACAGCAGTGCTTTCGGCCAAAGCAATCTAATTCAGACTCCAACAGCAGAGCTCATAAAAACATTAGCAAAGCAGAAGTGGCAGTAGCTAGCTAGCTAGATGACTGTAGGTAGTTGACTGTCGGTAGTTGTCAAACAAGCACAACTTTGTCGACGAAAATGAAAGAAGGATGACCTCTATTCAATTGCCATCGATTCGATGCAGACCACTTTGCTTCCTCAAAATAATGTAACTGGCATTCTCACTTGACGTTCCGTGACCAGTCACTCTTTACCTCTCGAATGCTAGACCCCGGTATTTATATTAATAGGTGCGCTTCTTATTCATCCTATTATCAAACGTTATTCCTTTACAAACCTTTTAACATGGACAACTAAAACAAGACAATTCATGACTGGACACTCTTTATCTGTCAAATAGATGACCATGGTATTATACTTGATAGATCCGCTTTACTATCAGCCTGTTGTTGAGCGATATTTCCTGTACTATCAGTATAACGTGGCCTATTAAATCTTTTGTTATTCAAAGTCTAGGTATAGATTAGCTGTAAGATTCATGACCGCGCTATTTAAATTGTCGTATACTCTTCGCGAGATGTCTCTTGGAAACAGTTATTACCTCCATATATGTTTACCGCGTCCTACTAACTCTATCGTTATTGAAAACCCAGGTACGGATCATCTGTAAGATTGATGATCGTTTTACTGATTTTGTTATGTAATTATGAACTACAAATCGAAGCATATGTAATACTCTACATGGCCTACGATATCTATTGGTATTAGAAATCCGGTCACAGATTATCTGTAAGATAAATAAACCGTGTTAATCTGATTATTAGATAAGGTTGAATTATCGTTCTAAAGCCCTAGCGCTACTTAACACGGCCTACTAAACGACGGAAAATCATGACCGGTCATAGATTATCTGTAAGATTGATGACGCGTTATTCTGATTACTAGTTAAGCTTTAATTTTCGTTCTAATGCCCTTGTTATACTTAACACGGCCTACTAAACGACGGAAACTCATGACCAGTCTCAGGTTAAAGATTGAATCGATGGCCGCGGTATTCGAATACTTGGAGTCGCTCCGTTTAGTAAAGGAGTCGCTTGCAATGCCCTGTATAAGTGAATAACATCTACTAGTGAATCTTCCGGCATGCCCGGTCTCAGTTTAACCATAGAATCGATTGCCGCGGTAATTATTCTTTTACGTATTCTTCGTTATACTCCGAGTAGGAAAAATTTCAGCTAATAATTCACTTAATACGTGATTAACATGTTCCATTGAATCTCCCGATAACAGATAAAGACGGCATGGGAAACCGTGTAAATCGATCGACAACGGTACTTGAATTACTAGTTGAAACGCTTATCTTCAAAGCAGCAGGACTGCAACTAATAGCTGTTTGTAACACGGCACACTCAATTGACTTTATTAGATAACGAGGGCATGCAAAACCGTGTAAATCGATCGACAACGGTATTCGAATTATTAGCAGACACGCTTATCTAACAAAGCACCAGTACTACTACACGTAATAGTTTGTAACACGGCATACTCAATTTACGTTATTAGATAACTTAGGTCATGGCGCACCTCCGAATCGATCGACAACGGTATTCAAATTACTAGCAGACACACTGCAATATCAAAGGAAGCAACAGTATACGCGTTCTAGTTTTAACGTGGCATGCCCAAATGGTTTTGGTTACATGTCTACAAACACGGGGGACCAAAAGAATAGATATCAATGGTATATATATAACACCAGTTAGCTCCATAAATATCAACGCACGCGTGAATAAAGGTAGATAGATCTTTAACATCGCCTACTCAATCAACCGATACTAGATAGCTAGTGACACGCGCGACCAAATGAATAGAAAGCAATGGTGCCTTGATAACACGAGATATTTATATAAATTACTTGAAACTCTTCACTTTCGACGAAACCGGCTACATTTTACCAAAACACCTGTATTTTACACGTGATAGATTTTCAAAATTGCCTGCATAATCTTTTAATTGTGATTAAATAGCTGCAGTGCATGGGCATCGACGACCGTCAGAGCAATAAGACTCTTCCACATAACAATAGAACGGTGCAGTTGACAGTGCAGCTAACTAAATGGCGAACCACCAACTGCAGCTACTACAGGTAGTACAAGATGACTTGGCTTTGTCGTCCCTCATGAACATGAACATGAACGAGGAATCTCCTCTTCTTTCGGCCGCAAGGAGAACCGATGATCATGGGACTTCTACTGGGACTTCTACTGGTACTTCTACCCACACTCCGTTGCCACAACGACGACGAAGACAGATGACGATGAGATGGATTGCATTGACCTTATTGACAGTTGCAGCTGTTGCGTACAAAGCTGGAGTCCTCGTCTGGTCTGCGGCTGTCAATAGCAGCAACCGACATCATCTCTCCAGCAAGCAAAACACAAGGCGCAGCGATAGTCACAGCCAAAATACGGGCGAGAGTTCTACTAGTGTCTTGTATCAAACCTTTGTCAAGCTTGTCCTTATTTTCAAGGACAATGGCAACGACGACGACGGAGATGACGATAATCACAACGACAATGGCAAAAACAACAGCAACAGCGATGTGCAAGTTTATGTCGAAACGACGGCTCCCAAAACTGACAAGTCAGAGCCAGAGTCAGGGCAGATGCCGATGCCGATGCTTCCGTCTAAAAAGCACCACAAGAAGAAGAAGGAGCAGAAGAAAAAGAAGAGCAAGCCTGATCGAACAAGTACAAGTGGCAGTAGCGGCAGTGATAACAATGCCAAGAAGAAGGCGAACGACAACATGAAGAATGACAAACACACAGCGAAACGTGAACGCAGCGAGTCGGAAAACGCGTACACTCTCATGCCCTATCCTGGTTGCGAACAAGTCGATACTAGTGTTACCTACGCCAAGACCTTGCTTTCATGGAATGATCATCAAGTGGCTGCCAACGCCCAACATTGTCAATTGGCGTCGGTTCATTCCATGGCCGCCAATTCAATGATATCCAAAGCGGCACTCTTTGAATTTTCGAGTGGCATGGAAATCGCCGAGTACTACACTTCCAGTTCCAGTTCCAGTTATGGGGAGCACGAGCACGATCAAGCTGCGGTAGTTTTGAAAAGGGAATTTTGGTTGGGTGCATATGATGTATCAGGAAATACCAGCACTACAAGTAGTACCGAGAGTGGCGACAACTGGCAATGGCGGTGGACCGATGGAACCCCATGGGATTTTGGTCCAACATTTTCGACAAGCTCGGAGAAAAATGGACGAGGACGACAACGAAGAAGCTCACCTTATTGTTTGAAGGCATCCATCAAAGTTACCGAGATGTCCATTGTCGATATTACCCCCGAGGATCATTGGATGGGTCAAGATTGCAACACACTGCTGCCGGCTATTTACAAGTGTTGTGCATCATCGTCGTAAGTTTTTTTTTCCGCCAATTTGTTTTATCACAAGTTCTTCTATCTCGCTGTTCATGTTCATGTTTTGCCGCGTCCAGTCGCCAGTCGCTGAACCCGGAACAGTAACTGGAAGGACGCGATTCCAACAAAGTGCGGTATGGTGTAGTAAGCACGGAAGCAACCCTCAAGCCGTGTACGAACGATGCATGTCCTGGTACCGAATTTTAGGACCACAAGAGTAATAGGTTCTAGTAGTATGTCTGACTCGTCTAATAAGGTAGTGTAGCTGAAGTTTGTTTACATTTTAAAAATTAAATGGGAGTTACTGACGATGGAGATATTGTATCAGAGTGTTTCCCATCTGGCACTACTGTCCATGTAGCACTGCAACTCTAGAACCTAGTAGTAATAATGTGATTGGATCCCAAGAATACTTAAAGTAGCATTGAGATGTTGAAAGCAAACCCAAGCTAAGCTCATGGCTACCTAGCATTTGCAGGCATCGCTTTTGGTCCCAGCGAAACCTCTTCTTGCGTCTCAGCTAGTCGCAATGGACTAGCAACATGTAATGAGAGCATACGCTTGCAATTCTTGATTGGGCGGCATTGGCATTGGCATGCCTGTCTCACATAACGAGGGACCCAGCCTACTAGTAGTGCTAGCCTAGTAGTGCTAGCATTAATTTTCTCCTTTCTCTTTTCTCTTTTGCGTCGCGCAAATAATCAAGGTCCTGTTCTCTTGTTTTCTTCGTCCTATCGTTCGTGCACTCGTACTAGCTAGGTAGCATTCCAACTTCGTCATCAGAGCCTTCGTTGCTTGTGCCTTCACGAACTCAAAACTGTCGCAACTTCTACGCTACTGCACACCTAGCAAGTAATGGAATTCGTTGATTGATTGACGCTACGTATCCGCTACAGTCATACCCCAGCGTGAGACCTATGTACCAGTATGCCCAGCCCTACAGCTGTCCTACCTCTAGTCTGTCTTGTTTCTAAAAGAACAAGTACGACGGCGACGCAGGAAACAACACCTGCGGAAAGAAATTCAACTCTTGTGATAGGTTGACGAAATGCAATTCCGACTCGCTACGGCAGCTGGCGTAGAGTAGTCCATTGACAGTGACTACTCTTTAAAGAAAAGCTACTAGCTATCTAGATAAGATGATAGAGCTACCGTGGTTTGGAATGGAATGATCAAGTCTTTGTCGTGTTATTGTTGCAGTCGCAACATACAATTTACACTGTTTAATTATTACCTGTCGTTATGGGCTCAATCTTCCCCACTGCTTCTTTGTTTGTCTCTAAATCTTTTTTGGGCAGAATTTGAGTTCTGCCACTCTCCGAATATGTATTGGGAGGAAGTTCCTCCATCCAAAAAATTTTTGTAGGGTGACGGTACTCAAATGCATTCGATGAGAAACATCGGCACTAAATCATTTAACGTGTGAAAATGCCCAAAACGGTTACCAGTTTGCCACCCCTGCTACTGCTAGCTAGCTAGCAGTGGGGAGTTGCTGTTAATGCACATAAAATGAGCCTTGTTCGGGCCTACTTGTTAGCCTTCGGAAGTTCGGAGTCATTTCTTCCTTTGGTGTCCCCCTCCTTTTCACTAAATGGAGACTTCGGGGATTCCGAAAAAGATCCATGTCTGACTCAGTCCCAGACTGAATCCCACGAATTGCAGGACTAGTGGAGCAGCAGCAAAACACCAGCTTGCAATTTTGCTTGTCTTGAAGCAGAACAGCAGCTTAATTTGTGTTGTCAGCACCAAGATTCTGCTGCTTTGCTACACAAACCGTGTGCGAAGCTGCTAACGAAGCAGCAGCAATCGATCGCGCTGCAGGAAGCATGGATGAAGCGCAGCGTTGCACGGATCTTTTGCGGTGATTCAGAAGC
>Ga0163149_10005002_pt1 | contig 14163 bp, 10 predicted proteins | sample OliLakLV19MP5G1_FD_148604 | JGI IMG/M metagenome (GOLD analysis project Ga0163149, IMG submission 148604) | Freshwater microbial mat bacterial communities from Lake Vanda, McMurdo Dry Valleys, Antarctica - Oligotrophic Lake LV.19.MP5.G1 | ecosystem: Environmental > Aquatic > Freshwater > Lake >...
GGTATCACCAATTACAAAAACTATATCGCCATCATTTATAAAACTGCCACCAATTGCTTTGCTAGCATCACTAATTAAGCCAACAGTTGCAATCATCGGCGTTGGCAAAACTGCTGTTCCTTTTGTCTCGTTATAAAGACTTGCATTACCACTCACAATCGGAACTTCTAATGCTCTAGCTGCATCACCTAAACCACGCACTCCCTCAGCAATCTGCCACATACCTTCCGGCTTATCTGGACTACCAAAGTTTAAACAATCTGAAATTCCTATCGGAGTTGCGCCAACAGCAGAGATATTTCTATATCCTTCAACTACAGAGAATGCCGCACCGAGTCTCGGATCAATTGAGCAATATAAGGAATTGCAATCAAGCTTTACCGCTATGCCTTTCTCTGGAGCATCACCATTATGGTGTGGGCTCTTTATTCTAATCACCCCGGAATCAGATCCCGGATGAACTACAGTATTGGTCCTTACAGTTGAGTCGTATTGATCAAAGACTTGTTGGCGTGAACATAAATTAACGCTGCCGATCATCTTTAACCAAACTGCATTTAGATCACTAGGTTCATCAAATTGATCAAAATTAAATTCAAGTTTTGCTTCATAATCAGCAGGCTGACTCTCTGGAAGTCTATATTGAGGTGCACTATTTACAAGCGCTTCAACTGGCATTGATGAAACCATTTCACCGTGCCAGAAAAGCTCTACGTTTTCACCAGGAATCACCTCACCGATCTTTTCAGCATCAAGCCCCCAGTGATTTACGATCTTTAAGATCTCATCCTCTCGACCTTTCTTTGCGATAATAAGCATTCTTTCCTGAGATTCTGAGAGCATAATTTCATACGGGTTCATCCCCTCCTCTCGTTGCGGCACTCGATCTAAATGAAGCCTTACACCAGTACCTGCGCGGGAAGCCATCTCATATGCAGAAGATGTAAGTCCGGCTGCGCCCATATCTTGAATTCCCTCTACTGCATCAGTAGCCATAACTTCTAGGCAAGCTTCTATTAAAAGTTTTTCTTGAAAAGGATCGCCAACCTGGACCGTTGGTCTTTTCTCTTGTGAATCATCACCAAATTCTTCAGAGGCCATGGTTGCGCCATGAATACCGTCACGTCCTGTTTTTGATCCGACATACAAAACAGGATTGCCGATACCTGATGCGTTACCCAAAAATATTTTATCTTTATCGACTAATCCTAAGGCAAAGGCATTAACTAAACAGTTTCCGTTATAGGATTTATGAAAGTAAAGTTCTCCGGCGACAGTTGGCACACCCACACAGTTACCATAATCACCAATGCCAGCGACTGCACGGCTTAAGAGATACGCAGTCCGTGAATTTTCTGGCTCCCCGAAACGAAGCCCATTCATAAGAGCTAATGGTCTAGCCCCCATCGTAAATACATCACGCAAAATTCCACCGACACCTGTTGCAGCGCCTTGGTACGGTTCTATAAAACTAGGATGGTTATGACTCTCAACTTTAAACGCAACTGCTTGACCATCACCGATGTCAATGACACCTGCGTTCTCACCTGGTCCGTGAATTACATTTGGGCCAGTCGTTGGCAAAGTTTTTAAATGAATCTTTGTACTTTTATAAGAGCAATGTTCTGAGTAGAGAGCAGAGAAGATCCCCATTTCTAAAACATTGATTTCTCGTCCGAGTAACTCCTTGATTGAATTAAACTCGGACTCTTTTAAGCCACACTGTAAAGCATCTTGTATCTTGGCGAATCTCATCCATTCGGGTGAAGACATATACACTACTTAAAAAAAATTTATCAAAATGGACGTTCTACTTTCGCCACTCTACTTCAGCACAGATTCTCTTTCATTCGTTGCAAAATCAACCCTTTGTCTAAAAAAATCGTAGTAAATTTTCGTAGTAAAAATTGCAATGACTCGGTTTTATTTTGACAGTGGGAACACAAAATTTAATAGATAGATACGCGTTTCCATGATACACTTATCTGATGGTAACTATAGAGGGCGGTACTATGGAATACACACGAACTACAAGCGTAACTAGACAAGAATCTCTTAACCACTACGGCCTTACTAAAGAAGTAATGAGCGTAGCTCCGTTTTGTGAAATACCAGAGCACTTCTTTGATATGATGCTTGAAAAGCTGTCTTGTCTTAATGGGCCTAGTAACAATAGGCACCCAGGAAGCAACGAGACCACCATTATTGAAGTAACCCGATATAATCTACCTTCCTGCTAGTAGATTTAATGTTTAATCTGGTCGTATATGACGTTAAGGCGTCCTGGGAGCTCCACCTCCTGTTTTAGTCTATAAGACGGTGTTTTCAGTTGTTCGCTCAATCATTCATTATTTTCCATTATTTTCAGAGTTGAATGAAACTAAGTACTGTAGCTAACACTTGGCACAGCCTTTAAACCCTTTAAGGTTTTCTACGATTTATTTAAATTATATTGAACTAACCTGATGAAACTCTCATCTAAATTTCAGAGGGAGCATAAATGATATTTGATTAAACTAATTGGAGAGCTAATTAGTTTAGTTTTATTCAGTTAAGTTCGATACTTATCCTTGTCCCCAGAGAGTGTTTCCATTTAGTCTGTATACATAGAGTTTCGAAATTAATGTTTCGAGATTTTAGATTTCAAAGTTGTTGTGTTGGCAGAAGAAGTTAAGTTGTGGCACTGCAAGTAACAGTTCACAAAATTTAGGTTTAATAAACGGTAGAGGGTCGCATGGCAGAAGACTTCCAAAAACTTATCCAACAGGATCGAGAAGGAAGAAAGAAACAGATTTGGAAAGGCACAGCTCTTGACTACTTGGAGCAGGTCCGCCAAGAACCAGGGATCGCTAAGCTCTCTCATCAAAGAATCTTTGACACCCTAATGAAATCAGGTGTTGAAGAAGTTAACATCGAAGAAAATCCCCGCTACAAAAGAATTTTTAAAGAAGGCAAACTAAAAGTCTTTAACTTTTTCAAAGATGAATTCTTTGGAATGGAGAAGACTTCGAACAATATTGTGCGGTATTTTCATTCCGCCTCCCTAAAAGGAGAAGAAAGCAGACAGGTTCTTTATCTAGTTGGTCCTGTTGGTTCCGGTAAAAGTTCCCTTGTTGAACGTCTAAAACAGGGCTTAGAGAAAGAAGGCATGTATGTTATTGACGGCTGTCCAATGAATGAGGAGCCGCTTCACTTAATTCCGCGCCATCTTAGAAAAGAATTCTCAAAGATGCTTGATGTTGAGATCGAAGGAGATCTCTGTCCAATCTGTCGTTATCGTTTAAAAGAGGAATTCCAAGGCCGTTGGGAAGAGATGCCGGTAAAGAAAACTGAGTTTAGCATCCGGGCTAAACGCGGTATCGGAGTGGTCCCTCCAGTGGATCCAAATAACCAAGACACCAGTGTGTTGATTGGTGGCGAAGACATTTCAAAGTTAGATATCTATTCTGAGGGAGACCCTAGAGTTCTCGATCTTTCTGGGGCTCTAAATGTTGGTAACCGAGGTATGGTTGAATTTATCGAGGTCTTTAAAAATGAGACCGAATATCTTCACGCCATGATTACCGCAACTCAAGAGAAACATATTCCAGCTCCTGGACGACACGGTATGATCTATGTTGATACCTGTATCGTAGCCCACTCTAACGAAGCTGAGTGGAATAAGTTTAAAAGCGATCACACAAATGAAGCGATCCTAGATCGTATCGTTGTAGTAAAAGTTCCATACAACATGAGGTTGTCCGAAGAGGTAAAGATCTATAAAAAGATCATCCGCAATTCAAAGTTTAATGCTGATATTGCACCACATACTTTAGAGATTGCGTCGATGTTTGCAATTCTCTCTAGGTTAGAGCCAACCAACAAATGTGACTTGATGACCAAGCTCAAACTCTATAACGGTGAAGAGGTTGTTGAGAAAGGTAAAACTAAAAAGATTGATGTTATTGAGTTAAAAGAGGAAGCTCGTAACGAAGGGATGAATGGTATATCAACCCGATTTATTATGAAGGCACTTGATAATGCCCTCTCTGATAATATCGCTGATAACTGTATTCATCCGATTAGTGTCCGAGAGTCTTTAGTACAGATGATTAAGGAAACCGATTTTCCTGAAGACACTAGAAAGAAATACTTAGAATTCCTTCAAGATACAATTCATAAAGACTATTTAGATGTTCTTGAGAAAGAGATTACAAAGGCATTTGTTTACTCCTATCAAGAGCAAGCAGAATCACTCTTTCAGAACTATCTAGATCATGCTGAAGCTTACGTAACTAAAAAGCGGGTCAAAGACTCTAGTACCGGTCAAGAATTAGAGCCGGATGAGAGTTTTATGAAATCTATCGAGGAGCAGATTGCAATTATCGGAACTGCTTGTGATGGATTTAGACAAGAAGTCATCGCATTCCTTTGGTCAGTGAGCCGTAAAGGAGAGAAGATCTCTTACGAAAGCTATGAGCCTCTTAAGGAAGCTGTTGAAAAGAAACTTATGGCCTCAGTTCGTGACGTATCTAGAATTATTACTAAAGCTAGAACACGGGATGAAGATCAAGGCAAAAAATACGATCGCATGGTTGAGCAGCTTATCCGTAATGGATATCCAGCTAGCTGTGTTGATACGATATTAAAATACGCTGCTAATAATCTGTGGAAGGATTAAAACCACACTGAGATATAAAGGTTATGTCTACAGTATTTAGATCCTACACTCCATCCTCTCAGCGTTCGGATAGGAGCGCGAGTGATCGGCTGCGTCATCGTCAAAAGATTAAAGATAGCATCCGCCATAATATCGCAGATATTATATCCGAAGAATCAATTATTGGACGGGATAAGGATAAGATTATCAAGATCCCAATCCGCTCGGTTAAAGAATACCGCTTTATCTATGGTGATAATGCTGCTGGAGTCAGTCAGGGTAATGGCGAGCAAAAACCAGGTGATGTAGTTGATAAGGGAGATCCGAATCAGCAAGCTCAAGGAGAAGGCCCTGGAGATCAACCGGGTGTTGATGCTTTTGAGACTGATGTAAGTCTTGAAGAGCTAATCAATATAATGTTTGATGATTTAGAATTACCTGAACTTGAAAAGAAGGCTTTAAAACAGGTCCTCTCTGAACATGCCTTTAAGAGAAAAGGGTATCGAAGAGCAGGAATTCGGCCACGCTTAGATAAGAAAAAATCAGCTAAGAATAGAATTCGTCGAAAGATCGCAGCCTCACGCTCTCGTGATATCGACTTTGATGCCGAAGACCAACGATTCCCATTTCATAAAGATGATCTCAACTACCACCACATCGTAAGAGATATCCAAGAGGAATCTAATGCAGTGATCTTTTGTATTATGGATACATCTGGATCGATGGGTACAGTTAAGAAATACTTAGCCCGAAGTTTTTACTTTCTACTTTATCAGTTCGTAAGACAGAAATACGTTAATGTTGAAGTAGTTTTCATAGCTCATCATACAGATGCCAAAGAAGTTACTGAGGATGAGTTCTTTCATAAGGTAGAATCAGGCGGGACATACATCTCTTCCGGTTATACCAGAGCTTTAGAAATTATAGATCAACGGTATCATCCCTCTCTTTGGAACATCTATGCTTTTCATTGTTCAGATGGAGATAATTTTTATTCTGATAATGATAAAGCACTACAAGCTGCTGAAGATCTCTGTAAAGTCTGTAACCTCTTTGGATACGGAGAAATCAAGCCATCTGGTAGTGCCTACTATAGTGGCAGCATGATGGAAGTTTTTGGAAAACTAACCTTTGAGAATTTTCGAGCGATCCTAATTGAAAAGAAAGAGGATCTCTGGGATGGCTTTAAGAAATTTTTATCCGGTGATCGTAGTGGCATTATGACCGATTCAGAGGAACAGAATACAACCACTTCTGAGGGAGCTGGTTCAGCATCACCTTAATAGCATAACGAGTAGGATATGAGTTTTAGCATCGAAGAGCTTCAAAAATGGGATGATACAATTAAAGAGCTTGTAGATATCTATAAGCTAAATTGCTATCCACAAGAATTTGATATCTGCGATCATAACGAAATGCTTGGGTATATGGCTTATTCCGGCATGCCCTCGAGATATGCCCACTGGTCATATGGAAAAAGTTTTGAAAAACAGAAAACTCTTTATGACTATGGAGTAAGTGGATTGCCATATGAAATGGTTATAAATTCTAATCCATGTCTAGCCTACCTAATGCGTGATAATAGTTTACTTCTTCAGATTTTAACTATTGCTCACGTTTACGGACATAACGATTTCTTTGCTAACAACTTTACTTTTACTACCGGGACCAAAGCTCAATATACAATCGAGATGTTTAAAAACCATCGCGACCGGATGGCTTCATATATTGAGGATCCTTCAATCGGCATAGAGCAGGTAGAAAGCGTCCTTGATCATGCTCACTCACTTTCATACAACTGCGCTCGAAATTTGGCGATTACAAAACTCTCTCAAGAAGAGCAAAGAATGCGAGCCTGGGAACAATTTCAACCACAGAAAGACCCGCACTGGGAGATTCATCCAAAGCAAGAATTTGTAGCACCAGATCTAGATAAGGTTCCACTTGAACCTGAGGATGATGTTTTAAGCTTTATCGCTCAATATAATCCATATCTATCTGAATGGAAGCGCGACATTTTGCGAATTGTTGAAACTGAGGCGAAGTATTTTATGCCTCAGATTGAAACAAAGATCATGAATGAGGGTTGGGCAAGTTACTGGCACTTTAAGATCTTAAATGCGCTTAATTTACCACAAGGGCTTCATCTTGAATTTCTAGTTAAGCATAACCAGGTACTGCGTCCACATCCAGGAGGGCTAAACCCCTACCACCTCGGATTTATCATGTGGCATGATATTGAGCGGCGCTGGAATGCCGGAGAAACAGGGATGGAGTATGGGCTTTCAGAGAGTCATGAGCCCCCTGATGTAACGAATCTTCATGAAAATGATACTCCTGGTCGTAAAAAGATCTTTGAAGTTAGAGAATCAGATCGGGACAGTTCATTTCTTCGTCGTTTCTTAACACCTGAGATTATGAGAGATGCCCATCTTTTTCAGCATGAAAAACGCGGAAAAGAGAGGATCGTGACCAAAGTAGCCGATGAAGAGAGCTGGCAAGATATTAAAGAAACACTGGTAAAAAGCGTTGGTACTCAATCAATTCCTGTTATTAAAGTTGAAGACGCCGATTTCGGTAAAAATCGGGTACTTTATCTTAAGCATTACCATGATGGACGAGATTTGCAGCTTGAATATGCTGAGCATACTCTTAGGCACTTAGCTGGACTCTGGGAAAGAGAAGTTGTCCTTGAGACGGAAGTAACTGGTAGAAAATCATTACTTAAAATTGTTGGTGATGCTTTAAAGATCGAACGGATTGATAAAAAGGCATCAAAGTAATAGTTAAATCTGTGATTTCAATTGAACCAATTAAGCCAATTAAAATATTTTGTACTAATAGTGCTATCCTTATCAGGCTGCCTACATTCTTATTCTTTCGATAATTCTCCACCTAAAATGTCTTCACAGATAATGCCATTTGCAAATGAAAATACAGCAAAGATGGCTTGGTATTCTGCTAAGTTTAAGTTTGATTGGCCGCTAGAGATATCTGAAGCAGACCTATCAAAGGATCTACTAATCGCACATGCGGTAATCAAGCCTGCTCTTGATCTCTATAGAAACAATATTCCTCTCTGGCGTTTCCATAGACGAGCTATTCTTGACTCTACAGGTCATGAGTTTAGTTTTATATTTTATTCCACTTATGACACTGCTCAAAACATATTTGATAGCATTCAAAAAAGTACTGTTTTAAATACTCTAATTAATAAGAGAGTAATTATTCAGGTAAACTTTAACTCCCCTACAGAGATGAAAGCTTCGAACATTAGCGACACAAGCGATCCTAAATGGTCAGAATCTATGAAAAGGAATTGGCCAGTTTATGCCACTGGATGTAGTGAACTTTGGTTGGGGCTTATCTCAGACTCTGTTCCTACAAAAGGTATCGACAAGATGAACACCACGCAGCTTTTAGAACTATACAAAGATACCGATCAAAACGTTTCAGCACTTTGGAAGGAAGAAGGTGGCCATGCTTTTTTTCACCACCTAAACGCAATCTTTGGCTATGAGCCGATATCTATAAAGAAACTTGTGTTTTAGAATATACATCTGTAGGTTAATTGGGAACGGTCACTGTTTTCTTAAAGCAGCGTCCCCAACTAACAGTCCCCAACTAACAAGGAGAATAGCGATGAACGACAAAGGGATGAAAAAAGAGCTTTTAAACAAAGTTGTAGAGCATATTGATATAGCATCATTTAATTCTACCCCAATTATTGATGCGATGCAGAAGATGTCATTTACCTCTCGTGACTTAGGGCGCGCATCTGACATCTTTAAAAAAATGCTATCTGATAAAGACTGTACAGTATTTCTTTCATTAGCTGGCAGCACTAGTGCAGGTGGCTGTATGCAGCTTTATAGTGATCTTGTTAAATACAATATGGTTGATGCCGTCATTGCAACTGGTGCCAGTATTGTTGATATGGATTTCTTTGAAGCATTAGGATTTAAACATTATCAGGGTAGTCAATTTGCTGATGATACAAAACTAAGAGATCTTTATATTGATCGTATTTATGACACCTATATTGATGAAGAGGAACTTCAAGCCTGCGATAAATCAATTCGTGAAATTGCAGATTCTTTACAACCACGCCCTTATTCATCTCGGGAGTTTATCCAAGAGATGGGCCGGTATTTAACTAAAAATGCCAAGAAAAAAGACTCTTTGGTACAAACATGTTTTGAAAAAAATGTACCTATATTTTGCCCAGCCTTTACAGATTCAAGTGCAGGCTTTGGGTTAGTTATTCATCAAACAGAGCGTCCAACAAATCATATGAGTATCGACTCAGTAAAAGATTTTAGAGAGCTTACAAATATTAAGCTTAAAGCCAAAGAAAGTGGAATGTTAATTATTGGTGGTGGAGTACCAAAGAATTTCATTCAAGACACTGTAGTATGTGCTGAGCTTTTAGGTAACGATGTGCCAATGCATAAGTATGCAATTCAAATTACAGTAGCCGATACCAGAGATGGTGCCTGCTCAAGCTCTACTCTTAAAGAGGCTTGCTCGTGGGGTAAAGTAGATATTGCTTATGAGCAGATGGTTTTTGCTGAAGCAACATCAGTACTGCCACTCCTAGCAAGCTATGCCTACCACTCAGGAGCTTGGAAAAATAGAAAATCTCATGAATGGGCTAAAATATTTTAGCGATATATTAGCTGATAATGCTGATATTTTAGCTGACAATTTTATCTAACTCGATTATAGAATCTAAAAACAAGGCACTACTATGGCTGACTCGATAATTAATAGTGACGATCCGTCAAAGTCCGACATTTTGCTGATCGGAGCAAACTTTGATCGAACTTCCTCATTTGGTAAAGGCTCTGATAAGGGGCCTAAAGCCATTATTGAATGCCTTCATACTCAAATAGAATTCTATGAGAGATTTTCTGGAACATCCCCGGTTGAGAAAAAAAAGATCGCTTATCTGGATCTCGGCGAGATGAATGAGCTTACACCAGAAAAAATGGTTGAAACTTTAAAAGAAGCACTTAGGCAGCATGCAAACTCATTGCCGATAATAATCGGAGGGGAACATTCAATAACTAATGGACCGCTTCAATATTTTAAAGATGATGCTTCGAATGTTACTATCGTACAGATAGATGCACACTGTGACTTACGTGAAGATGACTCTGATTATAACGATACTCCTTGGGGCAAATTGGCACATTGCAGCGTTATGAAACGAGGCTTCGATCTCGGATTTAACATCGTGCAGGTTGGTATTCGAGCTTATTCTGCAAATGAAAAGGAATTCTTTTCACATGAAAGAGTAAAAGTATTTGAATGGCGCGAAAAAGAGCACGAAATTAGTTCTATCCTCTCTGCAATTAAAACAGAGAAGGTCTATTTAACTATTGATGCTGACGGAATAGATCCAGCTTATATGCCAGCAACAGGAACTCCTGTTCAAGGTGGATTATCTTGGTATTATGCCCTTGATCTTATAAATGCCCTTTGTAAATCGAAAACTATTATAGGTGCTGATTTAGTTGAAGTGGCACCTCGACCAAATGATACCTTGACGGAATATGGAGCAGCCCAGATTATCTATACAATTATTGGTGCGTTAGCTAGCATATGCAAAAAGAGATAGAAGGCTGGGATCAAGTTGAGAACCTCTGTGCCATTGAGGACTGGATTACTCTAAGCAGTTACATAGCATCTCTCTCCTCTCAGGAAAGCTCCTTAATATTTTCCAGATTAAAACCTGAAACTCAAAGATCTGTACTAACTCACCTTGATCCTGAAAATGCTGCCCAACTTATGGAGCTTTTGGATGAGAGTGTGGCTGTTGATGCACTTGAAGAGCTCACTCCTAAAGAAGCTGCCAGTATTCTGTATGAGGTAGAGAGTGATGAGCAGGCCGACTTAATTACTGAACTTGATCCGGAAGATGCTGAAGCCATCTTGGCTGAAATGCCAAAAGATGATGCTGATTCTTTAAGAAAACTAAGCGCGTATCCTTTTGACTGCGCTGGCGGATTAATGCGGAGTGAATTTTTAGCCTATTCTGATCAAACAACTGTCGGTGGCATAGTTAGTGATTTTTTAGCAAACCGAGAAGCGTACAGTGGTTACCATGTACAGTATATATATGTTACTGACGAGTTAGGTAAACTAGCCGGTGTCTTAAGAATTCGGGATCTTTTGCTATCACCACACGAAGAGTCAATCTCAAAAATAATGATTGAAAACCCTGTATCTATTGGAGCTGAAACTACCTTAAAAGATCTAGCTGTTTTTTTTGCTGCTCACCGTCTATTCGCGCTACCAGTCACTAGTCAAGATGGCAAACTAGTTGGGGTCCTTCGTCGCGCTGATGTTGAAGAAGCTCTAGGGGACGAGGCTCAAGAAGCTTTTTTAAAATCTCAAGGTATTATCGGTGGTGAAGAGATCCGTAGCATGCCGACACTAACCCGATCAGGACGCCGACTTTCCTGGCTCTCGGTCAATATCCTTTTAAATATTGCCTCTGCTAGCGTAATCGCCTTTTATCAAGATGTCTTAGCTGCCGCTATTGCCCTAGCAGTCTTTTTGCCAATTATCTCTGATATGAGTGGGTGTAGCGGTAATCAAGCTGTCGCTGTCAGTATACGGGAACTTACTCTTGGACTTGTCCGCCCGTTTGAAATTTGGCGAGTTCTGATCAAAGAGATGGCAGTCGGATTAATTAATGGGCTAGTTCTTGGTATCCTAATATCTACTGTTGCTTTTCTATGGAAAGGAGATTTGATGCTCGGCTTAGTGGTCGGAACTGCTCTCGGAGTAAATACAGTCGTTGCAGTATTGATCGGCGGAACAATTCCGTTAATCCTAAAAAGATTTGAATTCGATCCGGCCCTAGCCTCTGGACCGATTCTTACCACCCTGACTGATATGCTCGGGTTTTTTATGGCCTTAACTCTGGCAGCTAATTTTTTACTTTAGTAAATGGAAAACCATTATAAAGGAAATCTACCTTTCAGCCTTGATCTCTAATTCGGTCCACCACAAACATTTTCATACTGCTGCTGAGCTTGTTGAACTTCAGAATTATCATTACAGAAGTTCATATTACTTACAGAATGATTTTCACATTCTGCAACAAATTCCTGTAATACCTGATTATTAAAATCCATGCTGATAGCTACATCCGGCTCAGCAGCACAATCAAAAGTGGTTAAAATACTTGTATCAATCGAAGTTTGTCCCTCATAGAAAGGATCAGTATTTAGATTGACTGAATTTAAATCACCGTTAAATTCATTATTATCTAGTGCTGCCGCATAATACGAATCTCGATACTCAGTGACAACTTGAAAGTTATCATCCTTCATACCTCCTTCAATAAATCGAATCGAACTTACATCAGATCCAGAATAACGGGTAGAGCTGTATCCTCTGCGTGTATCTGATCCAAAATTATCATAAGTTTTATTCTTAATCTTATTATTAGCGATCTCTAACACTGATTTAAAGAAATCATTCTGATCATTTATAAACGAAATTTCAGCAGTGCGCTTAGCATTACCATCAAATACTACCTGACCAGCTTCGTAGGTAAGCTTGCCTGTCACTAACACTTCGTGTGTTCCTTGTCCCTGACCACCAAGGTTATAGCCTTGATAGTTCAAATTGTTCTTAATAATAGCTTGCTCATAATCGTCTGGATTTGATTGATTACCCTGACAGAAATATATTATATGTTTATAAATATCTCCGTTAGCTGAGTTTGTATCCTTTGCAAAGATCTCAATATAGACATCTTGAGAATCATTTTCTAGACTCTCTGGTTCTCCTTGCATACCGGAAACCGTTACCTTTACAATCCGGCTATCGGTACCATCTGGAGGAGCAAAAAGTTTTAATGGATCATCATCAGGGTACTGCCCACTAACAAGACTTACACCCTCAGGTGCTGAGGGTATATTTTGAAGGTAGCAAAAGCTAGTTGCGCTTCTTGTCATATTCTCTAATGAATACCCAACTCCTTGAGCCAAATAACAGGCTCCAATTCCTCCTGACTCCCCATCATTATTTCCACCATAGAACTCATTACAGGAATTTTGATTAGGGTTACCACTCAAAATATCATCTACAACACCTGGTGCCCAAAATACTGTCGTGATATCCAGTTGAGGGAGATCGGATAACAGTGGCGGTGTACCCGATGTATTTAACGTTGAGAAATAACTGCTATTAGCTTTTCCTTTCTTATTGGTCTTTTTGGCTAAATGGATCGGTGTTGAGTGCAGCTAATCCTTTAGCTAAGTTCTTTTTTGCTTTCTTAGCCTTAGCTTTTTTAGATTTCGCTGCCATCATCTCTGGAGCAGCAAATGCACTGGTTCCTAGAGAACAGATTAAAAAACCTAGCAATAAAACTTTTAGGATCTTACTCATACCCAATACCTCTTTTTTTTACTCACAGGTTTTTATCGTGTACTAAGGTAGATCCCTTTTTGGTAGGTTTCGAAAAAAAACTATATGAGTCGCTCTACTCCCATCTATAGCCGTACAGAAAATTTACGAATAATTCTTAGAGGCTAATTTTCTCTACGTTGTCGTCGAATCGTGGCATTAGCAGATAATTTAAGATCACTCGCTATCATAGCTCGATCTTCGTCAAACAGAGCATCAACAAACTCTGACGCTGAAAATGGTTTTAGATCTGAAATCCCCTCTCCCACACCGACATATCTTATCGGTATGTTTAATTCTCTCTGAATGGCTACAATTATCCCGCCCTTTGGTGTCCCATCAAGTTTAGTAACTATGATTCCAGTAAGTGGGCAGATCTCATTAAATTGCTTAGCTTGATTAAGGGCGTTTTGACCCGTCGCACCATCTATTACAAGCCAAACTTCATGTGGAGCACTTGGCATATGTCGCTTGATTGAGTTACGGATCCCCTCAAGTTCGGACATTAAATTAACTTTATTATGAAGTCGCCCAGCAGTATCTATAATTAAACAATCCGTCTCTGATTCCTGTGCTCTTTTGACTGCATCATAGACAACGGTAGCCGGTTTGGCATCTACAGCACCTTTTACAACTGAAACTCCAACACGTTGCCCCCACATCTCAAGCTGCTCAACTGCTGCTGCTCTAAAAGTATCAGCGGCACAAAGGAGGATACTAATACCATCGTCTTTAATAATTTTTGCTAACTTTCCAATCGTTGTTGTCTTACCTACTCCGTTTACACCAACTATCAGGAGGACTGTTGGACCATCATCTCTTCGTTTTAAACTGTTTCCTGAAATACCTGATTGAGAGAGGATCTCTGTCATCTTCTTTTTAATTATCTCCTTAAAGATCTCCTCATTGACCTCGCGTCCCTTTTTAATCTCTTCTCTCGCTTCATTTATAAGATCTGAAGCTGTTTTAATCCCAACATCGGCACTGACGAGGAGTGCTTCCATCTCTGTCAGTGATTCTTCATCTAGATTTTTCTTAAGGGAAAATACTTGGCCTATCCGACTAAAAAAGCCCTGCCTTGTTTTTGACAAAGCAGA
>Ga0163149_10005019_pt1 | contig 14135 bp, 10 predicted proteins | sample OliLakLV19MP5G1_FD_148604 | JGI IMG/M metagenome (GOLD analysis project Ga0163149, IMG submission 148604) | Freshwater microbial mat bacterial communities from Lake Vanda, McMurdo Dry Valleys, Antarctica - Oligotrophic Lake LV.19.MP5.G1 | ecosystem: Environmental > Aquatic > Freshwater > Lake >...
TAGCAAAGGAGAACGAGCTATGACTGAACTAAACACAACGGATATGATAGGAACTTCCATTAAAGGTCGGCTCTATGGCTTGGGCATTGGACCAGGCGACCCAGAACTGTTGACCCTCAAAGCCCACCGGATTCTTACCTCGGTGCCCGTGATCGCCTATCCCACCATGGAAAATGGCAAGGTATTGGCCCGGGCGATCGTCGCCGATTTTATCCGTCCCCACCAGATTGAAGTGCCCATGCCACTGCCCTTTAGCGTGGAGCGATCGTCCCAACCCTACTACGATATTGGTGCTGAAACCATTGCCCAGCACTTGGCGGCAGGGCGGGATGTGGCCGTGTTATGTGAAGGAGAACCCATGCTCTATGGCTCCTTTATGTACATTTTTAATCGTCTAGCGGGACGGTTTGATACAGAGGTTATACCGGGAATTTCCTCCACCTTTGCCAGTGCGGCTATGCTCGGCGCACCCCTGACCTACCGCAATGATGTATTGAGTATTATGCCTGCTACTTTGGATGAATCCACTCTGCACGATCGCCTCATAGGGGTCGATGCCGCTGTAATTATCAAACTAGGTCGGCACTTCGCCAAGGTGCGGCGGGTTTTGGAAACGCTAGGATTATTCTCACGGGCCCTCTACATCGAACGGGCCACCATGCCCAATCAGCGGATTCGTCCGATCGCCGAGGTTGATCCCGCCGAGGTTCCCTACTGGGCGCTGATTCTGATTCCTAGCCAAACCCGACCTCAATAAACTACTCCTATATATCGATCGAGGCTGCAACCATGACAACCCTTATAACTCATCAATTGCCCCCCTTGGAGAATGGCGATCGGCTAACTCGCTCTGAATTCGAGCGTCGCTATACCGCCATGACAGACCTCAAGAAAGCTGAACTGATTGAAGGAGTCGTTTACATGGCATCACCCCTCCGTTTCAGACTCCACGCCAAACCCCACGGGCATTTAATTATATGGTTGGGAGTATATGTAGCTTCCATTCCACAAGTGGAAATGGGAATTGAACCAACAGTCCGCCTAGATACCGACAATGAACCCCAGCCCGATGGTGTGTTAATTATCAATTCCCAAAGTGGGGGATGCTCCATCATCACCGAAGATGGGTATATAGAAGGGGCACCCGAACTGGTAGCAGAAATTGCGGCAAGTAGTGCGACGATCGACCTTGGGGACAAAAAGCGAGCCTATCGGCGGAGTGGTGTTCAAGAATATATCGTCTGGCAAATATTTGAGCAGAAAATTAATTGGTTTCAGCTTCAGGATGGTGACTATATTTCCTTACTGCCTGATGAACAGGGCATCATTCATAGTCAGGTTTTTCCAGGCTTATGGTTGGATGCTAGTGCGATCGGGCAAGAAGATATGGGAGCAGTATTATCTGTCCTGCAAGCCGGAATCAGTTCCCCAGCACATTTAGCTTTTAGTCAGATGTTGGCAGAGCGGCAACACCATAGCAATAATTCCTCTCAATAAAACTGCCCCTATGAAACCGCCTGCGATCGTCATTCTGGGAGAAGCCAGCGTTGCTGTAGCGCAGCAAATCCAGTCCGTCCTACCAGGGGCAAAGCTTTACGGGTTGGTGGGACGGACTCAAACCGTAGAGGTATCCTATGATAACTTTGGGGAAACGGTGCGCGAGTTATATACCGCCGGCACCCCCATCATTGGTGTTTGTGCAGCCGGGATCTTAATTCGCACTCTGGCACCGCTGCTCAGTGATAAACGCGCTGAACCGCCGGTAATTGCAGTCGCCGAAAATGGCAGTGCTGTAGTGCCACTGCTAGGTGGCTTAACTGGAGCAAATGAGTTGGCTAAGACGATCGCCCACACGCTAAATATCAAACCTGCCCTAACCGCTACAGGACAACTACGATTTAACTTGGTATTGGAGTCGCCCCCGGCTGGCTATCGCTTGTCCAATCCAGAACATGCCAAATCTTTTACGTCTGATTTATTGGCTGGGGCAACCGTGCGGATTATCGGACATGCCCCGTGGTTGAGTCAAAGTAATCTTCCCGTAGCTGCGGATAGCACTAATGTTATCGAGATTACCGATCGCCCCACTATAGGCAGTGCAACGCATTTGGTCTATCATCCCGTCGCCCTTGGCTCAGGTAAACTATCCATCATTGGCACTGGCCCAGGAGCCGCCCGCTGGATGTCGCCGGAAGTGAAAGCTATTTTGCAAACTGCTACGGATTTTGTAGGGTATAAAACCTATTTGGATTTAGTCGCGGATTTTATCCAGGGCAAGCAGCGACACGAATCAGATAATCGTGTTGAACTCGATCGCGCTCGCCATGCCCTGGAACTAGCAGCAGCCGGGCGATCGGTTGTCGTCGTTTCATCCGGTGATCCCGGAATATACGCGATGGCATCAGCGGTATTTGAGGTATTAGACAGGGAAGCAAAACCAGAATGGCAGGCGATCGACATTCATGTTGCCCCTGGTATCTCTGCCATGCAAGCAGCAGCAGCGGCGATCGGTGCCCCCCTAGGACATGATTTTTGTGCGATTTCCCTATCAGATATCCTCAAACCTTGGGAGACGATCGCCCAACGGATCGCAGCAGCGGCTCAAGCAGATTTTGTGATTGCTTTCTATAATCCCATTTCCACCCAACGCACCTGGCAACTTACAGAGGCGCAGACAATTCTGTTGCAGTGGCGGTTGCCGGAAACTCCTGTAGTTCTGGCCCGAAATATGGGGCGATCGGCAGAACATATTGAAGTTGTTTCCCTTAACCAGCTAAGCCAGTCCCAAGCGGACATGCGAACGGTAATCCTTATTGGTTCCAGTAAAACCCGTATCATTCAACGGGACAATGGAAAAGTATGGGTTTATACCCCTCGAAGTTATGTCTAAGCAAAGCTGATTTGGGTATTATTCCCGCTCTCGTCTCAAATAATCCAGGGTACGATCGATCCTATCGAGGGCCGATCGGGTGCCTTGGCGAAACTCAACCATTGCTTCCTGCTGTTGGGCAAAACTTTGCGTCAGGAGCGCTTGCCCTTCTCTCAAATCTGCCACCATCGCTTGAAGGTTGCCCATTTGGACTCCCACTTGGTCAAGTCGTTCTCCCACTTGGTCAAGTCGTTCTCCCACTTGGTCAAGTCGCTCTCCCACTTGGTCAAGCCGTTCTCCTAATTGAGTGATTTGCTGGCTATTCGCCGCCACTAGTGTGACAAGTTGATCTAAACGCTCATCTGTCCATCGTTCTATAGCCACAGTTTTTCCTCACATGTATTGGTATATTCTATAGGATGCCAAGTAATTTTTCTAATCAGAAGCAGCCTTACTCCCGTTCTCGTCTCAAATAATCCAAGGTGCGGTCGATTCTATCGAGGGCCGATCGGGTGCCTTGGCGAAACTCAACCATTGCTTCCTGCTGTTGGGCAAAACTTTGCGTCAGGAGCGCTTGCCCTTCTCTCAAATCTGCCACCATCGCTTGAAGGTTGCCCATTTGGACTCCTACTTGGTCAAGTCGTTCTCCCATTTGGTCAAGTCGCTCTCCCACTTGGTCAAGTCGCTCTCCTAGTTGAGCAATTTGAATGGTGTTAGCTGCGGTAGCTCGGCTCACTTCTGCGAGTTGATGACTATTCTCTATTTGTTGCCGACTATTTTCTGCTACTAAAGTAGCAAGCTGATCCAAACGCTCATCCGTCCAACGCTCTACAGTCATAGTTTCCTCCTTGTGTCCATTATCAGTAGCTTGCAGGCTACCAAGTAGTTTTTTGACGGGAAAGTTATTGTGCTATCCCCGCTCTCACCTCAAATAATCCAGGGTACGATCGATTCTATCGAGGGCCGATCGGGTGCCTTGGCGAAATTCAATCATCGCTTCCTGCTGTTGGACAAACCTCTACATTAAGGATTCCCTAGTGTAGGCTGGTAGAAATAACTGAGCAGCACTCAAAACTCAAAACTCAAAATAATCCCCCTAACTGGTCAGAAACTCCTGCCAAGCTGCACTAGCGCCTCTTCAGGCTGGGAGTTCAGCACAGGAATTTTCCTGAGTGACTGAAACATATTCAAACCAATGGATAGAGTTTTAAGAAATTATGACTGTTCAAAATCTGACTAGCAGCCAACTAGTTTTTATTGGATTTTCGATCGTCACCATGTTGTCCTAAAACATCTGCAACTACGTAGTGTCTTGGAGAAAAGTCATTAGCTCCTCCCACGAAGAATAGCCACCTAACTGGGCTTGTACTTTTAAGAAGGTTCAACCTGCCCAAAAAAAATCGTTGGGTAACCATAACATTTATACTCAGGGTTGAAAGCTTTGTAACGGAGAGTAGAGAATGCGTCGGCGTGACTTCAACTTGCTATCTTTGTTTCTCCTGGGGATAGGACTGGCGAATTGCACCAACACGGCTCAGCCCGATCCGAAGCCTTCTGTTAGCAAAGACAGCCGATTTCGGATCTGGTGGAACGAAGGCTATTTTCCTGAGGAAACAGAAGTCATTCGCCAGTTAGTCGCTGCCTGGGAAAAGCAAAGTGGCATGAAGGCTGAACTCACGATCTACAGTGAGAAGGATTTAGCGCGGGAAACAAATAATGCGATCGATTCAGGCAATCTTCCTGATGTTCTGTATAGTTACAGTGCCGACTTTACTCTATTTCCCCAGCTAGCGTGGAACGGACTGCTTGCTGATGTATCCGACGTGGTTCAACCCATTAAAGACATTTACAGCCCCAGCGCCTTGCAAGCCGTCTCCTACCAAAACAATGTCGCTAAAAAGCGCAGTTACTACGCTGTCCCCATTAGCCAAAGCACCACCCACATCCATTACTGGCAGGATATGCTAGCAAACGCAGGATTGGACAAAAGCGCCATTCCCCAGCAGTGGGACGCTTTCTGGAAATTCTGGCTCCAACCCCAAGAAACACTCCAGCAGAAAGGGCAAAAAGAAGTCTACGGCATTGGTCTACCCATGTCCCCGGCTGCAACGGACACCTTCTTTCAATTCGAGCAATTTCTAGAAGCCTACAACGTCGAACTTCTAACAGAAGAGGGTCAGTTAGCGTTAGATGTCCCCGCTGTTCGCCAAGGTGTGATCGCTGCTTTGAAGCAGTACACTGATCTCTACAAAATCAAAGAAGTCCCTCCCCAAGCCGTGGATTGGGCAGATCCAGATAATAATGTGGCATTCCTCAGCCGCACCTGTGTAATGACTGCCAATCCTTCCCTGTCCATTCCAGCATCCCAGCGCCAAGATACCGAAACCTATACTAAAAAAATGGTGACTATCCCCTGGCCCAGCAAACCAGACGGACAACCTCTCCGGTATCTAGTTGCCGTGAAGCAAGCTGTCATTTTTGAGGGGTCTGCCCACAAGAACACAGCCAAGAGTTTCCTGTCATACATGGTGCAACCCCAAAATCTGGTGGCTTACATCAAAGGCTCGCAGGGGCGCTTTTTCCCAGTGATGCCAAAACTTTTGCAAGACCCCTTTTGGACTGATCCTAAAGATCCGCACATTTCCACTGCGGTGCAGCAATTCAAACAGACGCGCCCCTTCTACTCGGTACTGAATCCTGCTTATACTCAAGTGCAATCTAAAAATGTTTGGGGAAATGTGATCAAAAGTGTGGCTCAGGGCACTCGATCGCCGGAACAGGGAGCAGACGATGCCCTGGCCCAAATCAAGCAAATTTTTGCCGAATGGAAATAACGTGGGTGGGGTAGATGGGAGACAAACAGTTCAATATGGGCGGAGATTGGGAGTATTGAAGATAAGGGGTGACTGAGCTAGAGTGTCCTGAAGTGCTAAGTGTCAGTTGGAAAAAAGATATGTTCTCAGGCGATGTGCAACTTTTCCGAACAGCCCTCACCGTTCGGCTGAGCGCTCACGTCGAAGCCCCAACCCCTCCCCAGCAGGGGAGAGGGGCTAAGACTCAGATCGGCTCCCCTTCTCTCCTAGGGAGAAGGGGCTGGGGGATGAGGGCAAACTTTAAGTTGCACATCGCCCGTTCTCCCAACTCAATTGCTTTGATAAATTTGCTAGCTCAGACAAGCGCTTGACCCTAAATTGCTTCTCTATCTCCGCAAATGCATATTCCATTCTCCGTAAATGCATCGCTCAATGCATGACCCTCGGTGATAGCTCACTGTAACCCCAACGTCAGTCATGAAATTTTTGAGAAAAAGCCTGCTCTCTCAGCTCGTCATCTACTTTTTCTTTCTATCACTATTTACAGTGGGAGTTGTGGCAGGCACAGCCTATCGGCGCTCCAGGGAAGCCCTGACCCAAGCAGTTTACGATCGCCTCAGCGTAGCTGCGTCCCTCAAAGAATATCAAGTCAACGAATGGATTGATAACCAGCGGCGAGATGTCCTCTTGCTAGCTCAATCTCCCGACCTCCAGGCTCAGGCTGTTGATCTGCTCAAGCAAGAGTCACCCACGTCAGAAGACGCTTATAAACGCCTGACCAAATATTTCTCCGACGTGACCCAAGTCAAGCCCAACATGCAGGAGATTTCCATCCTCAACAATGGTGGCATTGTCATCTTCTCCACCAACCCTGCTAATAAGGGTCGCTATCAACCCTTGGGTAATACCACCACTCTTTTTACCCGTGATCAAGCCAATGTCAGCCCCACATTTTACACCTCATCCGTCACAGGTAAGCCAGTCATCACCTTTGCCACCCCCATTGTCGATGCAGAAAACAAGCGCTTAGCCGTCGTTGCAGTCAACCTGAACTTAGATGATGTGGACAAAATCATTCGAGAACGGACTGGCTTGGGGAAAACCGGGGAAACCTACCTCGTCGGCAGTTTGGAAAAAGACGAGACGGCGTTTGTGGCCGGGAATAAGTTTGGACAAAAAGCCTACGCTGAGGGGGTGCGTTCCCAAGGGATTGATGCAGCTACCAATGGCAAAAACGGCGCAGGTCTCTACTTGAACTACGATAAGGAGCCAGTCATCGGCACCTATCGCCCGTTGGGAAATCTGGCACTTTTGGCAGAGATTGGGCAATCCGAAGCATTTCTGCCTGCCAACAACTTGGCTAGAGACATTCTGTTGATTGGATTAAGCACGGCTGGAACGCTGCTCGTCGCAGTTTATTTGTTAGCGCGTAAAATTACCCAACCCATCCTGGCGATCGCTTACACCGCCATGCAAGTTGCCAAGGGTGATCTAACTCTCACTGCCCCCGTCATCACCGATGACGAAATCGGGATTTTGGCCCGAGCTTTCAACCAGATGACCGGACAACTCAAACTCTCCAGTGACCAATTATCGGACTATGCCAGCACCTTGGAGAAGAAGGTAGACCAGCGCACAGGAGAACTTGCCGCCATCATTGATAACATTGCTGATGGACTGCTGGTCACTAATGCCGAGGGCACTATTAGCCGCTGGAACCCGGCATTTTTGACGATGTTTGACCTCGAAGCCTCTGGATTGATGGGCCAAGCCTACGCTGCGAAAGTGGGGCAGGAACTAGCAGACCTCGTGGCACAAACCAGCAGGGAACAGAAGCAAGAGGTGATCACGGCTGAAATTAATTTGCAGGGCGATCGGATTGGGAAAGCAGTTGCCACCGCCATCCTTAAATCTGTGGTCTTAGAAGAATCTGAAAACTTAGAAGATTCTGTCATTGGCGATCGTTACCTCGGTTCTGTGATTCTCATCCGCGATATCACCGCTGAGAAAGAAGTGGATCAAATGAAAACTGACTTCATCTCCACTGTTTCCCATGAACTGAGAACGCCCCTCACCTCAGTGCTGGGCTTTGCCAAACTGATCCAGAAAAAGCTCCAAGAGTCCATCTTCCCAGCCGTGCAGAGTGACGACAAGAAAACCCTGCGGGCAATGCGCCAGGTAGAAGAAAACATTGGCATCATCGTTTCGGAAGGGCAACGCCTGACCACCCTCATTAACGATGTGCTGGATGTGGCCAAGATGGAGGCAGGCAAAATTGACTGGAAAATGCAGCCCCTCAATCTGGCAGAAGTCGTCGATCGCGCCATGGCTGCAACCTCTGCATTGTATGAACAAAAAGGACTAGAGGCGATTCGAGATGTCGAACTCAATTTGCCGGAGATTGTGGGCGATCGCGATCGGCTCATCCAAGTCGTGATCAACATGATCTCCAACGCCATCAAATTCACCGACACCGGCTCCGTCACCTGTCGCGCCCGCTATCTAGATGATGTGATGACGCTGAGCGTGATCGACACCGGCATGGGCATCTCAGAAGCCGATCAACCCAAGGTATTCGAGAAGTTTAAGCAAGTTGGCGATACTCTGACCGACAAGCCCACGGGCACCGGTTTAGGGCTACCCATTTGCAAGCAAATCATTGAGCATCACGGCGGCAAAATTTGGGTCGAAAGTGAATTGGGTAAAGGCAGCACATTCTTGTTCACCCTGCCCTGTAGTGCCACAGAAGCACTTGACCTCAAAACGGTGAATGTCGAGACCCTGATTCAGGGACTCCAAGAACAGGTTGCGGTTCTGCGTTCCAAAGATACTGACGACCCTAGCGCCTCCCCTTTGCATAAAAAGAAAACTATCCTAGTCGTGGATGATGACAACAGCATTCGGGCCCTGCTTAGGCAGCAACTCGAGGCCTCAGGTTATGAAGTGAAGGAAGCTCGAGATGGCATGGAGGGCATTGACCAGGCCAAGCGCCACCTCCCTGACTTAGTGATTCTAGATGTGATGATGCCTAAAATTAACGGCTTTGATGTGGCAGCCGTGATGAAAAATGATCCCTTAACCATGGACATCCCGATCATCATTAACTCAGGGGTGGAAGACCGGGGACGCGGCTATCGCATTGGTGTGGATAAATACCTCACTAAGTCCGTTGACTCTGAGCAATTGCTCCAAGAAGTCAAAGTGCTGACGGAGCAGGGTTGCTCTAAGAAAAAAGTTCTGATTGTCGATCTGAGTGTTTCTTCGTTGAAGACCTTGGCTGAAGCCTTGCAAGCGCGGGGGTATTCCGTTGTTGAAGTAGCCAGCGGTGAAGAATTTCTGCGAAAAGCGATCGCCGTTCACCCTGATATGATCATCGCCAATGCCAACCTCTGGCACGAAGCAGATATTGTCAAGTCCCTGCGCTTCGAGAAGGGCATGGAAAATATCTGCTTTCTCTTGCTAGGAGACGATACGGTCAGCGAAGTTAAACGCCTGGATGAAGAGATATCTCCTACCTAGGGCAAGAAATCTGCTCTATCTTAACCACAAACTGCTGCGAGTTATGCCACACTGTTAAGCTTAATCCCGCCATCCAATTCAATTCCTTCACTAGATTTAATCCCGATCGCCCCCTTGGTCTGCGTCAGAGTATCTACACCGCACACTCCTTACCTATCTCCATCCCTAATGTTTTTGAGCCAATGGTTCAACGTAAATGGTGCAACTTAATCTGAAACGACTGATTCAGAAAGAATGGTCATCCATCCTTGAGAGTGTCATACATATCGCAGAAACCACCCTTAGCATCCATGACATAGAGGGCAATCTTTTGCTGGGCGACCCCATTTCTGATGCAGAGACAACCCAGTATCCCATCAAGGTGGCAGGGAGAGGATTAGGGTGGGTAAAGGGGGGAGAAAAAGCCAGTGCCGTTGCCTCTCTCCTCTCATTCTTGGCAACCCAAGAGGTAGAGAAAAAAGCCTTGGTGCATGAAACCCTGGAGCGGTACAAGGAAATCACACTGCTGTACAACGTTTCTGAAAAGCTGGCAGCTAGCTTGGGACTCAAGGCTGTTGCAGATTTGGTCTTAGATGAAGCTAGTAAACTGATTGATGGTGACAGTGGCTCTGTGCTGTTGCTCAATTCAAAAACCCACCAACTTGAGACTGCTTCAGCCTACGGACAAGAGACTATTTCTGCATCTGAAATCGTTCTAGGTAAAGGCATCATTGGTGATATCCTCCTGACGGGTAATGGAGAAATTATTAACGATGTGTTGATTGATCCCCGCCTAGTTTCCTGTGAGGCCCAATTTAGCTCCTTGATCTGCGCTCCCCTCAAGCTGCAATCCCACGTTATTGGGGCGATCGTCCTAGGCAGTATCAACCCCGTTGTTTATACAGGCGCTGATCTGAAGCTATTTAGTGCGCTAACCTCTCAAGCTGCTGCTGCGATCGAAAACGCCCAATTGCACGAAAATAAGTTGCAGGAAGAGCGCATTAAAAGCAACTTGGAGCGGTATGTCTCCGCGCAAGTCGTGCAAGCCATTATGGAATCTCAGGGAAATATTTCTCTGGAACCCATGCGCCAAGATGTGGTGGTATTGTTTTCTGATATTCGGAATTTCACTGCCCAGTGTGAAGAACTTCCCCCAGAAAAAATTGTGGGTCACTTAAATGAGTACTTCACCCACATGGTAGAGGTGATCTTTAGTCGCAAAGGAACCGTAAATAAGTTTGTCGGAGATATGATCGTGGCGCTATTTGGGGCCCCGTTTCAACTCCTGGATAGCGAAAAACGAGCCGTGGAAGCGGCGATCGCCATGCAAAAGCGCATTAAAGTCATCCCCAATGCTTGGATTCAAGAACACTTCAATACAGGCATTGGCATTAGTTCTGGCAGAGTCATTGTTGGCAATGTTGGCTCTCCGCAACACATGGACTACACCGCGATCGGCGACGATGTCAACATTGCGTCTCGGTTGCAATCCCTAGCGCTGGGAGGACAGATTCTCGTCAGTCGCAGTATTTATGATGCTACTAAAGATTATTTTCAATTTAAGGAGATGGGTGAAATGAATCTTAAAGGTAAGAAGAACGCGATCGAAATCTTTGAAGTGATTTACTAATTCCAAACTATTTTTGAGGAACATGCATCAAGTAAATTGAATTTCTTACAAGATAGGCATTTTCGTTGCCTATGTGGGCAGACTATTTACTTCATAGTCTATTCAACACGTCATCCTCAACAATACTTCGGACAGTTTTGATGAACGTGCTGGAAACCCGCTTTGTACCGTTAGCCTTTGCCCTCACCCTCAATCCCTCTCCCAAAAGAGGAGAGGGACTTCAATCCGGCTCCCCTTCTCCCTTTTTGGGAGAAGGGGCTGGGGGATGAGGGCAAACCATCTCTAAAAGTGTCCGAAGTATTGCCTTAAGAACTGCTCCTTTAAGAACAGTGGATAGTAGAAATTAAGTACGAGTATCAAGTTTATGACCACTAAAAAGATATTGATTGTAGATGATGAGCCTCACATTCGATTACTGCTGGGACAAACTTTGGAGGATTTAGAAGATGAAGGGGTAGAGTTACTCACGGCAACCAATGGTGAAGAAGCTTTAGCAACCATTAAAGCTGAGAAGCCGCAACTTGTCTTCCTAGATGTCATGATGCCTAAAATGAACGGTTTTGATGTGTGCAATGCAGTCAAAAATGAGTTTGGCCTTAAGGGCGTTTACATCATCATGCTGACAGCTAAGGGGCAAGAATTTGACAAACAAAAGGGCACAGATTCAGGAGCAGATTTATATATGACTAAGCCCTTTGATCCTGATGAAATTGTCGAAAAGTCTATGGAGATCTTAGGATTATAAAGTCTTAGGATTCTAAGAAAATGCTTGTAAACGAATGTAAACAGAGTACTGGGTCAAGGATCTAGAGCTTTATAGTCCATTTGGACTATAAAGCTAAAATTACTGCTCTATAAGGGTTTTAGCGCTCTTAATACTTGTTTACAAACACTTTCCTAGAGTCTGAGGCACAAGCGATCGTTCCTTCCCCCCAAACCTGCGTCTGTCGAATTCTCAGGAGATCATTGACGAGATCAGTAACGGCGTTGCGAAGATGTCCTTGATGGAGGTAGTGGCATCTGACATGCAGCCGGCTGGCATAGGTTTCTCCCTCAGCTTTAGCACAAACCCGTTTGAGTCCCTTGTTTGTACCCAACCGGTATGAACACGGCTCTCCCGACTTGTCGACAAAAAGAGTATCGAGAGATACTCTTTTTGCTCCCGTAAAAATCCCAGAGTGTTGAGGATGCTTGCTGATAAGCGACACTTATCAACAAAAACCCAGGAGAGCCATAAACACAGCAGTAATCGTCGTTGTAGGGTGGGGCGATCTCGCTTCCACCTACGATCGCTTCTCAACCGAGAACCAAAATCATATTTCAGTCCAATAGTACCAAAGCTCTCCATCCCTGTCTCAATCTACGGTTAAGTTAGTAAGTGGGAACGCTATGCAGATGAACCCGATCGCCTCGTTTGCCCCACCCCTAAGGAGATTTCAGAGAAAGATGTTCCCCCTGTAGGGGCGAAGCATCCGGCAGACAGAGCTTTCAATCGACCAGAAGGTCATTGCCCGGATGCTTCGCCCTTCCGGTGCCTGGTATAAACTTTTCTAGAAATCTCCGAAAGGCTAATCATGATCCCAGCGGATACAGCCCGAATTGAGCAATTCATTACCCGTTGGCAAAATTCTAGTGGCAATGAACGCGCCAACTACCAAATGTTCTTTGCGGAACTGTGTGATGCGCTTGGGGTCGATCGCCCTAACGTCAATGGCGGGGTAGCCGTGGCTCCTTATTGCTTTGATAAACACCTCACCATTTATCATCCCAGCGGCAAGAAAACACCGGGCTATATTGATTTCTATAAAGCCGATCATTTTTTGATTGAGGCAAAACAGGGCAGCGATAGATCTGGCAAAGGCACGGCAAAACGCGGCACCAATACTTACCTCAAGGCAATGGAGGCGGCATTTGTGCAGGCGATCGCCTACACCCGCAACTTACACAGCAAACCGCCGTTTGTGTTGACCTGCGATATTGGCCATCACTTTGAGCTTTGGACGGGGTTTAACGGAGAGTATGGCGGTTATGGGGCGCGTCAAGATATTGCGCTGACGGATCTGCGCCAGCCAGAGATTTTTGACCTGTTTGTGGACATTTTTAGCGATCCGCAGAAGCGCAACCCCGAAAAGATTGCGGCGAGAGTAACGCGAGAGGTAGCGGCAGACTTAGCAGAGCTATCGAAGAAGCTAGAGAAAAGCCCTCATCCCCAGCCCTTCTCCCCCAGGGAGAAGGGAGCCGATCCAGTTTCTTTTCTCCCTGGGGTGAAGCTAGAGAAAAGCCCTCATCCCCAGTCCTTCTCCCTAGGGGCGACGGGAGTCGATCCAGTTTCCCTTTTCCCTGGGGAGAATGAGTTAGGGGATGAGGGTAGACCCCAACAGGTTGCCCATTTCCTAATGCGCTGCATTTTTACCATGTTTGCTGAAGATGTGGGACTGCTGAAAGAGCATTTGTTTACGGAGGCATTGGAAACGCGCTGGTTGCCCAATCCCAAAATGTTTAAGCCAGAGGTAGAAGCCCTGTGGCAAGCCATGAACGACGGCACAGCTTTTGGCTTTTATGGCAGGTTGCTGAAGTTTAACGGCGGGCTATTTGCCGAAGCAACAGCGTTTGAGTTGACTTCCGATCAGCTTGAGGTGTTGCTGCGGGCGGCAAAGCGCGAATGGAAAGAGGTAGAGCCTGCCATTTTTGGCACGTTGTTAGAACGGGCGCTTGATACCAAGGAACGCAGCAAATTAGGGGCGCACTACACCCCCAGATCGTATGTGGAGCGACTGGTGCGTCCGGTGGTGATGGAGCCGCTGCGCGAACAGTGGGATTTGGTGCAGGGCGAAGTTTTGCAACTGTTGGGCAATGCCGATACAGAACCGACCGCTGCCCAGAAAAAGAAAGCCGTAGTGGCGCTAGAAGCTTTTCTGACCGAGCTGCGACAGGTACGAATTCTTGACCCGGCCTGTGGGTCGGGCAATTTCTTATATGTGACGCTGGATTTGATTAAGCAGCTAGAGTCGGAGGTGTTGCGCCGTTTGGAAGACATCACCGGACGGGCACAGCTACGGCTAGATATTGACCAGGTAAACCCATCACAGTTTTTAGGAATTGAGCTAAACCCGCGTGCCGCTGCGATCGCCGATCTGGTGATCTGGATTGGCTATTTGCAATGGCATTTCCGGCGGTTTGGCGATATTCCACCTGTGGAACCTGTGTTGCGCGAATACAAAAATATTGAATGCCGCGATGCGGTGCTGGCGTATGACGGCAAGGAACCGGACGTTGACCCGAAGACGGGGAAGGTGCGATCGCGCTGGGGTGGACGGATGATGAA
>Ga0163149_10005021_pt1 | contig 14133 bp, 10 predicted proteins | sample OliLakLV19MP5G1_FD_148604 | JGI IMG/M metagenome (GOLD analysis project Ga0163149, IMG submission 148604) | Freshwater microbial mat bacterial communities from Lake Vanda, McMurdo Dry Valleys, Antarctica - Oligotrophic Lake LV.19.MP5.G1 | ecosystem: Environmental > Aquatic > Freshwater > Lake >...
TCCTAAAAGACAATCCTTATTTTTAGTTACTTTCTTATTGATTTTTTCTCCGAAAAGCATTTTTGCCGATTCTAATATATTGAATGCAAGCCAAATAAAATTTGATGATAGAATATACCTGCAAGGCTATTTTTTTGAAGATAAAATAAGCAGCCTTACTATTGCCGAACTTCTAAATGGCAAAGACAAACCACTATTTATAAAACCAGAGAAAGGGAAAAACAACTTTGGTTATACCAACTCAACCTATTGGTTTAAACTTGAGTTCGACACTGATTCTCTAAAACCCAATTTGGTATTGGCCTGCGAAAACACTACCATCAATTATATTGATTGCTATTTGGTAGACGAAACAGGCAATTTACTGAAGCAAACAAAAACCGGAAACGCCCGAAGCTTTGCCACCAGAGAGTTCGACAATCGCTATTTTATATTCGATTTACCCCTCAACACACATAAAAAATACACCTTATACCTAAAAATAGCTTCGGAAGATGTTGTAGATTTCTCACTTGTATTAGCCGACTATAAAAATTATTTCGACTACCAATATAGGCTTCAAATGGTAGAAGGCATATATTTTGGTGCCATCATTATTATGGGTTTTTACAATCTGTTTCTATATTTTGCTTTTTTCGACATTAGCTATTTATATTATGTATTCTATATATTCTCCACTCTATTGTTTCAGATGGAGCTTGGCGGCTGGTTCAATCAATATATAATGAAAGATTTTCCCACCATTTCCAACAAGATGGGCGGGGTGTTTTTTAGTATGGTCATATTATTTATCATGCTATTTCTAGAAGGTTTTATTGGCAAATTGTACCAGTCGAAATGGATGAAAAATGCGTTTTACCTTATAAAATGTATTGCTTTTGCAGAAATAATATCGTGCATATTTATTCCGCTTAAGTATAATTTGCCATTTTTTATATTCTTGGCAGTTTTTGGTGTTATTCCCTGCATTTTATCGGCTATTTTTAGTGCCAGAAAACAAGGCATTTCTTCTACCAGGTTTTTAATTGTGGGCTGGACAGCCATTAGTTTTGGAGGCGTTATGTATGCCATAGCAAGTTTAGGGTTTATTCCTTTCAATTTTCTAGCCACTTATAGCATCCAAATTGGCACCATACTTGAGCTGTTGTTTTTATCTTTTGCCTTGGCCGATCGTATTAATATTTTGAGAGTAGAAAAGCAAATTGCACAACGTGAAACCATATTGCAGCTACAAGAAAACGCATTTTTGCTGCAACGACTCAACGAGGAACAGAAAAAAGCTTTTGGGGCTATAATTCAGGGTGAAGAAAACGAAAGGAAAAGATTGGCCTTTGAGCTACATGATGGTATTGGCCAGTTGCTTTCGGTAGTAAAGCTCAACCTTTCTTCCCTAGAAAATTGGGTAGACAAACGCAATAAACAAACTGCTGATGTTGTGAATAGTATTGTGGCTTTGGTCGATGATTCTTGCCGGGAAATTAGGAATATTTCTCACAATCTCATGCCCAATACCGTAATTCAATTTGGCTTAATGGCAGCTCTCAAAGATTTTTGCAGAAAAATTAACAATGCAGAAAAAATCAAAGTTCACTTTCAAAATCTAGATTTTGAGCCAGATTTGCAGCCCCAAGTTCAAACTACTATTTACAGAATTATTCAGGAAATAATTCACAATGCCATTCGCCATTCGCAAGCTACAGATGTGTATATTCAGCTTTTTAGGGAAGACGATAATCTGGTAATTTTGATTGAAGACAATGGCATAGGTTTTGAAATATCTGTGATTCAAAAGTCGGCAAATGGCATGGGCATTAAAAATATCATTTCAAGAATAGAATATTTGAAGGGTGAAGTACATATTGATTCATCACCTGATAAAGGCACCATGTACAACATCCATTTCAATATGTTGCAAATGCAAGACACAGAATAACTAAACGAGAAAACAAACTATGGCTTTGAAACTTTTACTTTGTGACGACCACAAAATAATGCTTGACGGACTAAAATCTATATTGAAAACCGATAAGCAGTTTGATGAAATATATGCTGCGTTGAGCGCAAAAGAGGCATTGAAAATACTAGATGAAAATCAAATAGACGTGGCATTGATTGACATTAACATGCCTGACATTAACGGAATAGAGCTTACGCAGCAAATAAGGCAAGCATATCCGTATACAAAAGTGATAATATTAACTATGAATAATGCACTTGGAAGCATACAGCAAGCACTTGATGCTGGTGCCTCTGGCTACATTCTCAAAAACACCGATAGAAAAGAATTGCTCGAAGGCATAAAAAAAGTAATGGCAAAAGGCCGGTATTATAGCCGAGAGGTATCGGAAATCTTGATTTCAAATATGGTAACGGAGAAGGAAACAAAAAAAGATGATGCCAAAACTTTTGAACTCACACCAAGAGAAATTGAAATAATAAAGCTCATTATCAAAGAGTATTCAAACTTGAAAATAGCAGATGCTCTGCACATTAGCGAATACACAGTAGAAACCCATCGCAAAAATATATTTCGAAAAACCAATACAAAAACTTTAGTAGGCCTAGTGAAGTTTGCGTACGAAATAAAAATTATTGATGAGTAAACAGGCTTAGGAAATGGCTTAGGATCTCGGTATCTCTCGTTCATAATTCTTTTTGAAAAATAAGAGATTGCCTATCACTATTGGCATTAGTCAAATTTTAGCCAATTTTGCAAATGCTTCTTTCAAACTTTATAGCGTCAAGACTTTCCTCAAAAAACAGGAGTTCGTTTTCTACCATAATCAGCCGCATAGCCATAGGCAGTGTAGCCTCAGGCATATTCATTATCCTCATCTCTTATGCTATTTTATTAGGCTTCCAACGCAATATTCGCAATAAGCTTTTCAGCTTCGGGGGGCATATTCAGCTTACCAAATACGACCTCAACAACTCGCTGCACGAAAACCCCATTCAAGTAAATCCTGCATTTATGAAAGCCATGAGGCAGAACAAACTAATCAGCAACATCAGCACTTACAGCCTAAAAGCAGGCCTTATCAAAACCAACGAAGAAGTGCTAGGCACCATTTTGAAAGGGGTAGATAGCGATTTCGACATTGCAACTTTCGGAAAAAACATCACCAAAGGGCGATTTATTCACTTTGGCGATTCTACTGGAGCGAAGGAAATAGTAGTGAGCGAAAAAATAGCCAAGAAGCTCAGACTAAAGATAGAGGATGATATAACGGTGTTTTTTGTGCAAAATCCGCCACGCATAAGAAAGCTGAAGGTAACAGGATTATTCAACACTGGCATGGAAGAGTTTGATGAAGCCTATATGATTGGCGATATAAACCTGATAAGGCGGGTGAATAATTGGGACAGTACTGTGGCAGGCGGCTATGAAATAATGATAAAAGATTTCGATAAACTCGAAGTGGCTGCCGATACCGTGTTTGCTCATATGGATTACGACCTTGGGCTTGAAAAAATAACCGACCGCTACATTACTGTATTCGACTGGCTGATATTGCTCGATCAGAATGTGGTAATTTTCCTGATATTAATCATAGTAGTGGCGGGGTTCAACATGATTTCATCTCTATTTATAATGATAATGGAGCGAACCCAAATGATTGGCATTCTCAAAGCTTTAGGTGCTGGCAATCAATTGATAATGAAAATATTTTTTGTAAGGGGGATAAAATTAATCGGCTACGGATTGCTGATTGGCAATGCCTTGGCAGCTATATTTTGCGGATTGCAATATTACTTTCACTTGCTACCACTCGACCCTGAAAACTACTATATGAACAGCGTGCCTATAGAATGGAGCTGGCAAGTGTGGCTATATACCAATGTACTATTGAGCAGTTTTATGGCTTTAGTAGTATTTCTGCCTTGCATGGCAATTGCCCGAATAAAGCCGATACGAGCTATCAGATTCGATTAGCTGCAAAATCTCCTATAGGTTTAAAGACTTATAGGAGATGAAACCGCTTTTATGCTTGTATAAAAGTTTGCTTTTGAGTGCCTAATCCCTCGATGCTTAATTCTGCCACATCACCTGCTTTAATGTATTGTGGTGGTTTGAAGCCCATACCCACACCTGGAGGCGTACCTGTTGAAATCACATCGCCTGCCTCCAAAGTCATAAATTGCGATAAATAATGCACAATGAAATAGGAATTAAATATCATGGTATTGGTATTTCCCTTCTGCTTCACTTCACCGTTTATAGAAAGGTTCATAGAAAGATTATGCACATTTTTCAATTCATCTTTGGTTACCAGCCAAGGACCAAGTGGGTTGAAGGTGTCGCACGATTTACCTTTGGTCCACTGCCCACCCCGTTCCAATTGAAAAGCCCTTTCCGATACATCGTGTGAAATGCAGTAGCCAGCAATGTATTTTTCAGCCTCCTCTTTCGAACCTAAGTAACGGGCGTTTTTGCCAATTACAATGCCTAATTCTACTTCCCAGTCTGTTTTTTGGCTGCCTCTTGGTATGTGTACATTGTCGTAAGGGCCAATAACGGTATTGGTGGTTTTCATGAATACAATAGGCTCTGCCGGAATGGGCATACCTGATTCTATGGCATGGTCTGAATAATTGAGTCCTATACAAATTACCTTCCAAGGACGGGAAACGGGCGATCCCCAACGCACATTTTCGGGCACCTCTTTTAACGATTCTTTATTATCTTTTAGAAATTCTTCAATTGATTCAAGCCCGTTGTTCTCAAAAAAAGCCCCGTTCCAATCAATAAAATGATTTGAGAGGTCTTTTCTTATGCCATCTATCAAAATGCCCGGACGCTCTTGTCCAAATTCGCCAAATCGTAGTAGTTTCATTTTTTGTAGTTTAAGGCTTCAAATTGAAAAATGGAGGAAGTAAATTAAATGTGTATTTTTAGGCGTGTGATAGCAGTGTTTTATCTTCAAACATAAAGTAAAATCTTGGTTCATCGCAAAAAAATTAATTGCCAGCGGTGATAGTATTGAAGAAGTTGCAGCTATAACAGGTCTAACAACAGAACAACTAAAAACGCTCTCTAGTAAATAAAAGCTTCGCCCAACCTGACATTTACGAAAGAGGCCCGATAGCTATCACGATTTGTAAGGATGTTTTTGTATCGCTGTCGCCCATCTTTAATAAATACCCAATCCATACCAGTAAAAATCGTCCTCTCAATCTGCTACCAGTTTAAGCAATGCTTGCCATTCATCTCGCAATCTGGCTGCTTCTATAAATTCCAAATCTTTGGCTGCTTTTTCCATATCCTTTTTGGTTTTATCTGCCAGCTTCTGCAAGTCTTTTTTGGTCATGTATTTTACTACAGGGTCGGCAGCTATTGCCAAGGCACGCTCTTCAGTGCTGAGGTAGTTTTTCGCATCAAATTTGCTGTCGGCAGCCTTTGTAGTAGCCATTATTGCTTCTTTCGATTTGAAAATAGTAGTTGGCGTAATGCCATTTACACGGTTGTGTTCCATCTGAATGGCACGCCTGCGGTTCGTTTCGTCAATGGCTTGCTGCATCGAACCCGTAATTACATCAGCATACATTATCACATGGCCTTTCACATTTCTGGCTGCACGGCCGATGGTTTGAATCAGCGAACGCTGGTTTCGCAGAAAACCTTCTTTATCGGCATCCATTATGGCTACCAATTCTACCTCGGGCAGGTCTAATCCCTCTCTCAATAAATTTACTCCCACCAACACATCAAAAATACCCAATCGCAATTCCCTTAATATTTCTACCCTATCTAGCGTTTTTACTTCAGAGTGAATGTAGCGACTCGCAATATTTAGGTTCATCAGGTATTTAGATAATTCCTCTGCCATTCGCTTGGTGAGCGTAGTTACCAATACCCTTCCTCCGCCTTGAATACATATTTTAATTTCATCGAGCAAATCGGGAATTTGGTTAGTGCTTGGTCGCACATATATTTCTGGGTCGAGCAAGCCAGTGGGGCGTATAATTTGCTCCACTACCACACCACCCACCCTTTGCAATTCATAATCAGCGGGGGTAGCACTCACGAAAAGCACTTGATTGAGCATTCCCTCAAACTCATTGAATGTCAAAGGTCGGTTGTCCATAGCCGATGGCAAGCGAAAGCCATAATCTACCAGATTCACTTTTCTCGACCTATCGCCTCCCCACATTGCTCTTATTTGTGGGGTAGTTACGTGGCTTTCATCTATCACCATCAAATAATCGTCTGGGAAATAATCGAGCAGGCAGAAGGGACGTTGCCCAGAATTTCTTCTATCGAAATACTTTGAATAGTTTTCAATACCCGAGCAGTAGCCCAATTCGTTCATCATTTCAAGGTCGAATTCGGTACGTTCTTGTATGCGTTTGGCCTCTACGAATCGCAAATCGCGCTCGAAAAACTTAATCTGCTCACCCAAATCTATGCGAATTTCATTCATGGCTACATTGAGCGATTCTCTGCCAGTTACAAATAAATTGGCAGGAAAAATGCTAATTGCCTTTTCTTCCGCTATTCTTTTACCACTTTGAGGTTCTATTCTCTGAATAGTTTCGATTTCATCGCCATAAAAAATAATGCGGTAGGCAAAATCGGCATACGCAGGAAATACATCTATCGTGTCGCCTTTTACTCGAAAAGTACCATGCTTAAATTCATTTTGCGTGCGTGCATACAATATTTCTACCAAGGCAAATAAAAATCGATTTCTAGCCACTACATCTCCCACCTTAATTTTCAATGTGAGTTTACCAAATTCTTCAGGGTTGCCAATACCGTAAATACATGATACCGAAGCCACTACCACCACATCTCTTCTGCCCGAAACCAATGCCGAAGTGGCTGCCAATCTTAGTTTTTCTATTTCTTCATTAATAGACAAATCTTTTTCAATATAAGTGCCTGAGGTGGGAATGAAAGCTTCGGGCTGGTAGTAATCGTAATAGGAAATAAAATACTCTACTGCATTTTCAGGGAAAAACTGCTTGAATTCGCCATACAGCTGTGCTGCCAAAGTCTTGTTGTGGCATAAAACTAAGGTGGGTTTTTGAGTTTGGTAAATTACATTCGCAGCCGTAAAGGTTTTCCCCGTGCCTGTGGCTCCCAATAGCACTTGGGCTTGCTCACCTTCATTTATTCCTTTTACCAATTCGGCTATGGCTTTAGGTTGATCGCCTGAGGGTTTGTATTCTGAAACTAAGTTGAATGGCATATTGAAGACAGGGCAAAAATTAATTAACAAAGATAAAAAGATATAGTAGCATGGGAATGAAGAATAAAGAATTTAGATAACTGGCCAGCTTGGTGGTATAAGTGGTTTCTTCGTGGAATTATGTCATTTCTATGCGGTAAATTATCATTTTTTGTCGGTCGTTACGACATCTGAGTGGGATTATGTTATGTCTGAGTGGCTTTTTGTCAGATTTTGTCGGTCGTTACGACATCTGAGTGGGATTGTGTTATTTCTGAGTGCTATTATACCGTTTCTAAGTGGGATTCTATCATTTTTGCTATTAACAAAGCATTAAAGCAATCAAATTAAGAATATTATTTATGGCATATAATACAATATCATTAACATAAGGATTGATTCAGTTAGGTACGCCTCTATTCATTGGCGTTGGTTTAAACCAACGCCAATGACTAGAGAGGCAATATCCTAAGTTAAGATATTGTACTAAAATATAGTTTTTAGTTTGCCCTACCGATAATGAATTTTATTGATGTTATTTGCTTTTTTGAACAGAGAATTAAGCCTAAACAATTTCCGGATATTGACAACAAATTATCCATCGATAAAATCGCAGCTTTTTGAAAAATGCATTCACATTACTCAAGACCGTATTGCAAATGCCTGCTCTACTATGGAAAATGCACAAAAGGCAGCCAATGAAGAAGGGAAAAGCAGTGCTGGCGATAAATACGAAACTACCCGAGCCATGATGCAAATTGAAAGAGACAATGCAGCCAAGCAACTTGACGAGGCTTTAAAACTCCATCAATCTTTATTGCAAATCGATATTCACAAATTGCCTAACAATGCCCAAGCCGGAAGTTTGGTAATTACCACCAATGCCTCCTATTTCATAGCCGTTAGTTTGGGTCAAATAACAGTAGATGGCACACCCTATTTTGTAATATCGCCCATGTCGCCAATGGGGCAGCAATTGCTAAGCAAAAAGCAAGGGCAAAGCTTTCAATTCAACGGAGATAACATCAATATTGACAAACTTATCTAATCATATATAAAATATACAGTTTAGCATTTATTCAATTTTTATATGAATTTGAAGAGGTTGAATAATTGACTAATCTTGTAATACTAAAGATTCATTGCTTTAAATTAAATATATCCGCAAGCAAAAACTGCATTCACCCTTGTATATTTAAACATAAAATACTCCCCTTTGGGGTTGGGGGCTTCTAAAATTTATGAAACTACGCAGTCAAGATTGGTTTGGATTAAAAGATAAAGCAGGCTTTATATACCGTGGATGGATGAAAAACCAAGGCCATATTCAAGAGCAATTTGAAGGTAAACCTGTAATTGGAATTTGCAACACTTGGTCGGAACTCACACCTTGCAATGGGCATTTCAGGGAATTGGCTCAATCCGTTAAAAATGGCATTTATGAAGCAGGTGGTTTTCCAGTAGAGTTTCCAGTGATGTCGCTTGGCGAAACATTACTACGCCCCACTGCCATGCTTTTCCGCAATTTGGCTAGCATGACAGTAGAGGAATCTATCAGAGGCAACCCTATGGATGGTGTGGTATTGCTTTGTGGTTGCGACAAAACTACGCCTTCACTACTCATGGGTGCTGCTAGTGTCGATTTGCCCACTATTGTAGTATCAGGCGGGCCCATGCTAAATGGAAAATACCAAGGCAAAGACATAGGCTCAGGAACTGATGTGTGGAAATACAGCGAAGATGTAAAAGCAGGTCGCATGAGTTATGAAGAATTTACAGCAGCCGAATCGTGCATGAATCGCAGTGCAGGCCATTGCATGACGATGGGCACAGCCTCTACTATGGCATGTATGGTAGAAGCTTTGGGCATGTCGCTGCCCGGCAATGCAGCCATTCCGGCTGTAGATTCTCGCAGAAAAGCACTATCGCACTATACTGGCAGGCGAATAGTGGAAATGGTGAAAGAAGACATGCGTATGTCGAAAGTGCTTACCCGCAAATCATTTGAAAATGCCATAAAAATAAATGCTGCCGTGGGCGGCTCTACCAACTTTGTAATACATTTATTGGCAATAGCTGGAAGAATAGGCGTTGAACTTAATCTGGAAGATATTGACAAGCTGGGCAGCACTATGCCATTCTTGTTAAATTTGATGCCTTCTGGAAAATTCTTGATGGAAGATTTTTATTATGCAGGTGGCCTTCCAGCAGTAATCAAACAGATATTGCCACATATTCATGGCGATGCCATTACGGTAAATGGTAAAACTATGCTTGAAAACAACCAATCGGCACCAAATTATAATACTGATGTAATCGCATTGCGTTCTAAACCTATTCTCGAAGAAGGCGGCATAGCAGTGGTTAAAGGCAATATTTGCATAGATGGAGCGGTTATTAAGCCTTCAGCAGCATCGCCACATTTACTTACACACAAAGGAAAAGCCGTAGTATTTGAAAATATCGAAGATTACCACGCCCGTATCAACGACCCAAATTTGGAAGTAGATGAAACAAGTGTATTGGTATTGAAAAATGTAGGTTTGAAAGGGTATCCTGGAATGCCAGAAGTAGGCAATATGGGCTTACCCAAAAAACTACTTGAAAAAGGCATTACTGATATGGTGCGAATATCAGACGCACGCATGAGTGGCACCGCTTTTGGAACTGTCTTTTTGCATGTTTCGCCCGAATCGGCTATTGGTGGCAACTTGGCATTTATTCAAAATGGAGATGTGATTGAGGTTGATGTTCCCAACAGAAAACTCAACGCACATATTTCTGATGAAGAATTTGAAAAACGAAAACTCAATTGGAGGCCTACCACATTTCCAATGGAAAGAGGGTATGTAAAACTATTTATCGACCACGTATTGCAGCCCGATAAAGGAGCAGATTTAGATTTCCTAGTTGGCAAATCGGGTGATAAAGTGAGCAGAGATTCGCATTAATGGCTGTTAAATTCCTAAAAACATTAAATTCGTTTAGCTTTGTTTGTACAAACAAATAGTCAATTATGGATAATTTAATCTTTCCCTACATTACAGGTATTAAGGTCAATGACTGCTATGCTGCCAAAAACTTTTTTATTCCTGTTTTTGAAGAAAATGAAAAATTCAGACATCTGATTTTAACTGGAAAGAATGGAAGTGGGAAGACTACAATCTTAAAAAAATTGGATGAAATATGGACACAACTTTTAAAGGGGTTTGATTACTTTGAAACCAGTAATAGTTTTCAGCATTTACTTGAGAATGATCCAAACAACATACAAGCTAAGTCATGGGAAAAAACCTTTTTAGAAACATCAAGAATCGTCCCTTCTTTTTATTGTTCATATCATAATGTTTCTAATAATAAGAAATTTCATATTTATCGATTTTTTCAAGCTCAAAGACTTATTACTGTTGAAAATGTGAGTTCACCACTCAAAGAAGCGGATATACTTCAGAAAGTCAACAATAGCAATCAAGGCTTCTCTACTTATCTCAAACATTATTTGGTAAATCTCAAAATCTATCAGGCTTTTGAAATTATTGATAACAAACAAAATCAAAGCGAAGAAATTGAGCGTTTTTTCAATAGTCTTGAAAGTGTTTTAAGGCAAGTATTTGAAGACAAAGGACTTACATTAAAATTTATAAGAGAAACTTATGATTTTATTATTGTACAATCTGATGGTAGAGAAGTAGATTTCAATCAACTTTCAAGTGGATTTTCTGCATTTCTAGATATACTTTCTGAACTTATTATCCAAAAAGACCTTATTCAAAAAGAAATGAAAGACTATGCTTACAACCCTCGTGGATTGGTGCTGATTGATGAGCCAGAGAATCATGGACATCTAGCCATGCAGGAACAAATTTTGCCACTTCTGACTACTTTGTTCCCTGAAGTACAGTTTATTGTTGCCACCCATTCCCCTGCTGTAATTGCCAGCATTGCAAATGCAACTGTATATGATTTAACTTCCAAACAAGTATTCAGAGATAATTTAGTCGGTAGCAGCTATGCACAATTGATGGTAAAATTATTTGGGCTGAAAAATCAATATTCAACTTTAGCTGACGGCTTGATTGACGAAGTGAATAATTTACTTTTGGAAAAAGACAAAGAAAAAGCAAGATTAGGTCTTCAAAAGTTATTGGAGAGTAAAAAAGAATTACTCTCTGAATCCATCATTTTGGAAATTGAATCTGCCATACTTCAAATCCAAGAAGCGTAATGATAAATCTGATTCGTGACACTAAAACACCGGAATCATTAAAAAATCCACTTATTCAAAAATATCTACTTGAATTAAATGAGTTTAATGTGGGTAAAATTTCTGAAAAACCCTTACAACCATTCAATTACAGAACTTCTGATTTATTAACTACCTTCGATAATAGCTTTCATTCAAAATGTTATCTAACAGAAAAGAAATATGCCAACGCTTGGGCAATGGATATAGAACATTTTATCTCAAAATCAGAAGATGAAATGAAAATTTTTGAATGGACTAATTTGTTACCTTGCGACCATGATGCCAATATGGTAAAAGGCAAGTCCCCAATTGGAGGATATTTAGACCCATGTGTAGATAATCCCGAACAAGAATTAATTCAGACAATTTTATTGGCTGGAAAGTCTGATTTTAGACCTTTTAATATAGAAAATATAAAGGCTGTAAACACTTCTAAACTTCTTAATAAAATTCACAATGGCCTTCTAGGCGATAACGCTAGTGAAAAGAAAGCCGAAAATCTACAATTGTTGATACAAGAAAAACACGATAAAATTAAGGATTTGATTCTTGATTGGCTAGATGCTTGTAAAAGAGGAGATAAACAAAGGGAAATTCAAAAAGAAACAGGTTTAAAATTAGAACTTTCAAGAAAGAACTCCTTCACAATGTTAATGAGATCGTCCTACACCGTAAAAAGATATATTCCAATAGAGTTTTTAGATTAGATATTTTCTTCCACCAACTAATATGCTACCAATGCGTATCACTCCAACATACTTTTTTGAATAATAATAAGTTTTAGATTATATTCGTTAAATGAAAGTTACTAAATACAGCATGAATAGCAAAAAAAGTATACTTCTAATCGCACTATTTTCATTCGGATCTTTCTTTTTTTTATTCGGGGGAAATGGTGAAAGCATAGTTCAAGACACATTCAAGCACAGTAAATTTTACCATAAACTCCTACTTTCAGGCATATCCTATGAATCGTTTGTGTATGGCTTAGATGGCTACAAACAAATTTGCGACAGTCTGCATATCTGTTACCGTTATCTTTGTGTGGCAGATTTTCAAAAGCCTTCTTCAGAGAAACGAATATATGTAATTGATATGCAAGACAGTAGCCTCTTTCATTCCGATTATGTGGCTCATGGCAGAAATTCGGGCCAACTTCATGCCGAAAGCTTTTCAAATATTATGCATTCTAACCAAAGCAGCCTTGGCTTTTACTTGATTTCTGAAAGTTACGAAGGCAAACACGGGCTTTCAATTCGACTTGATGGTTTGGATGCTGGCTTCAACGACCGAGCAAGAGATAGAGCCATTGTAATGCACGCTGCAGACTATGCCGAACCTTCAATAATATTATCCACTGGCCGATTAGGTCGCAGCCTTGGCTGCCCAGCACTTCCTCAAGAAGGATTTTCTAAAGTGGCTTTATCAATAGCAGCCAAAAGTGTACTATTTATTTATTATCCCCAAAAAGAATACCTCTCCCAATCCGTTTGGCTCAATAGAAAGAAACATAGCGCAACAATTCCATTTATTGAGGGATTGTCAAATAACCTAAGCACTAGAAAATAGGAGATTGGTTATATCCTAGGCTTCTCAATCAGTAATTTCGCCATTTTGGCATCGTGACCGTAAATGTCTTTGCGGAAATTTAGCTTCCCTTCATTATCAACCCATGAAGTAAAATAGGCAATAAATACAGGCACTTTCTTTTTGAGAGGTACATATTGCTCAGTTTTTGTGGTCCAAATTTTATTTAAGGCTTTATCTGTCCAGCCAGATTCATCTCGCAATAAAAACTTAGTTAAATATTCTGGCTTTTCCACTCTTATGCACCCGTGGCTAAAAGAGCGATTCGTTTCAGAAAACAACGCTTTTGCAGGTGTGTCGTGAAGATATATACTAAATTGGTTGGGAAATATAAACTTGACTTTCCCAAGCGAATTATTTGGCCCTGGGCGTTGCTTTACCACGTAATTATGGTAATGGCTTTCGCTTAACTTCCAATTTACTGTAAAGGGATCTATAAGTACATTTGGGTCGGTAGCTTTTGAAAGCTCCATATCTTGACTTTTCAGATAACCCGGATTTTTTCTTAGTTTAGGTAGAAATTCTGTGCTGAATATGTGAGAAGTGACCACCCAATATGGGTTTAAAACTATGTATTGCAGGTTTCCGTTGAAAATAACCGTTTTGTTGGTGGCTTTGCCTACTACAACATTCATATCCCATAAGTTTTTGTCTCCTTGATAAGCATGGAGTTTAAATTCGGGGATATTCACCATAAAGTAATCGCCTTTCAATTCGAAAGGTACCCATCTACACCGCTCCATATTAATCATGATTTGCTCTATCCGTTGATGAATAGGTGTATTCATTTCTTTCAACACGATTGATCCCACTTTGCCATCCAACGCCATTCCATACCTTTTCTGGAACTTTTGCACCGATTTTACTAATGTAGAATCGAAAATGGGCATTGAATCAGCTAATGCTAAATCGCCTGTAATGAACAGTCGTTTTTTTATTTGGATGATCACGGCTGAGGTGTCGCCAAATTTATATAATTTTTTATCAGTGAATACTTGTGTCCAGCCTCCCTTTTCCTCTATTTGTTTGTATCTTTCTAGGTAGCCTTTTAGCCTATCGTATTGGCTATACATAGGGGCTTTGAATAGTGAAAGGTCGTCTTGGTCATTTTTTAGTAATGAATCAAGA
>Ga0163149_10005024_pt1 | contig 14129 bp, 7 predicted proteins | sample OliLakLV19MP5G1_FD_148604 | JGI IMG/M metagenome (GOLD analysis project Ga0163149, IMG submission 148604) | Freshwater microbial mat bacterial communities from Lake Vanda, McMurdo Dry Valleys, Antarctica - Oligotrophic Lake LV.19.MP5.G1 | ecosystem: Environmental > Aquatic > Freshwater > Lake >...
CTAATCGAGGGGAGTGACAATGGCACGATTTCACCCGTGATTCAAACCACGAGTGGAAGTCGTGTCCCGAGTTCTAGACCAAGAACTGATGTGCGCCCTAATGGAAAAGATGCAAGATCTAATGCGGAAAACAAAGTGGAACAGAAACGATGAGTTCCCACGCCGTGTTCTGTTGCGATGGCGCACAATCCTGCGGGCATGTGGCAACAAAAGCATCTCACCATGACGAAACATGCGCACCGTGTTAGCAATCTTGCCAATGAAGATGTCGATCTCGTTGGAGCATTCGATCAAACATGGGGCAATTTCTATGGGAGCTTAATGCTTGTAACTTTCGAATTTGCATGTGTTAACATCTGTTCTAGTGGTGAAACATTAGAGTAGGAAAGTTTCTTTTTAAGGCGTTGTTGCTGCATTTCGCCCCTTGTTGTTTGGCGATTTGACGGTGAAGACACATCGTTTGTCAATGTGACAATGACAACCAAGCCGTCCCTGCCAACAGCGCCAAAGACTCGCCAAACAGCACCCAGCGGTTTTGCTCACAGCGTTGGCGCACCAGCTGTCCCCATGCAGCCACAACAACAATGTCGACTTTCCTACCAATTTGTTGCACTGCAGCCAGTGCTGTTGCCGGCATGGCATTTTCCTCCAATGCGGCCGCGGCGCGTTGGAAGACCGCCACACCATCCACTGTGCTCTGGAAAACAGCTGCTGCTGCCGCGGCCATAAACCACAGCAGCAACACTGTTGGTCACCATTGTCAAATCTAATCTTTGTGTGCAGCATAGTTGAATTTGCGCTGTTGGTGCCATGGGAGAAGCATCGTTGGTCTTGACGGGGCCAATCAACAAATTTTTGAGACTCGCTTTGTTGCAGTTGCCTCGCACCGACCGGGCCACATGCGCCATCAATCAAGCGTCCTCAGAATTTGTGTTGGATCAGTTCAAGATTTCCTCCTCCTCCTCATCAACAACAACAACGGCAAAAGCAAAAGCAACAAATTGAGTTGTCGTTGTCAACACGGACTGCGATGATGCATCGCTTGCTTGATTGGAGTTCTGTGGAGCCGCATGGATGTCCATGATCGTTTCAACTTGTGCCGTTGACAGCTGCACTTCCGTGCCATGGCCATGATCATAAGAAATCAATGTCAATGTGCGGGAATGTGCAATGAGCACTTTTTCAGGAAGCAGGCCCAGGACGAGGAGAGGCCGCATCAAACATCATTCCAAGTCAAAAGGATGTTTGAAACAAAATGTTCACATGAAGTGTGAACCAAATTGCAGTCACAATCGGGTTGTGAAATTGGCCAAGTTAGGGACTTGAATTGATCTCTGCTGAAGCAGGAAAAACATGGGCCAAGGGCCAGACTTCGTTGTGAAATGCCATCCAGCCATGCTTGTGGTTCTGGGCGCCAAAATTCGACCACAGTAACAGCACCTCCTACTGGACGACTAAGCATTGATGTACCTAGCTAGCTACTAGTAGCTAGCTAGCTAGCTAGCTAGCTAGCTACTACTGGTACTAGCTAGCTAGCTAGTAGTAGCAGAAAAGAATGTACGACGTCACTTGGCTTGCTTGAATCAATGGCTTCACACAACAGTCTTAGTGCTCCATGGTAGGGTTAGAACTACTTTTGTGGGTTACCGATGGGACAATTTTCGGAACCGAACTTGTGGCTCGGAGGAAGTACGTACCGTCGTGTCTACTGGTACTGTAGGCGTTCCAGGTGGCATATGTTGGCGCGGTACGTGATTTATCGAACTCTTACTAGTGCAATACTAGCTACTTGGTAGTGCAATGCACTTCATCACGATAATTAATTAGCTTGGTTCTTCGATTCTTCCGGAATTAAATGTCTGGCCTGCTGTCCCACATTCTTTTTTCACACGGGTTCGAATTCAATTGGATTCTCTTGGTTACTGGTAGTAGAGATCACGTAGAAATTGTACTACAGTACTAGTACATTGGCAGACCGCGCAAGGTTCGTCGGAGTGTTTCGGTTTCACGATACACGGTGGTTGGCGGTTAGCTCTTGGCCCATCGGTCACGGCCGTGCAATGGGTGTAGAATGCTACCGGTACTGCAACAATTGGAGCAGCAACCTGTTTCCGTACTGTCGAACCAATAACAACAAGCGATTTTTAGCCTGCACTACTGAACTACGTACAGGTACTAGTAGTGCCGCTGCTCCTACTCTAGCTAGCTAGTACCTACTAATACAAGCAAGGGCAGACCAACACCAGCTGCCTGGTTGCAAGCAGCAAGACCAATCATCATCACCAACGAACAGTGGGGAAGGGGTCTCCATCACTACCTACTGTACCAAAGCCAGCAGCTATCTATACTAGTAGCTAGTCCATTCTGGGCTAACAGTCAGCGCAAGGCAGCGAAGCGAAGGAGGCGCGATCAGTCAGTGAGGTTAACCGAAGCAATTGAATTCGCACCATCATCCCAGCTGCAGTGAACCCATCAACACAACAGCTTGCCACGGAAGAGCTACTGCAATACTACTAGGCGAGAGAGAGAGAGAAATCACACGCTCCTATGAATCTGAGATCGTTAGGCAGTTGAAGAAGGAAACTACTTATCCAACTGCACCACACTTCCTCCGTCTCTTGAGCAATACGAATCCTTTTTTTACTAGGTTCCCCACTGTGTGATACATCACACCAGGACCTGTCACAGGCATCTACTCAAGCACTCAGTGGGACTTTCACTAGAGCAAGCAGAAGAGCTTGAAGCAGTTTTGAACTCGGGCCTCCTCCACTTTCTTCTTCCGCCTCTTCGTCCTCTTTTCAGGGTAACTTTGGCACAATCCATCACTACCAATCACTACTCTTCAGACACAACAAACAACAACAGCACTCAAAGGAGACCGGAATGTTGGAAGTTCAACGGACCAATACTGGTAGCAGTAGCAGTTTTAGTCCCTCTAATTCTCAGGCTAGACCCCACGCACCACCCACAACTACCATGACATCATCAGCACCATCTGGAGGAGCAAACAAGCCGACCCAAGCACAGCAGTTCTCTTTGGTAGCTCCAGCACCTGCTGGATTGCCAGGCCCCATTATGGCCCCTTCTTCCTCTTCTCAACAACCCGCACCAAACAACAATCAAAATGTCAGTCTGACGTATGCCTCTTTAGATCAAACCATCAACAATAATGGTGGACTCAATGGTTCTTCACAACAACAACAACAACCTACATCATCTACATCTCTCGTCCACGCTTCTGCATTTCAACAACAACAACAACAGCATCCCCACCATCATCAACAACATCCTCATGCCAATCCCCAACTTCCCCCACCCACTCGAGAATCTGTCTTGCAACGTCTCTCCGAGGCATTGTTGCGACGAAGTTTGGCCAAAATCGATCTCAGTCAAAAGGGACTGTCGTCACAAGATGCTCGTCTCGTGAAAATGGCCTTGCTGCAAAATCGACAATTGCGCGTTCTCAAATTGGGATACAATCAATTGGGAGACGCCGGTGTGGAAATATTGGTGCAAGGCTTGTCTCAACACTCGTACTTGCAATCTTTGGATTTGGGATTCAACAATATTGGTGATGTCGGTTGTCAAGCCCTGGCCACGGCGATTGGTGCTCCGGATAGTGAGTCCGTACTCAGTACGCTGTATTTGGCGGGCAATTGTATTGGACAAGATGGTGCCATGGCCTTGGCCGATGTCATTACGAGTCGACACGTAGTTGCTGCCACGGGTGCTGCGGCTGTGGTCGCTGCCTTGGCCATGGGTGGAAGTGCCGGTGATATCCACAACAATGAAGCATCCGCGAACACGGCTGCTGGTGGTGATGCTGCTGCTGCGACGAGTAGTGGCAAGAAGAGTAAAAATGGCAGTACCTTGCAGCGTTTGTACATGACGGGAAACCGGCTTGGACCGGATGGCGTCAAGGCGATTACGGAAGCAATTCTTCAAGATGCTGCCATGTACAGAGATGAATTCGGCGACCATGGCCATGACGACGACGACGACGACGACAGTCTCATGGGAGCAACAATCATGATCAACCATCCAACAACAACCGACTCTACCAGGACTGCAACGTCCATGTTTGAAGCGATGGATACATCTGTCGATGAAAGTGCATCTCAGCGGCAACAACAACAACAAGTAGCAGCAACTTCCACTACTGCCACTACATCTGCAGCAACATCTGCTGCTCTTTCGGGCCGTGGTATTATCGCTGCTTCCTCATCCTTTCCATCACCGAAAGACCATCCACCGCCCCTGATGACATCATCTCCAACAGCGTCCGGTAGCAAAGCGCGTGGAATGCAAGAACTCTTTCTCGGAGGAACTAGCTTGGGAGCGGCCGGTTGTCAAGCCGTCGCTCGCTTGTTGGCGTCGCCAGATTGTCGTCTCAAGGTACTCAGTTTGGCGAATTGTAACATTTCGGATGAAGATTTAATCCGATCGGATGGTGGACTGGCGCCCAGTATCAAGCGAAATCGTGATGGACTGGTATTGTCATCCCTTCAACTGTCCTTTAATGAGATTACACACAAGGGGTTGGAAGCGCTCATGAATGCCTTGTGGGGAAGCAAGACAATCAAGGAACTGCGATTGGATAATAACGACATTGGCGACCGTGGTGCCCAACAACTGGCAGCCATCCTTCCGTACCTGAAAACGCTGGAAACACTCGATGTTGGATTCAACAATATCAACAACAAAAACCAGGGTATGAAAATCCTGATGAAAGCCGTGGCGGAAACCAACAATCTGACTACCTTGAGTCTGTCGGGAAATCCCATGCAAGACGTCTCGTCCGCCAAAGCGGTCGCGTACGCTTTGGCCTACAATTGCTCCCTCCAGTCGCTCCTTCTCGTTCATTGTCAGTTGACGACGGAAGGCCAGCGGCATGTCGCTGCAGGCGCTGTTTCCAATAGCCGAACTTCGCTTCGAGAACTGTCGGGATTTCCAGTTGGACGTAAGTTGTTATCTACTTGTAACTAATTTGTATCGGTTTCGTAACGTTTGATCACGCCATACTTACAACACTTGTTTCTCTCGTTTTCACACCACCAGCGGTCATTGTCACGCTTGGTTTCCCGGATGCTTTGGAGCACTGGACGAACGTACAAGTTCTCAACTTCATCCATATGATGTGGAACAAGAACAAACCTTTTAGCGACAGTGGAAAAGAAGAGGAAGAAAAGGGATTAGATCCTCTCAACTTTTTGCCCGGATCATCTAACCAAGACAACAAGGTCCCCCGACGTGGTGGTCCGTTGGAGGCCACTATTGTAGTCGATGTGGCGAGGAAAGCATTTGCAAGCTTAGTGGCCAATGGGGTCGACGTATTTTCTCGCCGACCGGGGCATCCGAAAGCTAATGCATCACCCGCTGTGTTTGCTCCGCGCGATGCCATTATGCTCGAGTCGGTCGATGGTGATTCCATTGTGGAGAGCATGGGAGAAGTGGCGGTGTCATCATCGCCGCGAGCTTCTTCCAATAACCTGAATGGCGCCCAATCACCACCTCGCCCTCCCATGCCGATGTCTTCTGCCAACAAGTCCTCCAACCAGGCACGCTCATTTGTGGCCCCTCCGCAAGAACGTGACGCGGGCAAGCAAAGCCAGCTACCCGACCCTTCGCGAAAAAAGAGAATCGTGGAGTGGCTTTGCTCCAATATCAAGCATCTGAACAAACTGTCACAAATGCCCTTTGATTCCGGCGAGCTTTTGAAGCTTCATCAGCATTACTTCACACCGGTAGTGAACGAGAGCGGTGGTACAAGTGCTTTCAAGCATGGTGACGGCGGCACCACCGCGTCATCCAGCGTTCCAAATGTATCTCGCGACAGCTCCAATAATCATCACTTTGAAGATGCATCTTCCCCGTCTCTCGCGTCATCGACAACAACATTCCAGTCAAGTGATGTCAGCATGGTTCCCGCCAGCGACCCTATGTTTACAGTGGGCACCCAACAGCCACATTCTCAGCAACGCCCGCAGCAGCGAAGCAGCCAACCTCAAGTAGCAGGATCGTCTTTGCCAATGCTGAAGCGTAAGGTCAGTTATCGATTTCTGGGCGACGCTGCGATGCACCAACCGAATCTGCCTGCGCCACAGCGACCAGCGAGCTCTTGGGGCAGTGCCTTTGGCAGTGGAAGCTCGACTCTTGGCAGCGTCGCCAAAATGATCTCAGATGGACCTAGTGGGCACTCTCTACCTCCGAAAAACAAAAAAGCGCGAAGGAATCGCACCCGCATTTCCTTCCTGCCGCGGATTAAGGCAAAGCTCGATTCGTACTTGGATGTCTGCCACGAGAAGGCTCTCATCACCATGCGCCAATTATACTACGTTGAGCAAGCCATTCTGAATGGCCGTGTGAATCCATTGGACCCCAATTCACCGCGGACGCACTTGAGTGGTGCCTTGGCGACGGATGCCGAAACCATTGTTGTTGACATGATCTAGTACCTTTTAAAAAGGCTGAAGGCCACAATCACTTGTTTCTACTAGGAGCGCCAATGCCCTTGCGACTAATGTTGGTTGCATCGTCTGATTTGGCTTCGAAAAGAGAACAGCCTCAATTAGGTGTGGTAGTATCAAAATTTTAAATGCCCTTTTGTGGTCAGTGTCTCTACTAGCAGTAGCTAGCAGGGTATGTACGTGCCGTACCACGTCTAGGATTAGCATTGAGTTGTTTTTCTTCCTTGTTTAAAATACAGTCGTGTTTTTAACTCCCACTAGTGCGAAGGTCGTCCGCGGCGCCCACACTCTCGACTTCTGTGGCAATGAAATCCGCAGACTCAGTCTGGCCTGATTGTGTCCTTCTCCTGAACGCATCCAATTTTGACACCTCGCATCTGGGATTCTTTCAGGCCTGGACTTTGAGATTGGCCATCATTTCCCTTGGACTCTTCGCCTTCTTACAGAGTAAATGAATGTCTTGGTCAGTCAGATTCACAAGCTCATCCAGGCAAGTGAGACCCTGGTCAATGACTCCGTGGCAAGCTGCCGATGCTGAGAAACATGTGTTCCTCATGGATCATGAAGACGGAAGTGGTATTGCAGGAGGGGACGGTGGTAGTACTGGCGGTGGCGTGGCAATTAATTCCGACTAGACCGGATGGTTATCATTCCGATAGCGAGGCATCCTCCCCAGGTTCCACCATGTCATCCATGGCTCGAGAAATCGGGTCTCGTGTATCACTTTCTCTGCCTGGTGAGAGATCATACTCAGATGTGTAATTCGATACTTGCATACTGTGCTTCCGAAGCTCCAGTGTAAGCCGTGCATGCCAAGATAAGAGACGTCGAAAAGGCGTGTGGCTCTCGTCAGGGCAGCGCAATGGCTTTTGATGGGCATCCACAAATTTCTTTGGATAGAATTTGGGAATCCGCAACCTGAAAAAGGGAGTTGGGTGGTGTATTCCCCTTAAGGATAGCGTTCATTAAACCGAACCCCCCAGTTCGCAAATTTGAATATGTGACACAATCATACAACGCATTTGATTGTCGGCCATCAAGATGACGAGAAGCAATCACTGACTTTCGATCCAAGCGATGGTCCTATTCATTTGCCACCAAAGAAACGAATCCATCATCATCATAACAACACTTAAGAGCTGTAACTCTCGTGCCCATCGTCGAGTTCGTAACGCAAAAAGCTACTGACAAAAAAAACATCGCTTTCCTACCTCCCTTAACTCCTTGATAAGTATTTGATAAGTATTCGGCCACACTGACTGACGATGATATTGGATACCACCACCGCAATATTTATGAAACGATGCGGCTCTTCGGTCGCGCCACGAGCATTCGCGACCGCCTTGTCGGGAGGGCGTGTCTCCTTTCCCGTTGCCACGGCAAGAATTCGCCCCAAATGCCAATCTTGTTTTCTCTCGACCGCGATCTGGGCGCGACATTGTCCGTCAGCGGCAGAATTACTGAATGTCAATATCCCCCCAAAATCGTCTCCTTCTTTTTACAAAGACAGCAAGCCACAATATGAAAGAACCAAAGTGTGTTTGATTGGAAGTGGGAATTGGGGAAGTGCAATTGCTACTATCATTGGAAAGAATTGTCAAAAATTGCCCTTTTGTGACGATCAAGTCAACATGTGGGTCCATGAGGAGGTGGTTTCATTGAAGGATGGTCACACCGACACCTTGTCCCACGTCATTAATGAGCGACATGAAAATGTCAAGTACTTGCCGGATATTGTCCTTCCCGAAAATGTCGTGGCCGTTCCGGATTTGGCCCAAGCTTGTCGTGGCGCCAATCTATTGGTTTTTGTCGTACCCCATCAATTTCTCCCCAGCATTCTCCCCACGATTCGTCAAAGTACCATGGGGGATAATGCTCGTGGTGTCAGTCTCATCAAAGGTCTCGGTGGGTATATATTACTTTAAACTGGAAAAAACATTCCAGACCTTTTCGCACTTGGAATATCGTTAACCTACTCACTCCTCCCCTTGTTTTATTCCTCTGTGTGCTGTCGTCCTTGGGATATAGAGTTTGAACCAGAAACCCACACACCCGTCCAAATTTCTCGTACCATTGAAGAAAGCTTGGGTCCCAACTTTAAGTGTGGCGTTTTAATGGGTGCCAACTTGGCCAATGGTGTGGCCCGTGGAGAATTCTGTGAATCTACATTGGCGTGTAATTTTGGGGACGACGAAAACGACAGCGAAACGAATACTAATAATAATTTGAATGAGGCTACTCGTCTTATTTTTGCCTCGGACCATTTCAGTGTTCAACATTGTCACGATGTGGCAGGTGCGGAAGTTTGTGGAGCACTCAAAAATGTCGTGGCTCTGGGTGCTGGCTTTATTGATGGATTAGATCTGGGAGATAATACCAAGACGGCTTTACTCCGAGTGGGTTTGATTGAGACTATGGACTTTGCCAAGCGCTTTTTCCAAAATGTCGAGGAGTCTACCTTTTTGCAAAGTTGTGGCGTTGCAGACATGATTGCCACTTGCTATGGAGGACGGAACCGTAAATGCGCCGAAGCCTTTAGCCGACGAGCCAGTATGCAAAAGACGCCCGAAGAGTGCAAGGATTTATGGAATGGTATTGAACAGGAATTACTCAAGGGCCAGAAGCTGCAGGGCACGTTAGCGACCGACGAAGTGTACCAAGTTCTTCGCAGTCGCCACATGACGGAACAATTCCCACTATTTTCCATGATTTACGAAATTGCCTATGAAGGACGAGCGGTTGGAGACATTGTCACTTCGATTCATGAATAAAATGTATTTGAATAATACTGAGTGAAACTATTCCATCATCTGTGGAAAGCCTTACTGGTAGGTTGACGGTACGTTTGTAAAAAAGCGAAGAATAAGGATAACGCTACATAAGATTAGTCAATACAATTAACTTCCAGTAGGAGCCTCTTTTGTACCACAGTGCCGCCTCATTCAGCGGTGGTTGTCGAAGCCGGCGAGACAAGGGAATGGACCAACCCCTTGAGCTCATCGTCGCAAAACGTAAGCTCCACTCGTTGTTCGTTGCGCCAGCTGCGTCGGATGGCACTCATGACAATGTCTTTAGAAGCATAGGATGGAACAAATTGACCATTGATCGACTCAATTGCCAACTTGATCATTCGTTTACCACGTTTGCCCGTCAAAGGCACCAACGATGTTTGAAAAAATCCTGGTACGGCATAAAAATCCGACACAATCACATCGCTCGCCGTATTTTCAGCTATATCAAAGACACAACCCAACAACTCCAATCGTTCCGTTGATACAGCTACTGTCTCCGCATCGGCATCGTCGAGTTCTCCAGCGTTGCCCTTTCTAGCACCCTTCCAACTATTATTCATATCGTCGCCCTCGCTGTTCTTTGGACGGGCAAATGTCAAGCCCATCGGATATTCGGTTGGATCACGCAGAATCTTATACACTTCTTCCAATGTAGGTGCGGTTCCTTCCCCCATCCATCGAGCTCCAGCACCTATTGACTTGCCATTGACGAAAACCAAGTAGTCGCCAATCAAAATACCGCGTGTTTCAGCAAGACCATCGGTGTCCTTGTAGTCGGCTAGAACAATTCGTTTGGTAGAGGTACCAGTGTCTTCGTTCTTGGTAACGGATTCCTCTAGACACAGTTCCATGGGCCCGCCTAGGTATGGAGTGGTATTGTTTGTTTGTTTCGGCGCTTCAAAAACCTGCTGTACCATGTAAGGATTGCAAAAGGACAAGGACAGCGGACGTGCTGCGCCTTCTGATTGTAAAACCTCAAAGGCTTTGTCACGGCCGGCTCCATTCTCACCCAGAACAACCTTGCCGTTGATGTGTGTCAGCAAGTCGTGGACGCGAATTATTCCACTCTCTTCGGCAGCAAGCGAGGTTCCATCCTCTTTCTTAACAAAGCCACACACCACGAGACCAATGCTATCCGGGGCTTCACCAAATTCAATACCTAAATCGCCGGGTTCAGTCAAGTCCAACGTGCGGGTTTGCAAAGTCCGTTCTGCCGGAGCACTGTCATCGTCAAATGCTTCACCATCTTGTCCTTTTTGCGGTGTGCCTCCTGTTGCTGTCTCTTTCACCTTTCGCTCCTTCTCGCTCATGGCATCGGCCACAAACTCATGAACACGAGCTGCTTCCGCGGATTCTGCAAGTTCAAAGAGGATTGTCTTGGGCCGAATGGGATCTCGTAGCGCATCGTACACTTCTTCTGGTTCAAAGAAGCGGCATCCGTTGACAGCCACAATGGTTGCCCCATTGAACATATCAGGATTCAAGTTTCGCGCTTCACAAACCTTGCGGGCTTGACTTCCACGAGGAAGGTCAACCACTTTAACTTGCCCGCTTTCATCATTCAATAACAAGTTCAAGCCCAGAGGCAGTCGCTCGCGCCAGACAAGTTCAATGGTATTCTCTTTGTCTTCCGAGTCGGCCGTCGTTATATGGCGATGGTCAGCTTCTTCCAATTCGTCCTGTCCAAATAAACACCAAAAACGAAAAATGGATTGGTGACCGTAAAGTGTGTGCAGGAAGACAATGGGGATACACCGTACCCAAGAACGTACCATTTTCAAACCGGCCGTGGATAAAATGAGGTCCCAATAGGGAGACAGGACTGTATTTAATTTGTCCAAAATGACACCACTTCGATTGCTCATAACTGCCACAATCTGACGCGCCACATAACTGCCAATGGGACCCTTAAATATTCCAGACAATTTGTTGAGAATCCAAGCAAGCTTTCCCTCGCCTTGAAGCGAGACAAATACTTCGCCGATTTTACAGCTTCGGTCATGAAGACACAGCACAGGTTCCCAGATTTCTTTTTCTTCGGTTTCTTCCTTTTTATCACCATCGGCATCGGCCGAGTCGGAACTGGCCCCAACTTTGGCTACTTGGATTTTGCGTTTTCGCTTTCGTAGTTCAAATTGTAGTCGGACACATCCATTGGCAAGTGCTACATCCGAAGCACCTTTTCCTTTGAGGTACGGAAAATAGGTCTGTTCAAAGCTCCAGTTGGCGCCATCCAGGTTCGCTGCTACCTCGGATATATCGATAATTAACAACTCGGTAGCTTTTACATGACCAATTTCGGCTGTCGTGGAAATCTCAAGTTCCTCGGGCGGGCTCGAAAAGGTGTCGTTGTCGCTGTCATCTTCCACGAGTGACGAATTGGAATCAGGCCCCTCTAGAGGCGTACCGGCAGTTGCAGAAGGAGGAATGTCCTTGATGGCGGCTTTCATGGCCTTCATACCCATGCCACCATCCAACACCTTCTTATTGGGATCCGTGGTGGCCCGCATCCCGGCAATTTCAATGACAATGTTTTCCTTTTTTACTTTGAATCCCTCCATGGAGAGATTGGACAAGTGATACACCAATCCGTCTTTTACACCTTCAAATGGAGGCACTGGCATGGACGGCAAAACCTTTAAGAAAAAGTCCAACGCCGCATCGGTGGCTTGCGACAAGAGCAGCAATCGTTTCGTTTCGTCCGTCATGGCTCCTTGAGCAGTATCCAACACTTCGTCCACATTAATCTTCTCCAACTCCTTCATGACCGAATCCTTTGTAATTCCTGCTTTTTGAGCCAATCGCATGGCATCACCAATGACTTTGTTGGTTGGATCGTTCAGATCTCCTGTATTGCTCAAATTGTTCTGAGCATTTTCAATGGCATCCAAGACGCGCTCTCCTCGCTGAATCAAATCTTCTCCCGCCGAGACAATTTTGTCGTCATTCAGCAGGGTGACAACATCTTCGACAATAGCATTCATGGTCAATTCACCCGACATGATCTTTCGCACTCGACTCAGTGCTTCCAAGATCATGTCCGCGTTGGGGTCCGTTCCACCACGTGCTTCCCGTTGTTCCCTCACTAAATGTTCGGCATGATCCAATTGCTTGTCGATTTCTAGTTTGGCCCGTTTCGCAATCGGTTCAAAGAGTTCGGCGGTTCCTCCTTCGCCTCGCGCCAATTTGGCCAACTGTTCGGCGGACCACGAATCCTCGCTATTCCAAGTGGCTCCAAAGAATTGTTCCTCCAAATCACAAAAGGTTCGTTCCAGTTTCAACAAGACAATATCTCGATACAAACTTCCACGAGATAATACCGATATCAGTGTTTCGTGTGCCTCCTTGTGTTTGCCAGTAGCTGATTTTTGCAAATCGGCCAACATGGTACTAATGACATCATGATTGACATGCTTCTTCAAAGCCTTGGTCGTCTGTTTCGTATGCGTTTCCACAGCCCCCAAGGCTCGCGCGATGATGCCATCCAATCCACCCAAGGAATCGGATCGAATTTCAATGGCCGCCACCAGTCGTTGTCGTACGGCATCGCCCAATTCGATGGATTTGAGTCGCGCCACGGCAGCGTCACCTTCGGTGAAGGCTTTGGTAAATTTGGTCGTCATGGATTGGGTCCATTCCTGCAAATCAATCGGCTTTCCCGCACCACTGCCATTGTTCAATCCTCCGCTCAATATGAGTCCGGCCCGGGCTTGGATGCGACTGGCGCCTTCCAAGAAAAGACTTCCACTTTTGGTGGCGAGCAATCGTCCCGTCATTTGTTGCCATTCCGTGGTATGCTGTGCGACATGTTCCATAATGCCCGACAAGTGTCGATCGGACTTGGAGGCTTCCACAAATTGATCAAACATGACTTTGAACTTATCGTCCAAATGGAGTTCGTTCAATTGTTCTTGCAATTGTTGCATATTCAATCCACCTTGTAAGAGTGCCAATACATCGTTATTGTTATTGTCGCCGCCTTGGGGCAATTCAATTCCTTGGGCCTTGGCGGCTTGCTTGATGATTTGCAAGACATCATCGACCGCGGCCAATGCTTTTTGTTGCGATTCTTCCAAGGCCTTGTTTCCACTTTTGGTGCTCGAGGTAGTCGAATCGACATCGGAAGGAGTCTCGGTTGTTCCTGCCGTAGCTGTGGCAATCATCCCTCCCTTGTCACTGTTCCATTGAATGCCCAAACTCGCCAACGTCGTTCGGGCTTGTTGCGAAATATCGGAGCGGACCAATTGTTCCAAGCGTTCCTTGCCATTTTGGAGGAGAGTTGTAAATTCTTCGTCCTTGAGCATGGCAATGACTTTTTGCACTTCTTTATTGACGGCGGGTTGATGTTGTGTGACTCTAGACTTTAATTGCGCCACGGCATCTTCCGCGACGGCTTCGACTTTGGTAGTTCCTTGTTCCAAGAATTTTTTGTTGTCTTCGGACTCGACCAATTGTTGGGTGGTCAATGTGAGTTTTTGCGTGACTTGTTCCGTCGTACTTTGCAGAGTTTGCAAGCCGGCATGAATTTGTTCCTTGTTTTGTTGGTACAAGGCGCCCACTTGATGTGCGGCTTGATCGCCGCGTTTCATCAATTCCAACAAGAGAGGATAAAATTTGGCCGCCTTGGTGGCTTCCAATTGATCGGCGGTATACGACAATAACACGACCGGAGGCGTAGGAGGAGGTTGTTGTTGCTGACTATTCTGTTTGGTTTCTTGGTTGGTATCATTATTTTTGTCTTCTTCGGCATCAAAAAATTCATCATCGGCATCAAAGAATTCATCGTCTTCGTCTTGACTATTGCTGGCAGCAATGGCCATGGCATTTAATTGGGGCATAATGGCGGCGACGGCGGCCGCATCTTCCGCTG
>Ga0163149_10005026_pt1 | contig 14126 bp, 15 predicted proteins | sample OliLakLV19MP5G1_FD_148604 | JGI IMG/M metagenome (GOLD analysis project Ga0163149, IMG submission 148604) | Freshwater microbial mat bacterial communities from Lake Vanda, McMurdo Dry Valleys, Antarctica - Oligotrophic Lake LV.19.MP5.G1 | ecosystem: Environmental > Aquatic > Freshwater > Lake >...
ATGGCTGAGATCGCTGCAGATAAATGAAAGATTGAGTTTTTGAGGTTTTATCTCCATGATGTGACAAAGCCGCTCAACCGACCTGCGGTTTAGCAAGTCACACCCGATTCCGTAAATCGTATCGGTAGGATACACAATGATGCCGCCTTCCCTTACTAATTCCACCACGTGCGCTATTTTTCGGGGCTCCGGATTGACAGGATGTATCGATAAAAACTCTGCTGGCATGAGTACGGTTGAAACCAAAGCAAGGTAACTCAAATAACATTATCGCAGTTCTCTGCTGTCATTTTAGTAAATTTGGACCTTCAATTTTCTAATATGGCTGAAGTTCCAAAAAAGAAGCTCGCATTTTTCCTGATCCTATCCACCCTAACGATCACGTTTATTTTCTATGGCTATCAGATTCTCTACACGCCAAACATTCTGGTAGACAGGGATGACCGGGTATTTACCATCCGGTCGGGGGTCACGTTTCGCAAAGTACAGGAAGACCTTGGTAAAGGAAGTTTTGTAAATGATATGGTGTCGTTCAGTTTCCTGGCGCGCATGTATGATTATGATAAAAACATTATTCCCGGCCGTTATTCACTTCGAAGTAATATGACCAACCGGCAGGCGTTGCAGGTTCTTCAATCAGGAAAGCGACAGGCTGTGAATGTGACCTTTACCAATGTGCGCGTTTTGGATGAACTGGCAGGAAAGATCACCAAAAATATAGGTGTTTCTCCATCGGAGTTTAATGAGGCCATGGACGATTTTCTATCCACTAACCAGGAAGGATTTACTCGTAAAAATGTAATTGGAATGTTCTTACCCAACACGTACCAGGTATATTATAATGTGTTGCCGGATGAATTCATTGACCGGATGCTTTCGGAATACAAGAAGTTCTGGAATGAAGAACGCCTTGCCAAGGCAAAAGAGTTAGGGCTGACACCGAAAGAAGTATCCACATTGGCTTCCATTGTGCAGGCCGAAAGTGTGAAGCCCGATGAGGCACCTGTCATTGCCGGTTTATATATTAACCGACTGAAAAAAGATATTCCTTTGCAGGCCGATCCTACATTGGTATTTGCCGTGGGCGACTTCACCATAAAGCGAGTACTGAACGAACACAAAGCGGTTGATTCGCCTTACAATACTTACCGGAACGCAGGTCTGCCTCCGGGCCCTATCAATATGCCACAGATTGCCACTATTGACGCTGTCCTTAATTATCAAAAGCACAATTATATTTACATGTGTGCCAGAGAAGATTTTTCGGGCTATCATAATTTTGCCTCCACATTAACAGAACACAACAAGAACGCACGTAAATATCAAACCGCTTTGACTATTGAGATAAAAAAAGGTGAGGCGCTTAGAAAAAGCGGACAAAAAAAGTAAAGGATGTATACTTCAGAAACATTCATTCGCGTCCGCTATGGCGAAACAGACCAGATGGGCTATGTGTATTATGGTAACTACGCCATGTACTATGAGGTAGGAAGGGTAGAGAGTCTAAGAAAATTGGGTCTTACCTACAAAGAATTGGAAGCCATGGGTGTGATGATGCCGGTGCTGGAGAATAAATCAAAATTTTTAAGTGCCGCTTTGTATGATGATCATTTGAAGATCGTGACGACCATTCGCGAAAAGCCAGGTGTAAGAATACGATTTGAATATGAAATTTTTAATGGTGAAGGAAAGCTGATTCACCAGGGCGAGACAACGTTAGCGTTTGTAGATAAGAATACCGGGCGACCCTGCCGTCCACCGCAAGTTTTTCTAGATGTATTGAAACTTTATTTTGGATGAAGTACGTTACCCGCAAGCGAATTCTCCAGTATACCAGGGCCCGTTCCGGAAGAAACTGGCTGAAAAAAATTAAGTTCAAGCGATACGGTGGACTATCGCTTTATAAGTTTTTCAAAATCTTCCTTCATAATATTGAAGAGGACGAGATACTCGATCGTTCCAATGGTGTGGCATTCAATTTCACCTTGGCGATTTTCCCGGCTGTAATATTTTTTTTCACCCTCATACCCTTTCTCTCTGAGTATTTTCCGATCATCAGCCAGGAGAATATTATGGAATTTATTCGTGAGGTGATGCCGATCAGTATGTTTGGTGAAGTAGCCAGTACTATTGAAGACATCATTAAAAACCAGCGTGGAAGTTTGCTTACGTTTGGATTCCTGTTTGCGGTTTACCTGGCAACCAGTGGCATGGTGGCACTGATGCGTGCTTTTAATTCATGCTACCGCACCATTGACAAACGCGGCCTGTTTCGAATGCGGCTGACAGCTTTTGCCCTTACCGTTATGCTGGCGGTGGCACTTTTTACAGCGGTTACATTACTGGTGGTTGGTCAGATTGCCATTGATTACGTTGCCGTAAATGCGCAGAAACTGAATCTAAACTTAGATTACTACACCATTTATTTTTTGTTTATACTTCGTTTTCTGGTCATCTTCATTTTGTTCTTTATCGTGATATCATGTATCTATTATTTTGGCCCCTCGGTCCATTTTAACTGGAGTTTTTTTTCGGTTGGTTCAGTACTTGCCACTTTTGCGGGACTAGGCGTATCGTATGGATTTTCCTACTACATCACCAACTTTGGTACGTACAATAAGATCTATGGTTCAATAGGCGTGCTCATCGCGATCATGATTTGGATACAGCTGCTCACGGTTGTGTTGCTCTTTGGCTACGAAGTGAATGCCAGCCTGCATTATGGCCAAAAAATTCAGGCGGTTCAATACAATTTAGATTTAAAAAAGACCAAGTCGGACCGGGGGTTGAAATAAAAACAAAACCATAAATTCGGGGACTTTTTAATCGTTTAAGTGTTCTCCATTAATGAAATCAACTTCATAAAAATTAAAATTTAGGAGTTTATTGTTCCCCGGGATTTTCAAATGGCAACATTTATATTTTCAATAAAACATATTACAGTGAATAGATTTTTTTTGGCCGTATTGATTTTGATGATGCAGGTTCATTGTTCAACCCAAAAGAATACGGAAGCAGATCAAACAGGTACTGCTGAAAAGTCACCCAATGAAATGCAATTGATACGAGGCGGAACATTTCAGATGGGCTCAGACTCACCCGAGTTTGTTGTAGAAGGGCCTGCGCATCCCGTCAAGGTAAATAACTTTTTTATAGACAGGACAGAAGTGACTAATCTTGAATTCAAAAAATTTACAGAGAGTACGGGCTATGTCACTGTCGCTGAAGTGGCGCCAATCTGGGAGGAGCTTAAGACTCAGTTACCCCCCGGCACTCCTCCACCCGATGGGTTGCTTGTGGCGGGTTCAGTAGTTTTTTTTCAACCAGATAAGCCCGTTCAATCCATGGAAGACTATTCCCAATGGTGGCGCTGGGAGGAAGGAGCTAACTGGAAAAATCCGGAAGGTCCCGAAAGCAATCTTGAAAATCGTTGGAACCATCCTGTAGTACACATATCGTTACAAGATGCCCAGGCGTATTGCGAGTGGAAGCACAAGCGCCTTCCAACAGAAGCGGAGTGGGAATACGCTTCGAGAGGAGGAAAAGAGGGTTTACCCTTCAGTTGGGGAACAGAATTACAACCTGATGGAAAGTTTATGGCCAACACGTATCAGGGAGCATTTCCTGTGCGCAACCTCATGTTGGATGGATTTGGTGGTACAGCACCGGTGAAATCATTTCCACCGAATGGCTATGGCCTGTATGATATGGTTGGCAATGTTTGGGAATGGACATCTGATTTTTATGATGCAAACTATTACGCTTCCTTATCAGGTAATCTTGTCAACAATCCTTCTGGTTCGGAAAAAAGCTATGACCCGCCAGAGCCATTTGCGAAAAAGCATGTTATTAAAGGAGGTTCCTATCTCTGTGCCGAAAACTATTGTAGTAACTACCGCCCTTCGGCCCGTCAGGCTGCTGCGTTTGATTCGGGTACTTCCAATGTAGGATTCCGATGTGTTAGAAATCCTTGATGTAATCCTTCACGCAAAGAGATAGCTGGAGATGAATGATTTGGTAACACCTATCACTGCCTCCATCATTTGTGCTTCGCTCCATCGCTTTTCAAAAGCATTTGTATGGGCATCAATGCAAAAGTCCTGCCTTAAGCCGTTTTTTTCATGGCATCCATCTGGGCGCTCATACATGATTTTTAGTGTTAATAATTTTTACCACCAGCGATTTGAGAAAACGATTTACGAAATGCGGGGAAAATGCGTGGACAAAATTCCACAGATATTTTCACAAAAGAAGTTCATCTCTCATTATAATTTTTGGCATAATAATTTTATTAATCAAAATCGATAAAACCATATAGGATGAAACAAACAAAGAACCAATTCAATGTGTTGACGAATGCACTTGAGCTCTATTATGTAAAAAATTTCATGGCCTTTAAAATGAAAGGCTTGCCCTTTTGATTTCCAGGATTCAAGTTTGGGATGAAGCATAGTAACGGTAGTAAAATAAACGCAAGGGGAAGTTAAGAAGGTTAAGGTATTGAGTACTCATATAAATAAATATTAAAATGAGATTTTGTCAACCAATTGACAGAAAGGGCAATCGGGGAGTGAATTTAAATCGATAACAGTTGGTTAAAGGTTCATAATTAACTATACTACTATTATGAAAGCTATTTGGAACGGACAGGTAATTGCTGAGAGTAATGACACTGTCGTAATTGAAGGGAACCACTATTTTCCTGAATCTTCAATGAAGAAAGAATTAGTAAAGCCCAGCAATACTGAGACGGTGTGCCATTGGAAGGGCACAGCTAATTATTATTCACTGAATGTGGATGGCAAAGAAAACAAAGATGCTGTATGGTACTATGCCAACCCAAGTGAATTAGCAAAATCGATCAAAGGCAGAGTGGCATTTTGGAAAGGTGTTGAAATAGTAAAATAACTAACAGCGACATGTGGAAACCTCTAACCATCCTAAAATTATTGAACAATTAAACACTTATCATCCAGGAATGAATTTATCAGAGCAGTACCAGTACGTGCGAAATTATTCAGTTGAGATATGCGAGCCATTGCAAAGGGAAGACTATGTGGTGCAGCCGGTTGTAGATGTGAGTCCACCGAAATGGCATCTTGCGCACTGCACCTGGTTTTGGGAAGAGTTTATACTGGCAAAGTATCAGCATGGCTATACGCGATTTCATCCGCGCTATTCTTTTTTATTCAATAGTTATTACAATGCCGTTGGGGATAGAGTGTTGCGTTTACACCGTGGCAACATGTCGCGACCAACCGTAGATGAAATCCTTGCTTATCGTTTATATGTCGACCAACATATGATGGAATTTCTAAAAACGATTCCTGACGAAGTGAAAGAACTTGTTGAGCTTGGACTGAACCATGAACAGCAACATCAGGAACTTTTAGTTACAGATATTAAATACATATTGGGACACAATCCCTTGTTTTCGACTTACCGTACCGACTTTCAGGAGACCTCACTAAACGAAACGGATCATGCTTTTCTTGATATAAAAGAAGATATCTACACAATCGGTTATTCAGGTAGCGGCTTCTCATTTGATAATGAACATCGACAGCATAAGATGTACTTGAATAATTTTTCTATTCGAAAAAGCCTTGTAACGAATGGCGAGTACCTTCAATTTATAGAGGCGGGGGGATACCATAATCCTCAGTATTGGCATACTGATGGATGGACATGGGTGCAGGAACATAAAATTGATGCTCCGCTATATTGGTATCTAATGGATGGTAAATGGAATCGCTACGCAATGTCAGGACTTGAATCCATCGATCCCCTCGAACCGGTAACACATGTCAGTTTCTATGAAGCGTATGCTTTTGCTGAATGGAAAAAAATGAGGTTACCAACTGAATTTGAATGGGAAGCAGCGAGCACTCATCTTGATTGGGGTAAACGATGGGAACATACCAATAGTGCCTATCTCCCTTATCCGGGTTTTGCGAAAGCCGATGGCGCTATTGGTGAGTACAACGGAAAATTTATGATCAATCAAATGGTACTGCGTGGTGCTTCTGTAGTTACACCAACCGGGCACTCACGCAATACCTATAGAAATTTTTTTCAACCCAACCTGCGATGGCAGTTCACTGGCATCCGGTTATGTAAAAAGTAAAACATGGTTACTACCGACATTCAATTTGCTGATGTGGCACAAGCTGTAGAGGAAGGATTTTTGAAGACACCCAAGCGATTGCCAAGCTGGCTCTTCTATGATGAAACAGGCGATAAAATCTTTCAAGCTATTATGCGCATGCCAGAATATTACCTGACTGCGTGTGAATATGAAATCCTGCAGATGCAAAAAGAGAAATTGCTGAAGCATTTTTCTCCATCGCATGCTCCTTTTAATTTGATTGAGTTGGGCGCAGGCAATGGTTTGAAGACGGAGATTTTACTTCGGCACTTTATGGAAAGAAAGACCGACTTTGTGTACTCACCAATTGATGTATCGGAATCAGTGTTGGCTCAACTTTCCAAGAGGCTTGATAATATCTTGCCCGAGTTAGTGGTTGAACCCATCCCTAAAAAATACATGGATGCTATTCAAGAAATTGAAGATGATGAAATTAGAAAAGTATTTCTCTTTCTGGGTGCAAACATAGGAAACTTCACCGTGCCTGAGGCGAGGAATTTTATCAGTACGATTAGCCAGTCTATGCATGCTGATGATTTGCTCTTAATTGGTTTTGATTTGAAGAAAGACCCGCGACTCATTCAGTCTGCCTATGATGACGCGCACGGCATCACGCACGACTTTAATATGAATTTATTGGTTCGTCTAAATCGAGAATTAGGAGCGCAATTTAAACTGGATCAATTCAGTCACTATCCCTATTACGACCCAGAAAGCGGAATAACTAAGAGTTACCTGGTGAGCTTGCTGGATCAGAACGTTTTCTTCGAAGCGTTTGATAAGCATGTACATTTTAACCGTTGGGAAGTTATTCACACAGAAGTGTCGCAGAAATATGATTTAAAAATGATTGAGGCACTAGCCGAAAAATCAGGATTGCGGATTGTTGAAAACTTTTACGATTGTAAACATTATTTCTGTGATGTACTGCTACAGAAATAATTTCTTTTTTAGGCATAGCAGGAAAGATCTACATTAATCAATGCTGCATTCATTCCCTCATTTTGCATATGTGCATATGTAAATGAATCAATCAAGATAACCAACACGGTTGTTCCACCGGGCCACTAAACGAATGATCACACCGTGTGAATCATTATAACCTGTTCAGAACTTTGGCAGCTATTATGCAAGCGAGGCAACCCTTTCTTGCGTTATCATTCATTTATAAATGGTAATTCAGTGGGTATTTGTGTCTACATATCGAGATTAATTACCCCAGTCTGCACTCATTTTTAGATGTGATTTGGATAAAAGCAATCGGCATGATAATAAGAACACTTATCAATGTCAGCAATGCAGCCTTCGATGTTTTCATTTTTCATTTTGCGCTGGTTCGTGCCGCAGAATGCAAAGCTATGCTTGCAGTGGCCATATAAAAAAGCATCGAAGCATGAATTCCGTTTAAGAGAATATATTTCCTAAGCACTAAGGTATTGGCATGTTTTCTTTTCCTGGCGCCCATTAGCGGATTGAGCTATTTGTTTTGAAGTATATGAAAATACATCGAAAGAGAATGAAATGAAGATTGTTTTTGGACCATGTGTTAAAAAGAGGGAAAGATAGGTATTGACAAAGTCTTTTTATTTTACGTAGAGTTATTTACTAAAACCAAAAACCATGACAAGCAAAATAACACAAGCAATCATCGCTGGCATTGTGGCGACTATTGTATTCACAATCGTAACTCTCATTGCCCCCATGATGGGAATGCCTAAAATGAATCCTCCTGCAATGCTTTCCATGATGATGGGTTTTCCGATTGTTGTAGGTTGGATCATACACTTTATGATAGGAATTATATTTGCAGTCGCCTATGCCTTTTTCTTTATCAACATGGTGAAGGGAATAGACAGTAAACTTCTTCGAGGTATCATTTTTGGAATTGCTGCATTCATTTTTGCACAAATTATGTTGGCTATTATGGGAACGATATGGCCATCACCGCCTATGGAGGGCAGTCCAATGCTGATACTGATTGGCAGCATCATAGGACATATTATTTTCGGAATTACAGTTGCCTTCATCGTGAAGGAGCCATTTGTTAAAAAATAGTCAGCTGAGATATTTATTACATACTAAGCCGATTCGGGAAATGTCTTTGTGATAGAATAGCGTGCCGAGAGTGATCTTTGCCGAAGGTGCTTAGAAAATCGTGGAAAACGGTAAAACGTAATGCCGAACGGAACAGCAACTATAATAGATGCTATTAAAGCGAGCATTGTCAGGGGCGATGTGTTCCCAGACCTTCTGAAAAATTGTGCTGAGTTTACTGCTTTTTGTAGTTTGCATTAGCAAACAGAATTTCTTCTTGAATCAAAAAATTAAGAGCAAAGCCGTAGTGATTTTTTTCAAACAGAGCTGACGCATTGAGTTCTTGCATTTATGTTTCTGTGATTTGTCCATCTAACTGACGGAGCAATTGCCTGGCTGTATCAGCCAGATTTGTCGATTAGAATGAAACCGCCTGTGATCTAAAGAAAAAAGTGATAGAGCAAAAAAAAGAAGAGTGGCATGAGTGAGAATGGGAATGCCTTCATGCCCATAGGCACTGAAACCACATCCACAATTAGTAAGCCACTCCCAAAGGCAATAAGGTGTGCGAAATTTCTTCTTTCAATTGTTTATTCTGGAGATACTTTTCAAAAAAGAGGCAAGCAGTTCTTCTAAAAACACAAGAATACTAGCCAGACCTGAATATAAAGTTATTTGCACTATATCTTTCAGGTACAAGATTTCATTGTTATGCCTGATGATTGCTAAGCTTGCCAATGATTGTATCTAAGGATGTTACCAATTTATCAATTGCGCCACCTACTGCCTGGTCATGCGTATCGCCCTTATTGGTAACGGCTATGGGCTGGCGGCCCTCCACGCGCGCTTCAATCATACAACGCATGGCGTTCAATCCATTTTTGTTGCCATCCTCATCTGAAAGATGAACTTCAATGCGCGTAATCTGATTACTATACCTGCTTAATTCATCTTCTATCTGGGCTACATAAGGAGCTGTAAATTCCTCTGTTCCGTTTATGTTTTTATCTGTATTAAATTGAATGGTCATGGTTTATATTTTAAAGTGATAATTATAGTTCAATAGCGAAATATGGCTGCAATACCCGTCTTCGAGGGCATTTGCTCTTTAGGGATAATTACTACAGAGCCACCCATTTTAGTTACTAATTCACCTACATGATCCAGTTGATCGTCTAACACGGGTTGTGTTACATCAGTCATTTCAAATGTACCTGTAACTTTATTTCTTAGCCTGCTGGCAATAACACGATGTGCTTCAATAAGGAGTATATCCACTCTACCAGCTTCTGCTGCTTCGATCACCTCATCAATATGGTCGCTGCCCAACCCACCAGACCTTGCCTGATTGAATTTTCCCACTAGCGTCTCCAGCTTTTTTGCATATACGGAACGCATCGCTTCCCAAGATACCTGAGCCAGTTTTTCAATTGAAACAGATTGAGGATTGATTTCAATTCCTCTGGGCAACACGAATGGATTTCTATTTACCTGATTAAAAAGATTATGGTGCTCAGGCAACGCTGCCAGTAGTAGCGGCAAAGCACCCTGCTTTGAATAGCGGTCGTAAACCGAAGCGGCAACCACACGAAAAAATCGTTCAGCATCACTATCCACTTCATCTTTTTTGCCACCCTGCCCATGATGCATGGTTGTGCTGTTGCCACCCACTCCGCCATAGGAGGCTACAGTAGAATGTTTCTCGGTCAATTCCTCGCCCAGTGTTTCTTCAATTGTTTTTGGAAAATCATCAGGCAGTTTGATTTCAACAAGGGAATATCGATTGCCTTCAAAAAGCTGGATAGCATCCAGGGATAACGCCAGCACCTGATAGCGATCTGCCGATTGCAAAAAATGCCGAAGCGGTTTTGTGTGGAAGCTATCCGACACAATCACCAGCTCCTCAACTGGCATGTGTAAACGAATCACTTCGAAAAGTCCGGGAGAACACAGAACAGAAAGACCATCGCTTGTATGGTTCCAGAATTCATCATCACTTGCAAGCGTTTCGAAAGGTTCCAGTAATTTATGAATTTCGGCTGTCGGATATTTTTCCGTTAAAGATTCCTTCACTTGTTTAACAAGATTTTTGTATCGAATTGTATCCTGTAAGTTTTCAGGGTGACTGCGATGCGTGGGCATATAAAGAGAGATGCAGGGCACTTCCGCCACTGACTGCAATTCGTGAATCAATTCCTGGGTAAGCAATTTTTCTGTCATATTGATTGGTATTTATTATTGTGAGGTATTTGTTAACACGGGTGATTCCGTCATTCGCTTGTTAGCCTCAATGAAATATGGGCCATGCTTTTTAAGTTTTAATGATTCTAGAATTAAAATGGATCGTTGAGGTCACTAACACGAATCAATTTTTTATTTATAAACTCCTGAATCCCCAACTCCGAAAGTTCACGGCCAAAACCCGAACGTTTTGTTCCACCAAAAGGAAGATCTGCTTGTGTCCAGGTAGGATGGTTAATAAATACCATTCCGGTATCAATCTGATCGGCTACTCTTTTTCCGCGTTCGATATCCTGTGTAAATACAGAACCTCCCAGACCATAATCAGAATCATTGGCAAGATCAATGGCAGCCTGTTCGTCTTTCACAACATAGAAAGAGGCAACGGGCCCAAATAATTCTTCATGATATGCAGCAATGCCAGGTTTCAGATCGGTGAGTATGGTAGGTTCCATAAAGGCACCTTCACGATCGGCACGTTTGCCGCCCAATAAAACTTTTGCACCTTCATCCACTGAACGTTTCACCTGATCGGCTAAATGAACTGCGGCTGCTTCACTACTTAAGGGGCCTAACTCGGTTGTGGGATCCATTGGATCACCTACTTTCATTTTTGATAACTTTTCCTTAAACTTTTGAATAAACTCATCGGCTATTGCTTCCACTGCGATAAACCTCTTGGAGGCAACACAACATTGACCGTTGTTATTCATCCTGCCCACAACTGCCCACTCTACCGTTTTTTCCATGTCGGCATCTTCCAGTATTATGAACACATCGTTACCACCTAGCTCCAGCACAACCTTTTTCAAATTTTTTCCTGCTTCCATGGCAATACTTGCACCTGCTTCTTCACTTCCTGTTATGGAAACACCCTTTATTCTTTTATCAGAAACCAATGCAGATGCATGTTGGCCGGAGATGAATAGATTAGTATAAAGTCCTTCAGGCGCATCTGCTTCTTCGAAGAGTTCTTCAATAGCCACTGCACATTGTGGAACGATGGAGGCATGCTTAAGTAATATCGTATTGCCCACCATAATGTTGGGAGCTACGAAGCGAGCTACTTGATAGTACGGAAAATTCCAGGGCATCACACCTAACAATACACCAATGGGACTGTTTCGAATTATTGCCTCTCCATATTCAGGGTCAAGAACTTTATCGGCAAGAAAAGTTTCTCCGTGATCGGCATAGTAATCTAAGATATCGGCACTCAAATCAATTTCTCCTTCTGCCTGGACAAGGAGTTTGCCCATTTCTAAGGTGATGGTTTTGGCAAGTTCAGATTTCTTAACTCGCATGAGTGTGGCTACTTTATGCAGCAAATCAGCCCGTTGCTGGTAACTGGTTTCTTTCCAATCAGTAAAAGCTGCTTGTGCCTTGGCCACTTTGGCATCCACTGCTTTCTCTGTCATTTCTTCGAATGACTTTACTGTCTTATTTGTGTTTGGATTGATTGTTTGAATGGACATTTCTGTAAGTTTTAATAATGAAAGGATTAAAGTTAATTCTGCTCTTCAATGGTTTAGTTGATCATACATTATAGCACCACGCTATTATAATGGTCATGAAGAAGCAACGTATAGACCTCAGTCAATTCCTGCTCGGGATCATACTCCGGGCTGCTCTTCACATGCGCTATTGTAGTATCGATAATCACAGCACCGGTTTTCCAATCTATTTCTTTTATTCTGTCAGGAGAAACAATCACCTTTTTTCCAGAAAACCAGCTGCCAGTTTCCACAACAAGAAAATGGATTTTCCAGGTTGCATCATCAATTATAAAATCAACCACTTCACCTATATCACCATCTGTTGCATGAATATCATAACCGGTAACTTCATGTGTGCTTCGTAGATGCGGATTGTCATACGCATGCTCTGTCGCTTTTATTTGTTTCATTTCCTTTTCTAACGCACTATCTATAATTGCCGGATAGCCCCACATGCCAAGCCCCCAGTAGCCGTACATCCCGTATCCGTAATAGCCGGGCCAGGTGTAGTATCCGCGCATCAACTCTTCCTGCTGTCGCGAAACAGGTTTATCCGTGTCAATATCGGGGCTGTTTTTTATTTTTTCCTGGGTAAGATTTACCGAAAATGTTTTTGATTCCCATTCAGGTTTTTGAAATGCTGCAGGCGAAATCAAAACTTTTTTCCCGGAAAACCATCCTCCCGTTTTTACAACCATGTACCGGATGGTAGAGCTGCGGTCATCGAAATAGAACTCCTCTACTTTTCCAATTTCACCATCAGTTCCTCTAATGGTATAGCCTAATAAACTGTTTATGCTTCGTTTCATTTTATTTGAATTATAATTGTTATTAATTAATAGAATTATTTATTTCTACTTGGTAAATTTTCTCCTTTAGTTCCTCTGTTGCCCGGTCTTCAGATTAGCTATCACCCTTTTTTATTGGGGGGCTGCTTAAATAAGAAGCAATTTTTTATGTCTGTACCTGAAAACCTTTTATTTATTGTTGTTGTAACTAAACTGTTTAAAAACCGTTGATACTGCATTTCGCACTTTCGACTGATCATTCATCTCGTCTGCTTTCAATATACCCGATACAAATCCTTGCCATATCTGCTTATCAGTTTTGTTCATATTGATGATTAACGTTCCTGGGTTTACATCAGTGTATGATACATTATCTTCGGTTCTTACCTTTTCGCCCGACAACACGGTCACATAGCCCTGCGTTGTCCTAAGGCTAGCCGGCTGTTCCAATACTATAAAAGATAACAACATATCCGGGTTAGTTTCTACCATTCGGTATCCTTTTGCACTCAGTTCATATTGTATGGCCTCTTTAATCATTTTTCTGCTTGATTCGTAATTGAAAATAAAAACTCCATTAGACCCGATCAAGACTTTATCTGTTGGAATGTTGTCTATATCTGATGTCCAGGCATAGGTCTTAATATCCTTAAAATCTGCGTTGGGGGATTTGTTCTTTCCAGCTATAGGCATTTTACTAGAACTACAGGCTTGCATAAAAAACGCAAACATTAATAAGACCGATAAATAAGAAATTGCTTTTTTCATAATTAATTGTTTAATTTTTTTTGATTATCCGTAATATGAAGTGTTAAATGTTTCTTGAGTTCCGCTGTTGTCCGTTCTTCAGTTTTTCTGTTACCCAATTTCTCACTGAACACATTTTTTGAACGGGACAGAATAAATTTAAATAACTGCAGAAGAAGTAATTTCTGCTTCCTTCTTTGCCAAGTCAATTTGCACGGAAGTTACCCCGGAGCAGCAGACAACTTATTTTTAGCTGTTGTTGCGCATCCTGGGCAACTCATACTACCAATGTGATACGTATGATTGATTGAATTTTCCATATTGTTTAAATTTTAGTTGTGATTAAATTATTAGAATTGTTTCGTTGTCATTGATTGGTTTACGATCACCTAAAATCGTTACTGACAGCTAACCTTGAGTAATAAGGATGCCAACTTAAGAGAGTGAATGGAGATCGGTGATAGCAGTATGATTTATCCCATTGTAGAGAGTTAGAGACAAACGGGGTGTTAATTCCCCGCGCATTAACCCTGGCAAATAATAATCAACATTTGTCAACGAGGAAAACTTTTTTTAGAACAGTGTTACCATTTAGATTACCAAATTATCCTGCTCTATTCATAAACATACTGGTGGCAGAAGTGGGGTCCTCTGCTTCGCGCTTAGGGGTAA
>Ga0163149_10005027_pt1 | contig 14125 bp, 12 predicted proteins | sample OliLakLV19MP5G1_FD_148604 | JGI IMG/M metagenome (GOLD analysis project Ga0163149, IMG submission 148604) | Freshwater microbial mat bacterial communities from Lake Vanda, McMurdo Dry Valleys, Antarctica - Oligotrophic Lake LV.19.MP5.G1 | ecosystem: Environmental > Aquatic > Freshwater > Lake >...
GTATACAAGCAATGCTGCGACGGCAAACGCTCGATCATCTGGTCGCTCGGCTCCGGCCAGTGTCATCGCCAGCAGTGCAAAGCCAGTATGCCCAATCGCAGAATAGGCCAGCATCCGTCGAACGCTGGCCTGCGGTAGCGCAGCCAGGTTGCCGAATACAATTGAGAGTAGTGCGATGCCTCCCAGCATTCCTGCCCAGCCACCAAAACCCTGCATGCCTGCATGGCCAGCCGTACTTGGGAAGGCAACTGTCATCAGCCTGTAGAGCAACAGGAACCCAGCCGTCTTCGATGCCGTCGCAATCAGGGTGGTCACGATTGCTGGGGCACCCTGGTATACATCGGGAACCCAACTATGGAAGGGAACGGCAGCAATTTTGTAGCCAAGCCCGGCAATAATGAAGATAATCGATACAATCACCAGCGGGCTAAAAGCGGTTGATATGACTCCGGCCTGCCCAATCTGGTTGAACAGAGTGGTAATCACATTTGCGCCAGTCTTGTTGGCTTCACTGGCCGTAAATCCATAGGCTAGGCTCATACCATACAACAGAATGCCAGATGAGATCGTCCCGAACAGAAAATACTTCATGCCAGCTTCGGTCGAACGAGCATCCTCACGCAGATAACCAGCCAGCACATACAGGGCAATTGATGAGAGTTCGAGCGCAATAAAGGCCAGAATCAGTTCAACCGAACCGGCCATCACGCACATGCCAAGTGTGGCAAACAACAGTAGCGCATAGAATTCGCCAGGATTCTGTAATGGTTTCCCGCTCATCGCCAGGAGCGTCACCACCAGTGCAGCGCTTGCAAACAGAATCCGCGCAACCATCGTCAGGCTGTCGATCGCATACGATCCCAGCAATGGTGGCGCATCGCCGCTGACAGCCTGGAGGTTGCGTCCGAAGTTAATAAACACATTCAACAGTTGGTTGGTTCCCGGATCAGGCACGATAAACAGAAATCGGCTCTGAATGAATGTGACGATCAGTACAAGCCCTAGCCCAATCGCCGCCAGTTGACCAGCCGCACGGCTGCGCTCCTCCAGCGCCTTCTGATCCGTGCCCCAGCGCTCAAGAATATCGGAACTGATCACAAGCAGTGCGAGCAGCAGCAAAAGCAGTTCTGGTAGAATACGTGGAATATCGGTGATCTCAAATCTCACGGGAATCTCCTGAGCAGAAATATTTATCAGGTGCGTCATCTGTGTCATCTGCGGATAGTGTCCAACCCGCAGCTACGAGAAGTATAACTATTTCGCAAGTAGCGTAGCGATCACGCTCACGCTCCTACCAATTGGTTCCGTCAGATACCCTGGAAACAATCCGGTGATGATCAGCACTGCCGCCAGAATCGTCCCAGCGGCATATTCTGGCCATGTGAGCTTGGGCAGTTCGATCGCTGGCTTCTGCGTGCCGCTGAAAAAGACGGAATAGACTGTTCGTAGCATATAGGCAGCAGTGATTGGAACGGAAATCGCGCCAATGATTGCCACCAACGGGAAACGCTGCCATGTTCCAAGAAAGATATTCATCTCGGCCCAGAAACTGGCCAATCCTGGCATGCCCATTGACGCAAGGCTGCCAATGGTAAAGACGATAGCGGCAAATGGCATGGCTCCCGCTAGCCCGCCGAGTTCCGATAACTGCCGTGTGTGGGTTCGGTCATAGACCATCCGCCCAACGACGGCAAACAGCAATGCACTCATAATGCCGTGGGCAAACATCTGCAACACCGCGCCGGTCAGGCTGATCTGCGTTGCCGCCGCCAGTCCAATAATTGTCAGCGCCATATGGCTGACCGAGGAATACCCAATCAGGAATTTGAAGTCGCGCTGTACGAAGGTAATCGTCGCGCCATACACCGCACCAATCAGCCCAAGGATTGCAATCGGCAGTAGCCACGCCTGCGCACCCTGCGGCATTGTCCACATCGCAACTCGCAGGCAGCCATATGCGCCAAGTTTCATCATGACACCGGCCAGCAGCATGGAAGCGGCGGTTGGCGCGGCAACATGGCCGGTCGGCACCCAGGTATGCAATGGAAAAATACCAGCTAGCACGGCAAACCCAATAAATAATGCCGGGAAGAAGGCAATCTGGATGTTGCGCGGTAGCAGTGCAACCTGGCCAAGGATTCGTAGATCGAAGGTATTTAAGCCACTGGAGAAATACAGTGCAATAATGCCAAGCAAGATCAGCGCCGAGCCACCCATCAGATACAAAGCCAGCTTCATAGCCCCATATTCTTTACGGGTGCTGCCCCACAGGGTAATCAGCAGGAACTTGGGGAATAGCGTCAGTTCATAGAACACAAACAGCAGCAACAGATCAAGCGAGATGAACACCCCATACGCACCAGCCGCCAAAAGCAATAACATCGCCCAATACTGCCGCACGCGATCAGTGATATTCCAGCTTACCAGCGCCGCCGTCAGGGTGATAATGCCATTCAGCAGCAGCATCGGCAGGCTGATTCCATCGACGCCAAGGGTGTAGTTGATGCCAATCTGCGGCAGCCATGGTAGTTTTTCGGTAAACTGAAAGCTACCATCTGGCTTGTACGCGCCATAGATCGCCAGAACCAAAACGAGCGACAACGCTGCTGCACCCGTTCCGATCCAGCGAACAAGATCTGGCCGATCTTCGGGCAGCAGAGTGACGATGGTACCCGGTATGAGCAGGCTCAGCCAGATTAGGCTCAGCCAGGGTATGCTATTCGGCAGATCAAAGAGATGCATTGAACCTACTCAACTATCGTGAAGGCTTGGATAAACGAAGGTGTTTGGTTGATCGTTATACTGGTCGTGGGTTACGTCTGGACATGCGAAAACCGTGTATCATGGGCACCAACAGTTCATTAGCACTATATAGTAATCTGCGAAATCTGCGTCATCTGCGGATATATCAACCCTCAGCCGCGAGGAATATTCCCGCCTCATCGCCCGGCCAGTAACGTCGCCGCCTGATTGCTCAGATCGAGAATCAGGGTCGGGTAGATCCCCAGCACGAGTAGCATAATAATCAGTGGCAGAACGGCAAGAAACTCACGGCTTAGTGGCCGAATATCGTTGCTGGATGCATTGGCAGGCAATGGCCCATGAAAGATGGCCCCATACATTCGCAGAAGTGCTAGAGCCGTGATCACCAGCCCAATTGTCGCCAGGAGTGCCAATGCTGGTAGCGCTGCCCACACCCCCCGCAGAATCAGGAATTCACCAACAAAGCCTGCCAGCCCAGGCAACCCGAGGTTCGCAAATGTTGCAATGCCCATCACACCAGCCAATACAGGCATACTCGCCCGTAGCCCGCCTAGCTGATCAAGGCGCGTTGTTCCGGTTCGCTCATACAGTACACCGGCCAGAAGGAATAATGCGCCGGTGGAAAGCCCATGCGCAACCATCTGCATCAGCGCGCCATTCAGAACAATCGCCTGGCTGTTTGTATCCATGCCGGGCGCAAGGGCAGCCAGTGCGGCAATAGCCAGCCCAACATAGCCCATGTGATTGATCGATGTGTACGCAATCAGTCGTTTGAGATCACCCTTGGCCTGTGCCAGGGCCGCAAATGCCCCAGCAACCACGCCAATCAGGGCCAGTATACCAATTGCTTGAGCGAACAGTGCCGCTGCCTCTGGGAAGAACGGGATCAACACCCGCAGCATGCCATAGGCACCCATCTTCGACATCACCGCCGCCAGGAGGATCGAGCCAGCCGTTGGCGCTTCGCTATAGGCATCCGGGAGCCATGTGTGAAAGGGCCAGATCGCCAGTTTGATCGCAAAAGCAATGAACACAGCCCAGAATGCAATCGATGTATATAATAATGGGAATCGCCCGAGCGCATCAGTCAGCCAGGGGCTACTTTTATCTAGGAAATCAAACAGGATCGCCTGCAAGTTTCCGGCTATCCCATCGACTGGCAGATTCTGGCCGAGGCGCGCAAGCTCAATCAGATCAAATGTTGCATGGCCAGCCATTCCCGTTGCTGCATACAATAACAAGAACAGCAGCAGCATGCCGATCGATCCAGCCAGGGTATACACAAAGAAAGTGAAGGCGGCTGGCCTGCGCTTGATCGGATCATGGCCCCATCCCTGGATGAGGAAGAAGGCTGGCACCAGGCTGAATTCCCAGAAGATAAAGAAGAAGAAGAAATTCAGGGCTGCAAAATAGCCAAGCATCGCTGCTTCGAGCAGAAACAGCAGCGCAATATGCGCCTTGGCCTGGCGTTCAACCGAGAATGATGCCAGCATTGCAATCGGCGTCATGATCGTAGTTAACAGAATGAGTGGCAGGCTCAGGCCATCGATGCCCATAAAATAATCGACGCGGATGGCCTGAGTCCAAGGAATCTGCTCAACAAACTGCACGACCTGCTGGCCATCGCGGATCGCATGTGGATCATAGCCGGCATATAACACAACAGCTATTCCGATTGGAACCAGCGACCACACCACCGCGCCGATTTTGACGATCCGGTCATCAAGGCGCAATGCCGCCGCCAAGCCAATCAGCAGCATGCCAACCAGCGGGCTGAACATCAGGAGCGTCAGCCAGGGAATTGGGCTCGTAGTGTATAGGTATGTCACTGTTATCGTCCTAACAGGTACAGCGAAACGACACCCAGAACCAGCATTCCCGCAAACACAATTGCCAGGTAATCCTGAGCTTTGCCGGTTTCTAATCGGCTGGCGCCATTGCCACCAATCGTTGCACCGCGCACAATCTGATCGGCCCCATCATTCAATAGGGTGTCGTCAACAATATAATTAACCCTGCCAAGGAATGTGGTCAGTCGATCAAACCCGATCACAACCCGATCAATAATTCGATCAATTGTGCTACTGAATACTTCCAGCGCCAAGGTTAGCCGCCCAATACTGGCGGCATACAACTGATCAACAAAGAAGCGGCCATTCAGCCATGCAAATACCCCTGGAATCTGCATATCGAGTGGGTCACGCTCGTTTTCAGTGGTGAATGCTCGCCGGTAGTATGCGATACCAAGCCCGATCCCGATCAGCGCCACCAGCGTCCCCAAGCCAGCAGCGATTGGGTTGAAGGCATGCACCGGTTGGCCCAGGAACGAACTCAGCCAATGGATTCCTGGCAGATTAAGCAACCCAGCCCCAGTGGCGAAGAGCGCCAGAAGAATCAGCGGAATCGTCATCGTCGCCGGGCTCTCGTGCGGCTCGCTGCCAGCATGCCCATGTTCTGGGGATGTCTCGCCATGGACGAGTGCTGCGCTGCGGAATGGCCCATAGAACACCAGCAGAATCTGGCGAGTCATATAGAAGGCTGTCAGCAGCGAGGCGAGTAAAAGCACAATCAGCACAAGGAAGTTGCCGGTCAGCAGGCTCTCGGCCAGAATTTCGTCCTTGCTCCAGAACCCGGCGAAGGGCACAATCCCAACCAGCGAAAGATAGCCGACCATATATGTCAGGAAGGTTGTTGGCATGAAGCGCCGCAGCCCGCCCATATTGCGAATATCCTGCGCCCGATTTGGATCATGCCCAATCGTCGCCTCCATCCCATGAATAACCGAGCCAGCCCCCAAGAACAGCAGCGCCTTGAAGAAGGCATGTGTCAGCAGATGAAAGAGTGCCACCGTCCAGCCGCCAATGCCCAGTGCCGCAACCATAAAACCAAGCTGCGAAATAGTTGAATAGGCCAGGATTCGCTTGATATCGAACTGCCCAACCGCAATCAGGGCTGCAAACAGCGCCGTGAATGCGCCAATCGCCGCAACAATCGGCAGAGCCTGGCTGGCAACGAAGATTGGGTAGGTTCGGATGACCAGAAACACGCCAGCCGCAACCATCGTTGCCGCATGGATCAGCGCCGATACTGGAGTCGGGCCTTCCATCGCATCTGGCAGCCAGATATGCAATGGAACCTGGGCCGATTTGCCGATTGTGCCACAGAACAGCAGTAGCGCAATCGCAGTGGCTGTTGTCAGCCCAAATGGGCCAGCCTCCTGCCCGATCCGGCGTAGAAATTCGCTATCGAAGACCTGGCCGGCCTGTATTCCCAGATCGAGTGAGCCAGCCTTGAACCACAAATAGCACAGCCCGATCATCAGCAATACATCGCCAATACGGGTGGTGATGAAGGCCTTGATTGCCGCAGCACGCGGTGTGATCTGTTGTGGGTCAGCATACCCGCGATCAAACCAGAACCCGATCAGCAGATAGGAACACAACCCCATCAATTCCCAGGCAATAAACAGCAGGATGAGGTTACTGGCCATCAGCATCAGCAGCATGGCAGCACTGAATAGTGCAATAAACGAGAAGAAGCGCGCCCGCCGTGGATCATCGGCCATATAGCCAATCGAAAAAAGGTGGATACAACTCGATGCAACCGTCACCATTGCCAGCAACAGCGCAACAACCGGATCGATCAGATAGCCCATTGTAATGATCGAATCGCCAGCTGGAGCCCAGCGGAAGGTCTGCACGATATTCGCTTCTGGGGCCTGAAATCGCTCTGCGCCAATATTCTCGCCAGCTGGTGATTCAAGCGCCACCAGCTCAACCGACCCATTCGCTGCAATACGCACACCCTGGGCTGTTTCGAATAGGACGGCCAATGCCAGGATAGATGCCACAATCATCAGGCCAGTCGCAAGCCAGGCGCTCGCACGATGATTGCGCCGAACAGGCGTCAGTGTGATCAACACAAACGCCAAAAATGGCAGTGTGGGAATCAGCCAGGCATACTGTAGGGAAACACCCATGATGATCGATAATCCTTATAGAGCGAACAAGTGAGCATCAGCGGCTTGTTCATTTGTTCTTTCTATTATTATCCGCGCAACAGGCCTACTTCATCCGCATTAACGGTATTGCGAGATCGATAGATCGAAATGGCCATCGCCAAACCAACCGCCGCTTCCGCTGCCGCAACCACAACAACGAACAGCGCAAACACTTGCCCTGCCACAAGCTGTGGTTCGAGGTAGCGCCAGAATGCGACGAGATTGATATTGACGGCATTCAGCATCAGTTCAATGCCAAGCAGCATTCCAACAATATTTCGGCGCGTCAGCGCACCAAACAGCCCAATACAAAACAAGGCTCCTGCGACAATCAGCACCCACGAGAGTGGAACCGCTGAAACAATACTTGTCATAATCGTATCCCGCCTTAGTGAGCAATACATTCATTCGCACCACGTCGCCGGTTGAGGGAAATTGATCAAATAATCGGTGAGATAACCGCTTGGTTCGCTGTGGATTGCGCAAGCCATGCTTGCGCTGCGGCAGCATGGCTGCCGCACTCCATACGTGCAACCGAGCCATACTCGATTACATTATCAAAATTCATCAGCCACGCGGCTATAGTTCATCGTCCCATTGCCACAGGCTTCAGCCTGCGGATGGAAAGGCATCCCTTATGGATCTAGCTGGCGAGACTCATCGCGGCGCAATCCTCGATCATTTGATTCTTCGCTGCTCGCATCTGGTTGAACGGGTACAGGCAATGCACGTTCTTCTTCTGGCTTATGATTGCTGATTGCTGACTTCTGGCGCAGCCGAAACTCCTCGGCCAGTGTGAGCACCCTTCGGCGCGTGCCCGGCTCGAACCCGACCATGATTGCGCCGATCAATGCTGTTAACAGCAGTACCGAAGCCAGTTCAAAAGGCAGCAGATACACACCCATAAACGAAATGCCCAACTTAGTGGTTGAAGCAATGGTTAGGGTAGATCCCTCGGGAACCTCATACAGGCCCCAAGAATAATTGAACACCGTTGGAACGATCAACAAGCCAAAGATGCCTGCTGCAACCACAAGTGCCAGCCAACGCTTCTGAAAGACTGGTGTATCGCTTTCGCCAGCCAGATCTGGCGTTAACATAATCGCAAACAGGATCAAGATTGCAACTGCGCCAACATAGATCATCACCTGAACTACGGCGGCAAATTCGGCTTCCATTAGCAGGTACAACGCGCCCACACCAAATAATCCGGCGATCAGCCACAATGCTGCGTGCATCAGGTTTCGCGCAGTCACCGTGAGTATCCCGGCTATTAGTATCAGCGCCGATATGATAAAGAAGACGACTTGAACAACCGTATTCACGTATATCTCCGTTAAAGGAACAAAGGAACAACAATTGCGCGATTCTTGTTTACTCGTCTTCTTGTTCGCTTGTTCGCTTGTTCGCTTATTCTACGCCACCCGCTGCTCAAGCACATCAAGCATTGCTTCCTCTGGCTCTTCGTCCTCGGTGCGCCGGTTGATCGCAAGCACCCAACGTATTGCTGCGATATTAAGCGCTGCTGTCACAATCAGCGCAGTAATCTGGCGCACAATCGGTGAAGCCGTTTCTAGCCAGCCAAGCAGATCAATTGATACAACTGGAATAATCACTTTGATCGTCCAGGCTGGGCTGCTGCCCCACAGATTGATTGTGACCCATAGTGCTGCGCTGAACAGATTGATCAGCGCAATTGGCAGCAACAGCTTCCAGGCAAAATCCATCAGTTGGTCAACACGCAGGCGCGGTAATGCTCCACGCAGCCAGATCATCACAAAGAACAAGCCCCAAACCTTGATCAGCATATAGACCAGCGAAAGCAGCCCGCCAAGCGGCGCAAGATTACCAATCGCAAGCTGGGCGAGCAATGGCCCTTGCCACCCGCCAAGAAACACAACCGTTGCAACCATGGAAAGCACGAAGTTCAACACATACTGCCCAATATAGAACAGCGCGAACTTCATGCCGCTATACTCTGTCGTATGCCCAGCAACAATCTCTGAATCGGCCTCTGGAATATCGAAGGGCGTCCGTTCCCCTTCAGCCAGAATAGCAATAAAGAAGATAACAAAGCCCACCAGGCCAACCGGTGTAAACACAAACCAGCCCAACCCCAAATCAGGCCCACCAAGTGTTGTACCAACCAATGGCCAACCACCCTGTAATTCTGGCATACGGGCCAGTTGCATACTGCCAGACACAATCACAGCGCTGAGTAACGCCAGCACCGCCGGGATTTCATACGAAATCAGTTGCGCCACCGCTCGCATGGCCCCAAGCATGGCAAACTTATTGCTCGAACTCCAACCAGCCATCATCAGGCCAATTGCAGAGATCGATGAGATCGCCAGCACAAACAGCACCCCATTGCCAAAATCGGATGGCGAGACGCCACGGCCCCACGGAACAACAGCAAAGATGAGCACAACCGGCGAAACCACCACAATCGGTGCCAGCATATGCACCCATTGATCGGCCGCACGCGGAACGATATCCTCTTTGGTAAACATTTTGACGCCATCGGCGATCGATTGCAGCAACCCGGCTGGGCCAACCCGATTCGGTCCCAATCGATCCTGCATGCGTGCGACAACCCGCCGCTCAAGCCAGACCATCAACATCATGGTGCCAACCGCAGCCAGCATAATGATCGTAATCGTGATCAAACTGGCGATCAGGCTAATCAACCAGAACGGCCAGGCATCCTGAATAATCGAGCGCAACAGATCGGTCATGGCGTGCCCTCGGGCGTTTCGTTCTTCTTTGCGTTGGCTGCTCGAATGGCGACGAGCTTGGCAGCCTTCTCGGCCCTCGCATCGCCACTCGGTGCTGGTATCGCAGGCGCAGTCGCAGGTGCTGTCGTATCAGTAATGCTTGATGCAGGAGCGGTCGGCACAGGAGTGGCAGCCTCGGTCGTTGCAGCAATTCCCTCACCCCTGCTGCGCCTCTCCTCTCCCACTGGGAGAGGGGTCGGGGGTGAGGGCGGTTCTGGGTTCTGGGTTCTGAGTTCAATGGGTTCAGTTCTGGGTTCTGGGTTCTGGATTGCCGTATTCTGACTCCCGACTCCTGACTCCTGAATACTCGGCTCTCGTTTCTTCAGCACCTCAACCATCTGCGGCGCGATTCCCACCAAGCCAGAACGGCGCTTAATGGCACCCTGCAGCTTCTTCAGCGCTCCATCCTTCACCTCGGCCCAGAAGCTTGGTGCAAGCTGTTCATAGTAGGAGATCGGTCGCATCAATCCAGCCCGATCAATCGTCAAGCCGCCATGCACGTCTGTCGATAGCTCATACTCATGATCCATTTTGATCGCATCGAATGGGCAGACTTCAGCGCACAACCCGCAGCTCATACAAGCATCGTACTCAATCAAGAATTCGGCAATTGCCGGAACCGCCTTACCACTCACAGGATCTTTGGCCTGTGTAATATGAATCACCTGTGGCGGGCAGATTCGCTCACACTGGAAACAGGATGTACACAGCTCCTGGCCACTCGCATCCTCATACAGCAGAATCGGGAAATTGCGCGCGGCCTCGGGTAGTTTATAGCGCTCCTCGGGGTACTGTACCGTAAACACGCCGCTAATTTCGCTTGGGTTATCGAGCTTTTTCGTCATTGCATCACGGAAATGCTTGAACACCACGCCCATGCCAGCCAGCATACCCTGCCCGTTACGTGCCTTTGGTGCGCCTCGGTCGACAGTATAGGCTTTTCCTTGATCGAACTCGATACTCATTAGCGATCTACCTCGCCCATCACGATATCGATACTGCCAAGAATGACGACAACATCAGCAATTCGATGGCCACGGCACATATCGCCAAGCGGTGTCAAATTCAGAAAGGATGGTGCGCGCACTTTATAGCGATATGGCCGTTCCGAGCCATCACTCACCAGATAGAAGCCCAATTCGCCTTTTGGTGATTCGATCCGTGCATACACATCGCCGACAGGTGGCCGCAGCGTTTTTTGTTTGCCAATATCGGCCATTTTGGGGTTGATATGTCCGCCAATCGTGTCAGGCAAGCGTTCGATGATCTGCTGGATCATACGGTAGCTCTGGCGCATCTCCTCGATCCGCACCAGATAGCGATCATACACATCGCCAACCGATCCAATCGGCACATCGAAATCGAGCTCACCATAGATTCCATATGGCTCGGCCTTGCGAATATCATAGGCAATCCCCGATGCGCGTAGCACCGGCCCGGTCACACTATAGGCAGCAGCCAATTCCTTTGGCAGAATACCAATATTGATTGATCGCGCACGCAGAATTTCATTCTCGCGCAGCAGCTTATCGAATTCATCAAAGAAGCTTGGCAGGCCAACCATCAGTTGCTTGAGCTGTGGAACGAATTCAGGTGGCAGATCGCGCCAGATCCCACCGAAGCGGAAGTAGTTGCACATCATACGAGCGCCAGATGCCATCTCGAACAGATCCAGGATCTTCTCGCGCTCACGCATACTAAATGCCAGCGCCGTTTGCCAGGCCCCCATATCGTTCAGCAGAAAGCCAATTGCCGTCGCATGGTTGAGAATGCGGGTCAGTTCATTCATCAAGGCCCGAATATAATTGGCCCGCTGTGGTACTTCGATCTCGGCCAACTTCTCGACGGCCAATGCTAATCCATAGTTGCTGGCCATCGAATTGAAGTAATCCAGCCGATCGGTATAGGGCATCGATTGAATATAGGTCGAGACCTCGGCCAGTTGTTCGTGATTACGATGCAAATACCCGAACACTGGATCGAGCCTGACAACCGTTTCCCCATCGACGGTCACAGTCATGCGGAACACCCCATGCGTTGATGGGTGCTGTGGGCCGATATTGATTTGAAGTTCCTGGCTTGTTGGCATAGTGTTCAGGAGTCAAGAGTCAGGAGTCAGCAGCCAGAACATACACGAACCCATAGTGTCTATTCTGAATACTGAATACTGCATTCCGGATACTACTCCTCCGTATCTTCAAAATATTTATCGCCCTGCTTGGGGAAATCCTTACGCATTGGGAAGCCCTCGAATTCATCCCACATATAGATCCGGCGCAGATTGGCATGCCCTCGAAACACAACCCCGAACAGATCGAAGGCTTCCCGTTCCTGAAAATCGGCCCCTGGCCATTCTGCGGTCAGCGATGGCACCTCTGGCTGTTCACGGCTCGTACGAACCTTGATCGCGATTGGCGCACCGCCATTCAGGCGCACAAAATGGTAGACCATTTCGATAATACCATCGGCAAGATAATCGGTTGCTGTGATATTGGTGAGCAGTTCGTAGCCAAGGGTATCGCGCAGATAGCCTGCAACATTGGGGAGTTGGTCGGCAGTAATCACGGGATCATCGGTGGCCAGGAAGTTTGGCGCAACCTGCTCGCCTTTTTTAACAGGCACAGCCTGCGTATTCGCTCGGCTGGGGGTTGGAACGAGCGTACCAGGAAGAGCGCGTTCGATACGCTCACGGAGCTCGGCCACATCGCTGGCATCAGCCACGGTCGGCCTCCGCATCTTGCTGAACAGCAGTCATGGTGTCGTCCATCAACGGGAAGGCCCGCGCTTGTTCGGCATGTTCAAGGATTCCGGTACGTTGTTCGCCCTGAGTTGGTGCATTGAACGGGCTAATCAATGGCAACCCACCAACTGGATCAATCAGCTGACCATTCACTTCCAGGCCTTGTTTACCAAATGTTGGAACGGGGAAATCCTTGCTATCGCGCTTGCCATACCAGCGTACCCTACCGATCTTCTGCTGATCGATCTGCGCTTGGAGCGTCATCAGCGCATGCAGCAGGGCTTCTGGCCGAGGCGGGCAGCCAGGGATATACACATCAACAGGAATGAGCAGATCGATGCCGCGCAGCACATTATAGCCATCCCGAAATGGGCCGCCCGATGTCGCACAGGCTCCCATCGAAATGACATAACGTGGTTCCGGCATCTGATTATACAAGCGCACCACCTGTGGAGCCATCTTCTTTGTGACGGTTCCCGCAACAATCATCAGATCGGCCTGGCGTGGCGAGGCGCGGAACATCTCGGCTCCAAAGCGAGCCAGATCATAGCGGGCTAGCCCCGTCGCCATCATCTCAATTGCACAGCACGCCAGGCCAAACGACATCGGCCAGACGGAAGAGCGCCGCCCCCAATTATAGAAGCGGTTCACATTACTGAAAAAGATACCCTGCTTCTCCGCTTCAAGCTGTGTATCGTGGTCGTTGGAACCCTTCAAACCCACGTTAGTGCGCCCTTCTTCCATGCATAGATCAGGCCACCACCCAAAATGAGCAGGAAGATCGCCATCTCGACCAGTGCAAACAGGCCAAGCTGATTGAAGGCAACAGCCCAGGGGAATAAAAAGACGACTTCAACATCAAATATAACAAAAGCCAGTGCATACAGATAATACTGTACGCGAAACTGAACACGCAGATCGCCAAGTGCCTCAAGCCCACACTCATAGGTATCCAGCTTGATCGGCGTTGGCCGGCTGGGGCGCAGGAACCGCGCTGCAACCAGCGGAATGAGTGGGAAAATGGCAGCTACTACCATAAACAGGCCAATGAAGGCATAGTTCGCAAGCATTGCGAAGCTCCTTCCACAGCGTGAAACCACCAACAGACAATGAGAATTATATCACAGATCAGCTGCGAACCAGCCGTAACTCCACCCGACCAAAGCGCAGAATGTCGCCATCCTCCAGAACAGTGGCGTCACGCACCTCAATACCATTCACGAATGTACCATTGGTGCTGCGTAAATCCTCAATCACCCAGGTATCATCGCGTGTTCTAGCCGTGCATGCTGTTGTGAAAGGAACGTATCATTCAGGGCGATCTCACAGCTTTCCATGCTGCGCCCGATCAGGTTACTCGGGCCAAGCGTAAAGATTTTGCCAACGGCCACACCGCTCTGGCCGGAACGCAACACCACCAGTTGTCCATAACGGCTCGCAGCCTGGCTGCCGCTGCTTTGCCCAACGGCGCGCAATTCGCTGATCACTGCTCGGAGAACCTGCCAGAGAAACAGGTATAGGAAGCCCACCACGGCAAAGCGCAGGATGAGAATGATCACTTCCAGGGAGGTATTGGCAAAATCAAACATAATATATCGTGTCAGAGGCTCCTAATACAAAGTTTCAGAGCTCTAAGTTTACTTGTTCTTTTAAATCACGCCTCTTTAAACGTCAATTCTAACCCACCGAGTGAGAGTATATCACTGCCCCGCAGCGCACGCTCGGTGATACGTTCGCCATTGATAAAGGTTCCATTGGTGGAACTGAGATCGGCTACCCAAAAGCGCCGTGAGCGATAGCGCAACTGGGCATGATGGCGAGAGACACGCGTATCCTCAAGAATGA
>Ga0163149_10005029_pt1 | contig 14124 bp, 15 predicted proteins | sample OliLakLV19MP5G1_FD_148604 | JGI IMG/M metagenome (GOLD analysis project Ga0163149, IMG submission 148604) | Freshwater microbial mat bacterial communities from Lake Vanda, McMurdo Dry Valleys, Antarctica - Oligotrophic Lake LV.19.MP5.G1 | ecosystem: Environmental > Aquatic > Freshwater > Lake >...
TTATTTTAATGGTGTGAAGACACTGCCTTTGCATTTTCTATAGGGTGAGACGCTGTATGCCCTTGATCGGCAGCGTCTCACGGCTAGTTTATTTTAATGGTGTGAAGACACTGACTTTGCATTTTGTATACAGTGCTTATGACTTCAGGGTTAAAGTCTTAAAACTTATTCAAAAACATCATACTTTCTACCGGTCGAATAGTTCGGTTAACGTATTTTGCATTTGCTTTTTTATTGTAGTAATTTCCTATTTCACCCTTAACTTCAAAATAAATGAGTTGTCCGATAGGCATACCTGCGTAAATTCTCACCGGCTGACTGCAGCTGATTTCCAGGGTCCAGGTATTGCAAAATCCTACATCACCTTTACCGGCTGTTGCGTGAATATCTATCCCCAGACGACCAACACTCGATTTGCCCTCCAAAAATGGAACTTGCGCATGCGTTTCGGTATACTCTTCTGTTACCCCTAAATATAGAATGCCGGGATGTATTACAATTCCTTCATCAGGTATAATAATCTCCTCAATTTCGTTGTGTTTTTTTGCATCGAGAATATGGTTTTTATAAACCGCAAGGTATCTTCCCAAATGCACATCGTAGGAGTTTGTTCCCAAACAATCTGCGCGATAAGGTTCAATTAATATATTGCCTTTTGCAATTTCCTTTTCAATTTCTTTGTCGGTAAGTATCATTTGTGGTTGCTTGTTCTTAAAATGGTGTCCGGTAATAGGTTCAATTCGCAATTTTTACTAAGGCTTCAATTCCGTTTCGTGATCTTCAATTTTGATCTCCCAAACCATTACAGTCCTGTCATCGCTGCACGAAATTAAAGAGTTATTCCAGTTGCTCCAAAATAACTTATTCACGGAGTTGATATGTCCCCCGAATTTTTCATGATCTATCACTTTAAGCAGATTAAAATTGGCTGCATCCCATATTTTAATGTGTTTATCGCGTCCTGCTGTTGCAAATAACCTTCCATCAGGACTCATTTTGATATCATTAATGGTAAACATGTGCGCAGGAAGGGATTTAACCTGCTCATAATTTTTAGTGCAATCCCAAATTATAAGTTGGGCATCTCTTGAACCGGAGATCAAATATTCGCCTGAACCGGAAAATGCAGAACAGAAAACAGAATTCAGATGTCCTGATAAGATGTGTTTTAGGTTAAATCCTATTTTATCATATACATAGAGGTTGTGATCAGAACTGGCGAAAATAATATCATTATTTAATGGCGAAAAAGAAATATTTCGAATGCTTTTGTCACTAACTTTTATGGTATTAATAATTGCACTGCTGGTTATATCATAAAGAAAAACATATCCACTTGCGCATGCAAGTGCAAGTGTGTTATCGTTGACCGGCGCAATATCATAAATGGTAGAGCCATCCGGTTTAATTTGAGGGAGTTCTTCTTTTTTATCGAGGTTTATGATGTGCATAATCCCCTCTAAACTTCCCGTAAAAAGCAGTTGGAAATTTTGATGGTAATACAGGGAAAAGATACTTCCCTGTATCCTCGTCAATCCTTTAGCACTGTTAGTTCCATCGAGTTCCCATTGCGCTGCAATGCCATCGCCGGCACCTGATATAACGGTGTTTGGATCAAGACCTTCCCCCAAACAAAAAATACCGGCAGTATGACCGGTTAAATGTTTAATTTTTGAAATGGAAATTTGGGAAGGGTAAAACAAAATACTTTGGGTGCTTAATTAAATCCTGAATGGAAATAAAATAAAGACCCAAAGATAATGATTACAGTTAAGAACTGGTGTAAGTCTGTCGAGAACAATTAATTATTTGTTGCTCCCATATTTATCCAACTTTTAATCTTTGCGATATCGCAAGAGCTTAACTTCTCACCACCAACCGGCATAAATGAAGTTCCGGAAATCCATTCTACGGAAGCATAAAAGGTGCTGTTTAGCGCATCTCCCGGAACAATATAATTACTTAAATTGTCGAACCCTTCCAGGTTGTTTCCACCACCTAAAACTCCCGCACTGGTAGCACTGTGACAGGTAAGGCAAGAATTTTCGAGAATTGGTAATATATCAGCAGTATATGACATATCGACTGTATCACAAATAATTGTGCCGTATAATTCTTCATTATTATCGTAATAACAGGAAGAAAAGAAACTACCTGCAAACAGCAAACCTGCAGCAATAAATAAAAGATATTTCGATTTAGTTGTCATTTTTTTTGTTTTATTAATCGTTTGGATATCCATTATCCAACCATATTCTGAGTTCATCAATTTTACATTCTTGTAATCTGTTGCCACCAAGAGGCATGGCACTATAACCGGCATCTTGGTTTACGGAGCCCCACAACCTGCCATCTTGTGCTACTGTTTTAACTCCGTCGTCTGATCCACTATCTAAATAGCTTGTCAGGTTAATACCTGTTGAGTTACCACTATCTCCATGACATCCATTACAATAGCTACTCATTAATGGAGCAATTGTTCCTGAATAGGTAACATTTGTTGTATCGCAACCGCCGCTGCATTCATTATTTCGGGCACCTTGGTTGATCCAGGTTGTTAATATTGTAACCTGCGCCGATGATAAAGGTTCATTTGGAGAAGGCGGCATTATATTTTCACCACCACCATCAGTAACTGATTCAATTAATTTGCTGCTATTAGCATCAAATGGATCAATATAATTGCTGTTCATGATTGCTTCGTAGGAAGAAAGGTCCTTTGCTTCCTCTTCACCACCACCTGCACTGGTATGACAGCCACTCTTAGCACAATTGGAAATAATAAGCGGAAGCACTTCATTTTGAAAATATACAGTATCCGGATCGCAGTTTTCTGATACAGAAGGATTTGTCAGGTCAATTAAAGTATTGTGCTGACAAGATTCTACTATAATTGGTATAATAATGATTATTGCTGCGACATAAATGAACCTTTTCATAATTTCAATTTTTACATTATCTACTTTCTATTTTCTAACCTGACCTCAAATAAATCTTACATCATAACTAACAATGAGATACGTTTATAATTTCAAAAAGGTACAAAAATTGTGGTGATTGTAATCAGTTGTCGGGGTAACCGTCCTCAACCCATATTCGCATTTGATCAATTAAACAATCCGGTAGTCTGGTGCCACCTGGTGGCATGGGTTCAAATCCTGCATCATGGTTTATTGCACCATACAGTCTTCCATCCGCAGCAACGTCATAAATTCCATCATTTGAACCGGTTCCGAGATAGGAGGTGAGATCTATACTTCCCGAAGGACTTGAATTATCGTGACAACCTGTGCAATATGCATCCAAAATCGGCATAATAGTTTCTGCAAAGGTTACCGTTGTAGTATCACAATCGGTGCATGCATTATTTAGAGCCCCTTGTTCCATCCATAAAACTATCAGATCAATTTCTGCATTGGATAAAGGACTCATGGGAGGAGGAGGCATTATGTCGTCAGGATCATTGTCTGTAGCTTTTTCAATTAATTCAGAGTTCCATGGATCAGAGATATCAACAACATCACTCGACATCACTTTTGTATAAGAACTCAAATTTATTCCTTCTTCATGCGTTGCATTATCGTGACAACCACTAATTGCACAATTGGAAATGAGTATTGGAAAAATATCGTTTTCAAAGTAGACCGTGTCAGGATCACAGTTTGAGTAATCAATGGTATCTGAACCTCCGGTTGTGTCAATAATGTTAGGAGTATCTACAATATCCTCCATAAAATCAATGGGTGTGTGCTTGCAAGACTCGCTTAAGACAACCATAGTTCCGATTGTGATAAGAGAGATTATTATCGATCTGCTCTTCATACTTCAATTAATACAACAAAATTATCCTGCTATCGTTTCAAGCCCAAAGACATATTTTAACAGTTTCCGTAAAAAACGGTTAATTAATTTTTTAAGTATTTCTTTATTGTGTGTAAGAGGAACTTTTTTATGGCACGATATTTTATCTTAGCGTTGAAATTAACATTATGAAGAAGCTCCACTATTTATTTTTAGTTCCATTTGCTCTTTCTACCGTTTTTATTTCCTGCGAGGATCTAAATCTGGATGGTATTTTGGGTGATGATGATATTGCTGCCGCATTAAAAGAAGCATTAACTGTTGGTACCGATACCGCTGTTACAAAAGGTTCTTCTTTAGATGGATATTTTTTAAATCCGGACATTTCCATATTGTTTCCGGAAGAAGCGGGAATTGTGCAAACCGTAGTGGGTGCAATTCCGGGCGGAGATGAATTAATAGACGAATTTATCGTTTCACTTAATCGCGCTGCAGAAGATGCTGCCGATGAAGCAAAACCGATTTTCGTTGATGCAATAACTAATATTACTTTTGATGATGCACTTAATATATTGAATGGTGCTGATACCGCAGCTACCAATTATCTGAGAGTAAATACTTTCACCGGACTATATGATGCCTTTAAACCGGATATTCAAAATTCACTGGAAGGAGTAGGTGCACAGCAAATTTGGGAGGATGTAATTGATCTTTATAACTCCATTCCTTTTACAGACGATGTAAATACTGATCTTGCCGATTATACCACTAATAAAGGTTTAGATGGATTATTTATATTAGTAGGGCAGGAAGAAATGAAGATTAGAACAGATATTGAACATCAGGTTTCACAGTTGTTACAAGATGTTTTTGGTGGAAATTAACTTTATATTTAACTAATTAATTCGCAAGGCTGCACTATATGTTGCAGCTTTGTTTTTTTATGCCTATGCAGTTGCAGGATTGTTTGCATGATTCCTTTTTGTTGATGACGGTTCCCGAAATAATTGCGGTTATTACCGGAATTATGAGTGTTTGGTATGCAAAAAAGGAAAGCATATTGGTCTATCCGGTAGGCATTATCAGCGTGTTGCTCTATGTTTATATTTGTTTGGAAGTGAAGTTATATGCCGATGCAGGTATCAATTTTTATTATTTTATTGTAAGTCTTTACGGTTGGTATTACTGGAAACACGGCGGTAAAATGCAACATCCCGAATTAAACCGCAGCGGACAAGAAATTGATTCAGGCCTTTTAAATGCAGATTCCAATATAACTTATAAGGAAGAAGCAGAAATTACATACAACAAACTATCGGTAAATCTGCTGTATTTATTTGCCGCTTTTTTGTTAGGAGGTTTAATCGGTTATCTGTTGGACACCTACACCGATTCTGTTGTGCCTTACTGGGATGGCATCACAACAGCTTTATTTTTTATTGCAATGATCTTGATGGCACAAAAGAAAATTGAGCATTGGATATTTTGGATCATGGGCGATGCTATTTGTATTCCTTTATTTTTTAGTAAAGGATTATGTTTAAGTTCATTTCAATATTGTATATTTACATTATTGGCATTTGCAGGATTTATTTCCTGGTATCGTAAATTGCAAAATAAATTAGTTTTAAAATGATGCGCAAAATAGTATTCACCGGGCCGGAGTCGACAGGAAAAACCACTTTAGTGGAAAAACTTGCAGGGTATTTAAATCTTCCACATGTGCAGGAGGTTTCCAGAGCTTTTATAAATAATCTTACTGGTAATTATACTTATGAAGATCTCTGCAGCATAGCAATGCTGCAAATGAGTGAGGAGGAAAAAATTAAATCGCTTCATCCACCTGTTTTAATTTGTGATACCGACCTTTTAACAATAAAAATTTGGTGCGAAGATAAATTTCAGCAATGTGATCTTTGGTTGACGCATGCCTTTGCCGACAGAACACCGGAAATGTACTTTCTCTGTGCCCCCGATTTTCCATGGGAAGCCGATCCTTTGCGGGAGGATGAAACAAGGAGGGACGATCTTTATCAAATACATAAAGAACACCTGATACAATACCGCAAACGATTTATTGAACTCAATGGCTCTGTTGAAAACAGGATGAATACCGTGTTAGGTTATCTCGAATTAAGCAGTAGCAATATGTTCTGAAATAGTATTACTTTTGCACCATCTCATGGGGTGTTGTCAGTTGTGGCTGATGACTGAGATTAAACCCATCGAACCTGGCCGGGTAATTCCGGGTAGGGATTGAGGATCAACAATTTTCTTCCTTTTGCAGAGGCTCCATTTGCAGGAATTTATTTATTAAATTTTTAGTATGCAACGTGGACTTTTAATTTTATTGATCTCCGTTTTTTTTATCGGAAATAATTTTGCTCAAACCCATATTTCAGGAACAGTTATCGATGTTTTTACTAATAAACCGATCCCCAATGTTGAAGTATTATTTTCAAAATTAGATACCGTTATTTTTACAGGCGAAATGGGTGATTTTAATATGGCGACAAAAAATTTAGCATTCGACATATTTTTAGATCATATTGCGTTTCAAAAAGTGGATTCTTCCATGAAATATCAGTGTAAAGGAGTTAATCCTTCTTATTGCAATATTATTCTTTACATGGAGCCAATTATTAATCTATTTCAAACGGTAACAATCACAGCTTCTCGTGTTGAAAATAATTCTCCGGTTACCCTTACAAATATTTCAGGTGCCGAATTAAATAAAAATAATTTTGGGGAGGATATGCCATTTCTTTTGGAATCAACTCCCTCCGCTGTGGTAACTTCAGATGCCGGAAATGGTGTTGGTTATACCGGCATTCGCATTCGCGGATCAGATGCCACACGTGTAAATATTTCCATTAATGGAGTGCCTTATAACGATGCAGAAAGTCAACAAACGTATTGGGTCGATCTTCCCGATTTTGCAAGCAGTGTGGATGATATTCAAATACAACGCGGAATTGGAACTTCCACTTATGGAATTAGTTCCTTTGGCGCTTCCATAAATATATTTACGAATAAACTGGAAGCTAAACCCTACGCAAAAATAAATACTTCAGTAGGTTCTTTTAATTTATCAAAAATATCCGCAGCATTTGGCTCCGGTAAAATAAAAGATCACTGGTATTTTGAGGGTCGTGCATCTAAGGTTGATGCGGATGGATTTATTGATCGTTCGCATGCTGATCTTGCTTCCTTTTTTCTGACAACAGCATTCGCATCGAAAAATTATGCATCCGAATTAAATGTATTTTCCGGAGAAGAACATACTTATCAATCGTGGGCAGGTGTTCCGGTAGAAATATTGGATACTAACAGAACATATAATCCATATACCTACAAAAATCAAACAGACAATTATGTTCAAACGCATTACCAATGGCACAATCATTTTTACTTGAATTATTATTCTAAAATCGATCTCACATTTAATTACACCAAAGGGTCAGGATACTATGAACAACTGGAGGAAGCACAAGGGTTTGGAGATTACGGCGCTACCCCTTTCATACTTAATTCAGATACTATTTTTGAGACAGATATGATCACGCAAAAATGGCTCGATAACGATTATCTCGGGGCATATCTGCAATACACTGGAGAATTAATAAATAATATTTCCTTAAATGCAGGTGCCGCTTATTATTATTTGAATGGGAACCATTTCGGTAAAATAATTTGGGCGGAATATGCTACTCCATTTGGATTTGATTATACCTGGTATAATAATGATGCAACAAAAAAAGATGGAAATATTTTTGCGCAGTTATCCTTTGATTTAAGGAAATTTAAATTTTTAGCCGATGCACAGGCGCGACAAATAAATTATACATTTTTAGGTGCTGATCAATTCGGAAATTCGGTGCAACAAAATGTTGATCTTTTATTTTTTAATCCTAAAATCGGAATTACCTGGTTGCATAATAAAAATGCAAATGCCTATATTTATTTTGGAAAATCTGGAAAAGAACCCAATCGTGATGACTATGTAGAATCTTCGCCAATAAGCAGACCATCCCCCGAAATTTTATATAATGTGGAGTTAGGAGAACGCATTCAATTTAAAGGATGGCAATTTATGGCGAATGCCTATTATATGTATTATCGAGATCAATTAATTTTGACCGGACAAATAAATGATGTTGGTGCATATACCAGAACCAATGTTCCGGAAAGTTACCGAACAGGAGTGGAGTTGGCATGGAGTAAATTATTTTACCAAAAACTCTCCTGGAATGCAAATACTTCCTTTAGTAAAAATATAATTACCTCCTATACCGAATATGTTGATAATTGGGATGATGGTTCGCAATTGCCCTTTGAATATACAGACACAGAAATAGCATTTTCTCCTGCCGTAGTTGCTTACAGTAATTTAAATTATATTTTTCTTTTAAAACAAAATGAAAAAAAGAAATGGGAACAACATTTTGAATTGGGATTGATCAGCAAATTTGTTGGTAAACAATATGCCGACAATACCGAAAATGATTTGCGTTCCATAGATCCCTATTTATTGAACGATGTCAAATTAAGTTATACAATAAAAACTCCCGTTGTTCAGGAATTATATATTTCTTTTATTACACAAAATGTGTTGAATCAAGAATATGAAAGTAATGCATGGACATACCGGTATATTGCAGATAATGTTGAAAATCAGATGATTGGGTATTATCCGCAGGCCGGAAGAAATTGGGTATTGCAGCTATCAGTAGTGTTCTAAATACACTGAACTCAAATGTGATAGTTGATAAAATGATATAAATCATTACTGCAGTCCGTAACTTTTGTTTTACCTTTAGTGAATAAAGAAAAAGGTGTATGGGATTTAATTATACGAAGGCTATTTTATTTATATCAACCGCTGTCCTTTTTACGGGTTTAATTGTCCCGCCTGTTGCGGAAGAATTCGATTGGTTGAAGGAAGGTGATAATGCCAATTCAGAATTTGGTTTTTGGATTGATGGAGGAGGTGATATTAACGGCGACGGCTATGACGATGTGATTATTGGTGCGCCGGAATATACCCAAGCGTTTGCCGGTGAAGGGGCTGTTTTTATTTATTATGGCTCTGCTGCGGGGTTGGCTGATACTGCAGGTTGGGTTCAATATGGTGAGCACGATAGTTCAGGGTTTGGAAGATGTGTATCAATTAAAGGTGATGTTAATGATGATGGATATGCTGATATATTAATCGGATCGCACCAATTTGAAAATACTAAGAAAAACGAGGGCAAAGTGTACCTCTATTTGGGTGGTCCTGATGGTGCTGATACTATTGCTGTATGGACTATGGTTGGAGATAGAAAGGGCGCAAAACTTGGAGAATCACTTGTTTTTGCAGGCGACCTCAATCATGATGGATTTGATGAAATTTGTGTAGGCGCACATGGTTGGGACGACGATGAAGTTTTAGGTGATTTAGGTAACAAAGCAGGTAAATTTTGGGTATTTAACGGCAATCCGGATGGCGTTTTTGCAACGCCTTCCATGCAATGTGTTGGAATTGTAGAGGATGCAAACCTCGGAGTTTCTATGGACAAAGCGGGTGATGTAAATGGAGATGGTATCGACGATCTCGACATTGGCGGGTATATTTTCCTGATTGGTGATGGAATGTTGTGTACTTTTCACGGCGGAATTGGTGGAGCTGATGCAATTCCGGATTTTATGGTTGCCGGAGGCGCAAGCGACACCTCATTTTATGCAATAAATCTCTCCACAGCAGGTGATATTAATGGCGATGGATATGATGATGTAGTGGTTGGAGCGCCGAGATTTGATGCGAATGGAATTTATCAATCCGGAAAGTTACATCTGCATTACGGAAGTTCTTCTGGTCTTGATTCAGAAATAGGTTGGATTGCAACAGGCACTCAATACGATGAACGTTGGGCTTTTAACGTAAATGAAGCAGGAGATATTAATCACGATGGTTATGGCGATCTGCTTGTCGGGTCAAAATATTATGATAACGGTGATCTTGTAAATGCAGGGAAAGCGGAATTATATTTGGGTGGTCCAAAAGGGCCGCAGCGGATTCCAACCTGGACCTTTAAGGGGCCTGACAGCAATTCAGTGGTGGGAACAAATCTTTGTAATGCCGGCGATATTAATGGTGATGGATTTGATGATATCGTTGTTTCCGGTGATGAATATTCCGGCGATCTGGAAAGAGAAGGTATTGTTTATGCATTTTACGGACAACCACAACAATGTGATCCACCCGAACATCCTGCCCTGTATTTTATTACACCAAATTCAGTTACCATTGGCTGGAAATGGCTTTATGGCGCTCATAAATACAAATTATATTTAAAACGTGTTGATGTTGTCGGAATGCAATACTCTGTGCCCACACAGGATTCCGTGGTTATTGTTGGAGGATTGGTGCCGGGTGCACATTATATCGGATATGTGCAGGCAAAATGTGATGGTGGTTGGACGGATAGGTCGATTATGCTTGATTTTGTTACACCAACACACAGGGAAGGCGAATTAACCGATATCAGTATATTTCCATCACTTGTAAACGATCATGTTTCCGTTTCCTTTGGTTCCGCTACCGGACTTACCTCTGTAAGAATTTTTGATATAAAGGGATCTATTTTAATGAACAAACAATACCAGGTGAATGACGCAAATACCGTTGTTATTGTAAATGAAGTAAGAGAACTAACCAAAGGAAATTATTTTATTTTAGTGGAAAGCAACGGAAATAAGACAACAAAACAATTTATAAAGCAGTAATAACTTTCAGAATTTTTAAACCGGCATGTATGTTCGCCGGTTTTCTTTTTCGGGGTTATTTCTAATTTCACATTTAAATTAAGCGGCCATGAATCTGGAGAATGAAATAAAACAATCGAAATTTGAAGATGAATATCACAAGCTGATGGTGAATCTTATGTTTACTACCAGTTGGTTAAGTATCCGTCAAATTCAGTTTTTCAGAAAGTATGAACTCTCTCCTCAGCAATATAATATTTTGAGAATATTGCGCGGCCAATATCCAAAACCTGCAACTGTAAATCTGCTTATTGATCGTATGCTCGATAAAATGAGTAATGCCTCTCGTCTTGTCGACAAACTTGCATTAAAAGCCTTGGTTGAACGAAAAAAATGCAAAACCGACGCGCGGCAAGTAGATGTAGTACTTTCCAAAAAAGGAATTAAATTACTCAAAGAAATTGATGTTGATATAAAATTATTTGAATATGATCTGAATAAACTGGATAAAAAAGAAGCGGTGATTTTGAGCGATTTGCTCGATAAAATGAGAGGGTGATGGCATTTGGTAGTTTTCAATTTATTAATTGGCAGTAGGGAGGAGCGCAGTGCAATAGCTTGAAATTGGATTTAACCTGATGGTAAAAGTAATCTTTCATTTTAAGTCTTACTAAAATAAATTAATAAATTGAAAATTACCAAATTGAAAATGTCCTAAATTACCAAATTGAAAATTACCAAATTGAAAATCAATCCTGATCTTACCTCCGAATGTTCTTTTAAGGCAGTGCGCAGCGGAGGCAAGGGCGGGCAAAACGTAAACAAGGTTTCTTCCAAGGTGGAGCTGTATTTTTCTATTGCCAATTCGCAAATTTTATCGGTTGATCAAAAAGAAATACTTTTAGTAAAACTCAGCAACCGAATAAAGGAAGATGGATTTATTCGCATAGTTTGTGATGAAGACAGGTCGCAGTTGCGCAATAAGAATAAAACCATTGAAAAGCTTCACGAACTCATAAATAAAGCGCTCACGCCTGTTAAAAAGCGCATTAAAACCAAAACTCCAAAGGCAGTAAAAGAGAAACGTATTAAAGAGAAAAAAATAAAAGGGGTTGTGAAGAATTTGAGGAAGCGGCCGGATGTGGAGTAGGGGAGGCTCTTAAAGATGAAAATCCAGTATTTTTAGGGTTGTGGAAAAACAGGAACCCTCACTGATGCGTTGATGCCAATTACAGTAGAAAAGCAGTATAAAATACCACGAAAAGATCGTATTATTGATAAATAATAAGTAAATAAAGGATATTTTTTTGAGCGATGAAACGTTGGCGGAATACAACATATGAGAATATAAATTACTATCCGTTCGGGATGGTAATGCCGGGGCGGTCATTTACGGCTGCAAGTGTGGATGGATATGGGTTTGGGTATCAAGGAAGTTTAAAAATTGATGGAAGTTCAAGTGCAGCGTATAATTATTCTACCTTTTACAGAGAATTGGATCCTAGGTTAGGGAAATGGTGGAGTATTGATCCACAAATCCGTCAATCACCGTGGGAAAGTCCATATATGAGCATGGGAAGTAATCCTATTTTAAGAAATGATCAATTAGGTGATAGATGGTTTGATAGAAATACCAAACAATTAGCGAGACAAACTAAGCAAGATTTTAGGCAAATCAAAAACAATCCAAATTCCTCAATGGAACAAAGACGCGAAATGAGCTTAGCGATATCTGAGTTGAAAGCGATGAGAAAACATGAACAGGAATTTAGAATCACCGTTGAGACCTTTGCTCCGGCCGGAGGTTTTACAGCAATGACAATTGTGGGTGGTATAAATGTGATCGACATAGTTGTGCCAGCCGCAGGGATTACAGTAACTTCACCAAACGGATACGAACTGAGAACTATGGCTCATGAATTAAAACATGGATTCCAATACATTAGAGGTAGAATAAGCTATTCAGGTACAACTACGTTTGGAGATTTTTTAAATGGAACTGCTGTAGTACGAAGACCTGTAGGGCTACTTTATGATGTGGAGGATGAAGATGAAGCTTTTACTCGTGGTTTCGCTGTTCAGCCAGGTTGGACTGGTTGGTCTTTTACAAGTAAAAACAGTATAAATGATCAACGATTAAGCACAGCTCCCTCATACGCAAATTTATCAATGGATCAAAGGTACAGTCGCAGCAATATGGGCAGAATTGATGTTCTTAGACAACGTCAAGGGTTGGCGGCAATAGGGTTAACAGGCTCACAGCGTTTAATGGATTATGAAAAATATCAAGGCACAATGGCCGCGCCAGAAATATTTGTTCCACAAAGTAAATGGACTAAATAATTAAAAACAATTAAAATGTAAATAGAATGAGGTTAAATCATTTAGTTCTTATTGTATTTTTATTAACAAGTAAAATATTTGTTTATGGCCAAACCAATAAGATAACTTCAAAAGATACACTAATTTATTATTGGGGGGAAGAATTGCACAGCTCAACCCTAGTATTGTATAATACTAATAATACGTTTTATTTTTTAACCAAAGAAGATTTATGGGTGCATACCAGCAATGGATCTTTTAGTAGATCGGGGGATACAATCACATTAACTTGTAAAACCAATTGTACAATTGAATTTGGAAATTTGAAACCTGTTATTGTAGAGTTGGTAAATACGAATTTTATAGGTGATTCAGCCTTATTTATAAATACTTTAGGCGATACATTAAAAAATTATACAATTAAAATAAACGATATTAAAAAGTATGATGTTAATCGATCTAAAATAATCCAGATTTGGAAAGAAAATAACCTAATATATGAAACAAGTATTATTGACTTGAACTCCAACGGATATATTATATTTATGCCAATTTCATTGGAAAGTCCAGAAAACATATTCTTTGAAAAAAAAAGCATAATATTTCATAGTGAATTTTTGCTCATAGATGGGAAACGGTTTAAGGAAATGGTTAGGATGTGAATTGACGAATCCTTTAGACCAACGTAACAATGCGGTGAACCACATGTGGGCCTTGAAGTTGATAAACAACATGCTGTTAAAATGATGGTGGCAGGCCCACCGCAAGGGCTGACAGGCAGACCTTGCAAACCAATCTGGTGCTGCATTATGGGATTGATATTACTAAAGATTTAATTCCTAAAGAAGCTAATGAAAAAAGCGGGCAAAAGACTCAAAAGAAAAATTAATGAAAATGTTATTGAAAATATGGTTAGTGGTGGCTTTGGTTCGGGTTTTAGTTTGTTTTTTTGGTTTGGTGGTTCTGTTAGGCTTGTAATCGTTTTTATTTTTAGTTGTGTAGCGTGGCTACACATTTTTTTTGCCCCTTTTTTCTTTTTCTTTTTTTGCCCCTTTTTCGTCTGCTGTTTGCAGTCGGTTTTATTTATGCTTTTAGTGTTGCGACTTGTGAGCAAACAACAAAGCAACTTACAGAACTATTATTTTTTAATGCTGTGGCGTTGCTGTAAATTCCGCTCAACGTAACCCCCTGATTCCGGCGAACGTGACCCCCCTAAAAAGAATGAGTTAATTGTATGATAAAGAACATTGTGAT
>Ga0163149_10005030_pt1 | contig 14124 bp, 9 predicted proteins | sample OliLakLV19MP5G1_FD_148604 | JGI IMG/M metagenome (GOLD analysis project Ga0163149, IMG submission 148604) | Freshwater microbial mat bacterial communities from Lake Vanda, McMurdo Dry Valleys, Antarctica - Oligotrophic Lake LV.19.MP5.G1 | ecosystem: Environmental > Aquatic > Freshwater > Lake >...
TTCCGCCGGCTGCGTTGACCGTGCTCGTCGCGTCGTGGTGTTTGCCGGAACAAACGGTCTGGATGTGGGGATCGTGGGTCTTCTTGATGTGGTTCGCACCGACGGTGCTGCCACTCCTCACGATGCCATTCCCGAGCAAGCGCGGCGTGCACTGGCCGGCGTACTTGCGGCGCACCAGGGACGAGCTCGTACTCGGACTCTCGCAGGCCCTGCTCGGCCTCGCTTTCCTCGCGCACCAAGCGTGGCTCATGTCGCAGGCGATCGTTCGCACGATCGTCCGACTCAAGACGCGTAAGCACCTCCTCCAATGGGTCAGCGCGGCTCAAGTGAGTTCCAGCTCGAAGCTCGACCAGAGGAGCTTCGTACGCGCCATGGCCCCGGCGATGGTCATCGGAGTCGCAGCGATCGCGATCACCGCGATACTCCGACCTGAGAACCTCCCGGGGGTCGTGCCGCTCGCGTTCGCGTGGATCGCGTCACCGTGGTGCGCGCGGTGGATCAGCACACCGTCCGCTCCAAGCGCGAGCGCCATCGCGACCGCCGCCGATCGTGCGTTCCTGCGAACTACGGCCCGACGCACCTGGCGCTATTTCGAAGCCACGGTAGGGCCCGAAGACCACTTCCTGCCGCCGGACAATCTCCAAGAGGATCCGCGGACAGTTCTCGCGCGGCGCACTTCGCCCACGAACATCGGGCTGTACCTCCTGTCCGCGGTCAGCGCGCGTGACTTGGGCTGGATCGGAACGGCCGACATGGTCGATCGGATCGCGGCGACGCTACGGACCCTCGCCGGTCTCGAGCGGCATCGCGGGCATTTCCTGAATTGGTACGGGACCGCGGACGCGCAGCCCCTGAACCCGAAATACGTCTCCACCGTGGACAGTGGAAATCTCGCTGCGGCCTTGCTCGCGATGCGCGAGACGTGCCTCGCCCACGACACGGACACGGGACAGGACGTACGCGCGCTGGCCGGGCTGGGTGATGCGCTGTCACTGGCACGCGAGCACCAACCGCGTGCGGCGCGAGGAAGCAGTCACGGCAGTGCCACGCTCGGTGAACTCGAACGCGCGTTGTCGGAACTCGAAGTTTTGTGCGCGCATCCACGCGCTTCCTGGCCCGACACGCTGCGCGAGATCGAGCGCCGCAGCGGTGCGCTCCACGACGTCGCTCGAGTCGTGACTCTGGAGTATCCGAGCGAGGACGCCGAGCCATTCCTGATTTGGATCCGCGCCATCCACGCCTGCGCCATCAGTCACGTGCGCGACATCGATGCACGCGGCGACGGGCTCAGCGCGCGGCCACCGGCTCTCCTTCGGATCGCGGAGGAAGCTCGCGCGCTCGTCGATGCGATGGACTTCCAGTTCCTCTACGAGCAGAAGTCGAAGCTGTTCTCGATCGGATTCTCGGTCGACGAAGGCCGCCTCGACCTCGGGCGGTACGACCTGCTCGCGTCCGAAGCGCGCATCGCGAGCCTGCTGTCGATCGGGCGCGGTCAAGTGCCCGTCGAGCACTGGTTCCGCCTCGGACGGCCGCTCGTGCCTCTCGCGAAGGGCAGCGCACTCGTGTCGTGGTCGGGATCGATGTTCGAGTACTCGATGCCCAACTTGGTGCTCCGCGAACCCTCTCCGAGTCTGCTCGCGCAGACGGGTCGCCTCGTCGTCCTGGAGCAGATTCGCTACGCGGCGGAGCGCGGCGTCCCGTGGGGCATCTCGGAGTCGGCGTTCGCTGCACGCGATGTCGATCAGACCTACCAATACCGTGCATTCGGTGTTGCTGGGCTCGGCTTGAAGCGCGGTCTCGCCGAGGATGTCGTCGTCGCGCCCTATGCGACTGCGCTCGCAGCGATGATCGAGCCCACCGCGGCGGTTCGCAACTTCGAACACCTGATCGAACACGGAGCTCGCGGGGTGCTCGGTTTCTACGACGCGGTCGATTACACGGGCGCGCGCTTGCCGGCCAAGACTACACGTGTCGTCGTGCGCACCTACATGGCGCACCACCAAGGCATGACGATCGTTGCGATCGCCAACGTGATCACCGGCGGGGTTTTGCAGACGCGGTTCCAGAACGATCCTTGGGTGCGGGCAGCCGAACTCCTGTTGCAGGAGCGGACACCACACGGCCAAGCCGTCACCCGATCGGAGGCCGACGAGCTGGACACCGGCTTACATGTGCGCGATTTCGTGTTGCCCTCGCTGCGCCAGTTCACGTCTCCGCACGATCCGACTCCGCGTACGCACCTGCTCTCCAACGGGCGCTACTCGGTCATGCTGACGGCAGCGGGGTCGGGATACAGCCGCTGGAGTTCGCTCGCGGTCTCGCGCTGGCGCGAAGATCCGACGCGTGACGCGTGGGGCAGCTACATCTTCATCGAGGACGTCGATCGACGACTCGTCTGGTCGGCCGGATACCAACCGAGTTGCGTCGAGCCCGATGCTTACGAGGTCGCGTACTACGAAGACCGCGTCGAGATCCACCGCAGCGATCACGGCATCAAGACGGTCCTCGAGGTCGTCGTGTCGACCGAGGACGACGCCGAGGTCCGATCGATCACGTTGCACAACACGGGCTCGGAAACGCGCGAGATCGAGCTGACGTCCTACACCGAGATCGTGCTCGCGCCGCCGGCATCCGACGACGCGCACCCGGCCTTTTCCAAGCTGTTCGTCGAGACCGAATTCGTGCCGGGCGTCGACGCACTACTCGCGAGCCGTCGCCCGCGTTCAGCGGAAGAGCCCAGGGTATGGGCCGCGCACGTGATGGGACTCGACGAAGCACCGAGTAGCGACCTCCAGTACGAGACCGACCGCGCGCGCTTCCTCGGCCGCGGTCGTAGTCCGCGCACTGCACGCGCCGTTCACGACGGACGACCGCTGACGGGAACGACGGGGTCCGTGCTCGATCCGATCTTCAGTTTGCGACGCAGTATCCGAGTTCCACCGGGGGGCACGGTTCGCGCGACCTTTTCGACGCTCGTGGCACCCACGCGCGAACGCGCGCTCGAGATGGCCGACCGCTACCGCCGCGCGACGATCTTCGAACGTACGGCGAACTTGGCCTGGGGGCAGGCTCAAGTGCAGTTGCGTCACCTAGGGATCGATGCGGAGGAAGCGCATCTCTTCCAGCGCCTCGCGACGCGAATCCTCTACTCGGACTCGAGCCTGCGTGCTCCGCAGGAAGTGCTCCGCGAGAACCGCGGTGGACGTTCCACGTTGTGGTCTCACCGCATCTCGGGCGACTTCCCCATCGTGCTGGCACGCGTCGATCACACCGAGGACATCGAACTCGTTCGTCAAGTCTTGCGTGCTCACGAATACTGGCGCATGAAGGGACTCCTCGTCGACGTCGTGATCGTCAACGAAGAGGCGTACGGCTACGTGGCGGAGCTGCAGGCGAAGCTGGAGTCGCTCGTGCGCGCGAGCGCGAGCCCGGCCAAGCCGAACGCAACCGTCCCCGGCGGCGTGTTCTTGCTGCGCGGCGAGGGCCTCTCGGCAGTCGACCTCGGCGTGCTGCAGTCCGTCGCGCGCATCGTGCTGCTTCCGCGGCACGGAACGCTCTCGGAGCAGGTCGTGCGTTTCCTGCGAGCATTACCCGTCGCCGCGCCGGCATTGCCGCCCGCACCACGCCTCTCGACCGACGACGCATCGGTCGGCGTCCCGCATCTCGAGTACTTCAACGGCTTGGGTGGCTTCGTGGACGGAGGCCGCGAGTACGTCGTCGTCCTGCGCGAGGGCCAATCGACGCCGGCACCGTGGATCAACGTCATCGCACAACCCGGCTTCGGGTTCCAAGTCTCGGAATCGGGCTCGGGATACACCTGGTCCGAGAACAGTCGCGAGAACCAGCTCACGCCGTGGTCGAACGACCCGGTGAGCGACACGCCCAGTGAAGCGTTCTTCGTGCGCGACGAGGTCACGGGCGAGGTGTGGACACCGACCGCGCTCCCGATCCGCGAAGCGACGCCGTATGTCGCGACGCACGGTCAAGGCTACAGCCGATTCCAGCACGCGAGTCACGAGATCGCACTCGATCTCGTTCAGTTCGTGCCGCTCGTCGATCCCGTCAAGATTTCGTGCCTGACTCTGACGAATACGTCGAAGGGGCGCCGAGTTCTCTCGATCACCGCCTACACGGAATGGTTGCTAGGTGTCGGTCGCGCGAACAACTTGCCGCACGTGCTGACGACGCTCGACGCCGATTCAGGCGCCATTTTCGCCACCAATCCTTGGAACGAGGAATGGGCGGGACGAGTCGCGTTCGCAGCCTGCACGCAGAGGCCCAGCTCGTGGACCGCGGATCGAGCAGAGTTCCTCGGACGCAACGGCACGCTCGAATGGCCGCGGGCACTGACGCCCGGAAAGTTGCTCTCGGGCAGGACCGGAGCAGGATTCGATCCGTGCGCCGTGCTGCAAACGCGCATCGAGCTCGCCCCAGGATCGAGCGTCCGCGTCACGTTCTTGCTCGGTCAGTCGGAGAACGCCGCGGCTGCACGCGCGCTGATCGCGCGGCAGAGCGCGCTGGATCCCGACGTCAGCCTGCGCGCCGTCCGTGACGACTGGGACGCGATGCTCGGCGGAATGGTCGTCTCCACGCCCGAGCGCGCATTCGATTTGCTCGTCAATCGCTGGCTGCTCTACCAGACGGTCGCATGCCGCCTGTGGGCTCGTGCCGCGTTCTATCAAGCCGGCGGAGCTTTCGGATTCCGCGACCAATTGCAGGACATCCTAGCGCTGTGCTCGGTACGCCCGGATCTCGCGCACGCTCAGATCTTGCTCTGCGCCTCGCGTCAGTTCCGCGAGGGCGACGTCCAGCATTGGTGGCACGAACCCACTGGCCGCGGAGTGCGCACGCGCATCACGGACGATCGTCTGTGGCTGCCGTACGTCGTTTCGCACTACATCGCCGTGACCGGAAAACTCGCCGTGCTCGACGAGCACACGCAGTTCCTGGAGGGTCCGGCGATCCCCCCGGACAAGCACGATTCCTACTACACCCCGAAGCCTTCCGTCGAGACCGCGAGCGTGTACGAGCACTGCGCGCGCGCCCTCGACGCGAGCCTGGCGCTCGGGCCTCACGGGCTTCCGTTGATCGGCGGCGGCGACTGGAACGACGGAATGAATCGCGTCGGACTGGAAGGACGCGGCGAGAGCATCTGGCTCGGGTGGTTCTTGCATGCCGTGCTGGGCGACTTCGCGAGCGTCGCGCAATCGCGTGGCGACGTCGAGCGAGCCGCTCGCTGGCTCACCGTGCGATCGGCGATCCTCGTCGCTCTCGAACGCGATGGATGGGACGGCGAGTGGTACCGCCGCGCGTACTTCGACGACGGGACGCCCATGGGATCCGCAGCGAATGCGGAATGCCGCATCGATTCGATCGCGCAGTCGTGGGCCGTGATCTCGGGTGCTGCACAGCCCGAGCGCGCCGTGCTGGCGATGGCATCCGTCGACCGTCACCTCGTGCGTCACGACGACGGGATCGTGCTCCTGCTCACCCCGCCGTTCGATCGCACCGCTGCCGATCCGGGGTACATCCAAGGCTATCTGCCCGGCGTGCGCGAGAACGGCGGCCAGTACACGCATGCAGCAGCGTGGGCCGTGATCGCGTTCGCGGAGCTCGGTCAAGGCGGACGGGCAGCGGATCTCTTCGCGCTCTTGAATCCGATTCTGCGTTCGAACACGCGCGCGAACATGCATCGCTACAAGGTCGAACCGTACGTGATGGCCGGCGACGTCTACTCGGCGCCACCGCACGTCGGCCGTGGCGGGTGGACGTGGTACACGGGTTCCTGCGGTTGGATGTACCGCGCCGCTACCGAGTGGATCTTGGGGATCCATGTGCGTGCCGATGGCTTGCACGTGGATCCGCGCATTCCGCGCGGATGGCCCAAGTTCGAAGTCACGCTTCGCCGCGAGTCCACCACCCACGTCATCACGGTCGTGAATCCCGATCAGGTCGAGGCCGGTGTCGTGCGCATCGAGCTCGACGGGACGAGCTTGCCGCTCGATGCCGCGATTCCGCTCGCCGCGGACGGCTCGACGCACGCGATCCGCGTGACCCTGGGTCGTCGCTGACCCCGCTCGAGCTTCCAGGCGCAGGAGGTAGGTCGATCTGTGGCTGGCCTCCGGAGTGCAATCACAGTTCGTCGCGAAAAGGGAGCGTTGCCGCGCGCTCTTCGTGAAGTACTTGACGTCACAAGATCTGGATCGGCGCGTCAGGAAGTGCCATGAGCGTCGGGTCAGAGGACAAGTTCGGTCCACGTGCGGCGGCGACATGGTGCGGGGGCGAAGTGACATTCTCGGCCCAACCATCCCGCCGAGGTCGGATCCTGGGCGAAAACGCGGTCGAACTTTGCAGCGCGCAGCGCGAGTTGGTCGCGGCGCCGCGCGAGGACGGCGAGATCGTGCGCGATCGGCCGGCTTCTGTAGGCGGGTTCGGGATCGAGCGCCGTCGGCGGATCCGCTGTCGTTCCCGCGCTTCCCCAGACCTGGATCGGGCCCACGGGCATTGAGGATCCGCGCGACCGTCTGCCATAGTCCGTCGCGTGGACGGTGATCATGGCGAGAACGAGGACGCCCGACCGAGCGGCACGCACAAAGCCGACCTCGCGCTCTTCGCCGTATACTGCGTCTTCTACGCGGTTTTCATGGTGCTCGTCGCGTTCGCCCCGGATGTGCTCGCGATGCGCGTCCTCGGAGGAGTCAACCTGGCCGTCGCGTATGGCCTGGGCCTGATCGTCGCGGCCGTCGTGCTGGCGGCGATCTCCACGATCCTGCATCGGCGAAAGGTCCGAGGATGACGCACGCGACGAGCGGGATCGCGCTCATCGTCTTCGCCCTGCTCGTGCTCGGCGTCCTCGGTCTCTCGTTCTGGCTCGGACGCAAAGCGAAGTCGGCCAGCGGCTACTTCGTCGCGCATGGACAAGTCGGATGGTTCGTGAACGGGATCGCGTTCGCGGGCGACTACCTCAGCGCGGCGAGTTTCCTCGGCATCTGCGGGATGATCGCCTTCCACGGGTACGACGGGTTCCTGTACTCGATCGGATACCTCGCGGGTTGGATCGTCGCGCTGTTCGTCATCGCCGAACCGATCCGGCGACTCGGGAAGTACACGTTCGCCGACGCGTTGAACGCGCGCTTCCAGAGCAAGGGCATCCAAGTCGCGGCCGCGATCTCGACGCTCGTCATCAGCGTCTTCTACTTGATCCCGCAGATGGTCGGCGCGGGGGTGCTCGTCCAGCCGTTGCTCGGACTCCCCCACTGGGTCGGCGTGCTGCTCGTCGGCGTCGTCGTGACGACGATCGTCGTCACCGCGGGCATGGTGTCGACGACATGGGTGCAATTCATCAAAGGCGCGCTGCTCGTCGTGTTCTGCACGGTGCTCGTCGGCCTCATTCTCCAGCGCGGACTCGTCGTCGACAGCGGACCCGCGCCGCGCCCGATCGCGAGGAGTGCGCTCGACTCCGCGCGCGCCGAGGGCGTGCGCTTCGGCACCGTCGCGTCCCTCCCCGGTGGTCTGCGGGAGACAGGACCTCTCGGGCCCATCGAGTACGTCGCGACGATCACGGACAGCGAGCTCGTCGCGTGGAGGCGCGTGGATCGGCGTCCGCCCGAAGTTCCCGAGCCCGTCACGATCTACGAACCCGTCGTTCGTCGCGGCGAGGATTTGCTGCTGCCCGGCGCGAGCCCGACGTTCCGCGGACTGCGCGGCGAAGACACTTCGAAGAAGCTCGACATCTTGTCGCTGATGCTCGCGCTGTTCTGCGGCACGGCGAGCTTGCCGCACATCCTGATCCGCTACTACACGGTCAAGGATGCCGCCGCGGCGAGGAAGAGCACGGTCGTCGGCATCGTGGCGATCGCCTGCTTCTACGTGCTCACGCTGTACCTCGGCCTGGGCGCGATGACGAGCGGCGCACTCGACCCGACGGACTCGAACATGTCGGCGCCGTTGCTCGCGCGCAGCTTCTCCGAGCCGCTTTTCGCCGTCATTTCCGCGATCGCGTTCACCACGGTGCTGGGCACGGTGAGCGGCCTCGTGCTCGCCGGCGCGGGCGCTGTCGCGCACGACCTGCTCGGCCACGTCCTCGGCATCGTGAAGGACGATGCGGCGAAGGTGAGGGTTGCGAAGTTCGCGACGGTCGGACTCGGCGCAGGCGCAATGGCGCTCGGAGTACTCTTCGCCGAGCTCAACGTGAGCTTCCTCGTCGGTTGGGCCTTCAACATCGCGGCCAGCGCGAACCTGCCCGCGCTCGTCATGCTGCTCTTCTGGCGCGGGACGACCCGCCAAGGGATCGTCGCCGCGATCCTGGTCGGACTCACGACTTCGCTGGGTTGGGTTCTGCTGTCGCCCGACGCGCTCGAGAAGGTCTACGGTTTCACCGCCGCAGAGGCGGCTGCGCGGACGATCGTGCCGTTCAGCCAGCCGGCGCTCGTGACCATTCCACTCGGGTTCGCGACGCTGATCGTCGTGTCGCTGATGACGCGCCGCGCGCGGGCCGATCGAGGCGGCGACGCGCTCGCGACGAAGCTCGCATGAACCGCAAGCGGATCCTCGCGCTCGGAATCGTCGTCACCACGGCCGTCGTCGTCGTGATCCTCCTGATGCGTCCTGGCCCTCGATCCGAATCGATCGAGACAGCGCAGTCGCGCGCGAACACGACCAGCACTTCGGACAGCACACTCGCGAGCCCCTCGGCGCGGACGACGCGGCGCGTACGTCGATCCCCGCGCCCGCCACGTCCGTCGTGCCGGAGATCGCGGCGAGACCGGCGCGGCTGCGCGTGCGCTCCGCCGAAGGGCTCGCGCTGGAGTTCGTCGAAGTCGAGGACGAGCCCGGTCGCTGGCGACGCGCCGAACTCGTCGAGGGCGCTTGCGAACTCGACACGACGCGCCTGCCGTGCGGAATCCGCGGGCCCGGGCACGTCGTGGCCGTGGCGCGGCGCCTCGAGGACGAGGTCGTGCTCGAAGCCGACGCACTGCTCGTGCTCGAGGGCTCGAACCTGCGGGACTGCGTCGTCGCAATCGAGCCCTTCCCGTGGCTCGCGCATCTCGACACGAGCTATGCGGCCGCGCTGCGGGAAAGTTTCGCCCGCGTGCAGGTGCACGGATTCACGAGCAAAGACCGCTGGGCGATCGCGGTCTCGGGCGACGGACTCGGTGAATCGTTCGGACACGGACAGAAGCTCGAAGTCCACATCGACGACCACAACTACCGCCTGATCCAGGTGGAGTTCCAGGCCACACCCGGAGCACGCGGAAGTTGAACGGTTCCGTGCACGGCGGAGATCCCCACCGCGCCGCTCGAACTGAACATCTTGCGCCCGGACGGCGCGGCGCATGGCGAACTCGCCTGCTCGCTGCACGCCGTGGACACGAGCCGTGAGTCGCTCGTCGTGCTGCCGCAAGCCTTCGGACGCGTCGTGCTGCAACCCGGGCTGCGCTTCCAGCGCGAAGTGCGCGTCGCGGCGACCGAATCGATCTGCCGGGTCGATCGCGTGCCGCTCGGTGAGCGCGCCGCGGTCACAGTCCTCGACGCGGAATCACGCGCGTACGGCCGGCTCTTCTTCGTTCACGACGGCACGCCGCGGAGCATCACATTGCACGCGGGCTTCACGATCGGCGGTCGCATCGCCGTCCCATCCGGCTCGGCGCTCCCGACTCGGATGCGCATGTCGTTCGGCCGTCCGAGCGCGTCGCCGGGTCCCCTAGAGCAACTCGAGGCGTTCAGCAGCGGGCTACGCGACGTCGAGATCGGATCCGACGGCGCCTTCGAGGTCCGCGGGCCGCAGCGCATTCCCCTCTGGGCGGAGTTCAGCGCCGATCCGCCCGCCGTTCTTGCGCTCAGCATCGAAGCGACGGGATTCGACCGGCACGTGACACGCTGGCCGCTCGGTGAAGCGACGCGCGTCGACTGCGGAACGCTCGCGCTCGTCCCGTCGTACGCGCCGATCGTGCTCGCGAAGGGTCACGGATTCGGTGGCGAGGACCTCGCGTGGAAGGCGCTGCGCACCGGTCCGGGCGACGCGGGATGGGACGTTCGCTGCGGTCGTTGGGAGCCCGATGATTCGCTTTCGCTCGTCTTCGATGACGAGTGGCTCGCGCGGAACTACCCCGGTTCGGCCAAACCCGAGATCGCGGCCACCAACGCTCGCGAGGCACGCGTCAAGCTTCCGATCGCCGAATCCGTACCGGCGCTCGTGATCGACATCGACGGCGATTGGGGCCGAGCCTTCGTGCGCGGCACCGACGGCCGGTACGAGCGCGTCGAGGAGCGCGAGTACACGGTCGAGCTCACGGCGGAGCCCGCAGTCGATCGCGATGCGAACGTGACCGTGGGGTGGTCGTGGCGCGGCATTCCCCAACGGCTCCAGACCTTCGGTCCCGGCCGCGCCGGTCAGCGGAACCTGCTGCGCTTCACCGCGCCGCGCGACGGACTGCGTTTCTGGTGGTCGTCCGCGCCGCGTGTGGACGGCCGTGCGGTCGATTCCGAGTCGAAGTCCGTCGACCTCGTGTCGGGCTCGGCGACGATCGAGATCCCCTGACGACTAGGCGCGCTCGCGGGTGCGGCAGGAACTTCGGTCGGACTGCCGATTGCACAAATGACCCTAAACGAGCGCTTCGCGGCCCGCAGCCCCGCTCGTCAGCGGAACAGGCGCTGAGGATGCCGGCTCGAATCCGTCTTGGCACGTGCATTGCTTCCCGCTCAGAATGCCGCCCCTCCCTCATCTCGCCGCGCTCGCACTCTCTCTCCTCGCTAGTTGTGCCTCGACGACATCGCGAGCCGCGCTCTCGAGCGAAGCCCGGGTCCTCGACCTGCCCTTCCTCGAACAGGACGAGATGTACGCCTGCGGGTTGGTCTCGGTCCAAGTCCTCTGCTCGTACTGGAACGTCGACATCTCGCCAGCCGAGCGCGCCCGCCTCGCGCAGGTCGCGCAGGCCGAAGAAGGACTCTCCGGTGGCGAGCTCCGCGAGAGCCTCGACCGTCTGGGGTTCGAGACGTTCATGTTCCACGGCACGCTCGACCACGGCGCAACGGGACTTTTCCGTCACGTGGATGAGCGACGGCCGCCGCTCGTGATGCTCATGCCCGAAAAGGACACCCGCCACTACGTGTTGGTCATGGGCTACGACGAGCCCGAGCGAAACGTCTGCCTCCTCGATCCGGTGCGTGGTCGCGTGCTGGTGCCCTACGAAGTGTTCGAGAAGTCCTGGGCGAACTGCGAGCGGTTTACTTTGCTCGCCGTGCCTTACTCCGAATCTCATCCCGTTCCACAGAAAGAAGATCCATCATGATGTTCAAGACGACGTTCACGCCATTGCTCCTCGTTGTCGCACCTGTAGTAGGTGTGAGCTACTCGGTGTCCAATCCCGACGCGACGCTGACGGCGTTGCGCAGCATCGAGGCACCGTCGCTGAGCACGCTCCGCGCGGGCGCGCCGGTGAATCACACGCTCGGCGGTGAAACGCGCGACGAGCTGCGTCGAGCCGATCAGAGTGCGACGGGTCTCGCAGAGCTTCGCGCCGGCGAAATGACAGACCATGAGTGGCTGATCGTGGGCATCACCGTGCTCGCGGTGTTGATCCTCATCCTGATCCTCTGACGTTCTCGAAGTACCAGTACCGTGCGCGGTGCTGAGTTCCACCGCCCGGGGGGGCGTCGGGACTCGGTGCCGCGCACTTTTTTGAGGCTTCGAGAAGTCGTGTGGGCCGTCAGCAGCAGCGCGGGGTACTCGCCACCGAAGTTCGGCGCCGCGGAAAGTGTCCACCCTCGGTCGATCTCACGTCGCTTGCAGCGTCTGCGATCTCCGAAGTCCGTCCGGCGTAGTGGGCTGCACTGCGAACCGACGCTCGAGTCGAGAACCGGGCTGGACGGAGGAGGGACCGGCATCGGGCCGCCTACGCCCGCGAGCGTTCGAAGCGGCGGCGAAGTCTGGGGGAGTGTATCGAAGCTCAAGTGGGCGGCTCGAGGTCTCCGTGAGCAGGGCTCCGGGTGTTCCGCACATCCTTCCGGCCCGCGTTCGGCCGCGAGGCTGCGCGTGGAGCGGATGTGCGCGGAATCATCGGCGCGCCTGAACTGTGCGTGCGCACCGGACCTAGCGGCCTCGGTTGTGGAGTCCTCGGTCGCTCGCTCGAGACGAACGGGTGTCGACATGATTCCGTCGGTCTGACGGTGCGACGGCCGAGGTTGAGGGCCGAGTGCCGAGTGCCGAGGGCCGAGGGCCGAGTGCCGAGTGCCGAGGGCCGAGTGCCGAGGGCCGAGTGCCGAGTGCCGAGTGCCGAGGGCCGAGTGCTGAGTGCTGAGTGCGGAGTGCGGAGTGCTGAGTGCTGAGTGCGGAGTGCTGAGTGCGGAGTGCGGAGTGCTGAGTACGGAGTGCCGAGGGCGGAGCGGTGCTTGTCAACGATTCTGAGACACGGGACATGTGAGATCAGTGAGCTCCAGCGACGACGGCCTCGGTGGCTGGCGCAGGCGGGTTGATCCACGCCGGCTGCGGCCTGCGTTGCGGGGCCGGGGCGCCGCGCACGAATCGTTCGGGATGAAGGCGGTGTGCGTTGTGGAGCACGCCGGCGCGTTGGGCGACGATCTCCTCGACACGGCCGCAGTGGACGTCGACTGGAGCCATCATCGCGATGCCCGAGTGCCGATGTTGATGGTTGTACCAGTCGAAGAATCGCCGGCAGAAGTCGCGCGCGTGTTGGATCGAGCCGAAGCGCTCGGGTAACTGGGGTCGGTACTTGAGCGTCTTGAAGTGTGCCTCGGAGTACGGGTTGTCGTTCGAGACGTGCGGTCGGCTGTGCGTCTTGGTTACGCCGAGGTCCGCGAGCAGGAACGCGACGGCCTTCGACGTCATCGAGGAGCCGCGATCAGCGTGGATCGTGAGCTGACCAGGATCGATGTTCTGCTTGCGCATCGTCTCTGCGATGAATTCCTCCGCGAGGTTGGCGTTGTCGCAGTCCTCGACCATCCATCCGACGACGTAGCGGCTGTAGACGTCGAGGATCACGTAGAGTTGGAAGTGGTTCCACGTGCTTGGCCCCTTCAACTTGGTGATGTCCCACGACCACAGCTGGTTCGGCACAGATGCGAGCAGCTCAGGCTTCGTGTAGACGGGATGGCGGAGCTGATCGCGGCGTTCGCGGACCTGGCCGGCGTTCTTGAGGATGCGGTACATCGTGCGCTGCGAGCACAAGTAGCTGCCTTCGTCGAGAAGAGTGGAGTGCACCTGTGGAACGGCGAGGTCCGCGAAGCGCTCGCTGTTGAGTTGATCGAGGACGAGGATGCGTTCAGCGGGCTGGAGTGCTCTGGGCGAGACCACGGAAGGGCGAGTGTGGTCATCGGAGCCCGGCGTCGCGCGCGAGACTCGGGTCCGCGCGCGGTACCAGGTGGCGCGCGGGAGCCCGAGCGCGGTGCATGCTTCGCGCACACCGAGAGTGTCGCGCACTTCGTTGACGGCGATCACGAGTCGTCCTCGTCGATCTCGTGTTGCTTCAGGGGGATCCCCAGGAGCTCGTGCACTTTTTTTTGGAACGCGATGATGGCCTGGGCCTCGGCGAGCTGCTTCTTGAGCTTGCGCGCACGCCGCTCGAGTTCGACTTCGCGTGCGCTGGCCTTGGGCGCAGGCGCGGGACCGCGACGCTTGGCCGCGAGCCCTTGCACGCCATGCGCGCGCAAATCACGCCGCCACACGGCGAGATGGGAGGAGTGCAGTCCTTCGCGTCGGAGGAGCGCACCGATCTCGCCCGGCTTCGTGCTGGCATCGGCTTCGCGGACGATGCCGGCCTTGTACTCGGCCGTGAACCGGCGGCGGGTGGGACGTGCGACCACTTCAGGATCGGAGTCGGCGCCCCGAGAGGGGCGATCTGCGCTTCGCTCCGATCGCCCCTCTCGGGGCGCGCGGGCGGCGTTGGTGAGTTCGTTCGGCAATGGGAGGCAACCTTCAGCCCTCGACACTAAACCGGATGGAAGAAAGTGTCTCGCTCACGTTGGCAAGGAGGGGGAGGGCCGAGGGCGGAGAGCGGAGGACCGAGGGCTGAGGGCGGAGGGGTGACGGCTGACGGCTGAGTGCCGAGTGCCGAGTGCCGAGTGCTGAGTGCTGAGTGCGGAGTGCGGAGTGCGGAGTGCCGAGTG
>Ga0163149_10005040_pt1 | contig 14097 bp, 4 predicted proteins | sample OliLakLV19MP5G1_FD_148604 | JGI IMG/M metagenome (GOLD analysis project Ga0163149, IMG submission 148604) | Freshwater microbial mat bacterial communities from Lake Vanda, McMurdo Dry Valleys, Antarctica - Oligotrophic Lake LV.19.MP5.G1 | ecosystem: Environmental > Aquatic > Freshwater > Lake >...
CCACAGTCATTGGAAGGGATGTGGTGTGATGTGTTGATGATAAATGTACAATGTGAGGAGGGCACTGCGAGCTACAGTAGCTACAGTAGCTAGTGAGTCTAAACTAGACCAGTGGCACCTGTGGCAATTGATCTGAAGGAAGGTAATTCACGAGTGACACCCCATGGACGGGACTACTTACAGCTAGCTAGCTAGTAGTACTAAACTACCGGCCGGAGTAACCTTTTTATCGATTAACTCTACTTCTGCTTGGAAAAGCCTCGGAAGCAAATCGAAGTTCTGATACTACTGCCGGTAAATGGACCAATCATATAAACTTGTAGTACGTGTTCTCGACCGGCGTGACAAGGCACAAAGATTCATGTCACAAAAACTCGAGAAGTTAACCAAACGTTATGAAGTTTAGCTTTTGGTTAACTAAATATGGTGATGAACTAAGTCTTTGCCTTCAACGACGATTCCTACATGGCGGGAAAAATTGAGTGTCGTACTTATTGTAGTCCCAGGTGATTTTTCAGTCACTAAAGTTTACACAGTGCGGATTACTATTGGCCTTCAAATAATTTCTTCAGCGAGAATTATTCTTCCCTGTAATTGGCCCAAAAGATCCCGGTCCATCCTTCATTCATTCGCCTTGCTTATTGCTGTGCTACCAGTACTACTATATATATGTTACACTGATACCAACAACCACCATCACCCACATCACCGATCGAGAAGAAGAAACACTACCACTGCTACATTTGGTTTTATCTCTTGCCATTCCTTCAACAAACTAGAACCGGACAAGCAGATAACTAGTAGCTACAATACTAGTGCCTGGTTAACAAGAGATAGAGAGGCACCACCATACTACAACTGTGATATATCCCAGCAGTTTCTTGACGTCACGCGTGTACTATACTATTTTATAACTATTCATTGATATACTTAGAATATATAAATTCCTTGCAAAATGGTGATTACCGCAACCGTCGAAAAAGAGCAGGGCGCCAAGCTGGGCTTGAAACTCACGAGCGAAGGCGAGAAATTGCTCGTGACCAAAATTGCCGAAGGAGGTCTCATGGCATCGGCCAATACCGATTTGCGCGAGGGCATGGAAGTCTTGACGATCAATGGCGAAACAGTTTCGGGCATGACGTCGGCCGCGGCTGCCAAGATTATGATGGAGACCCAAGGCACCATGACGTTGACGGCGCGATATCCCTTGAACAATGCCTTTGTGGTGGGCACCTTTAACAAGGATGGTCCTACCACCAAGGTAGGCTTGCGTTTGGAAGAAGGGGAAGGCGTCGTGATGATCAATAGCATTCGTGAAGATACGCTCGCGGCGACGACCGATCTAGATGGTGGCATGGCAATACGATTGATCAACAATGTCAATTGTGTCGGTAAGGATGCCATGTTTGTCGCTCAGTTATTGGCGGATGCCATTGGATATGTGACGGTCGCTGCTGAAGTTCCTACCGTCGTGACGGAAGAATTGGCCGACAAGGAATTGATTACGGCGACCGTGCAAAAAGAAGAAGGTGCCAAGTTGGGTTTGACCTTGACCGAAGTCGATGGCAATCGTTTGATTGTCACCAAGGTCAAAGAAGGTGGATTGGTGGCCACACAAACCGATTTGGATGTGGGCATGGAAATCTATAGCATTAATAATATTTTGGTTTCCGGCAAGTCCTCGACGGAAGCGGCGGGAATTTTGATTGATGCCGAAGGAACCATTACCATTTTGGCCTTTAAGGGCGAAGCTCAGTCCGAAGAAAAGGATGAACCCACGAAATCGGTCGCGGCTCCTATCGTGGCGGCAGCGGCAGCGGTTGCCGCTACCACGGCGGCAGCGGTTGGTGCAGCCGCGGCTGTGGCCAAAGCAACGGACGACGAGCCAGCCATTGAGGTTCAAGTGGAGGATGAAGAACCTGCAGAGCCTGCTGGAGAGCCGGCGGCAGAGCCTACTCCAGCTCCTGCCCCAGTCGCCGCTAAAGCAGCTGTGGCTGCTACGGCTGCCAGCATTCCTCGTGCCAAGACCTCGACCTCTCAAGCCCCAGGAACACTGACCATTGGACATATCTCCAAGGGACCCGGACAAAAGATTGGATTTCGTCTGGGACTCAAAGATGGAAAAGTCCTCGTCAGTGGTATTGGGGATGGATCCTTGGCCGCCACGACTCCCATTGAACCTGGAATGGTCTTGCTCCAAATCAATGGTCAAAGCTGTGAAGGAAAGGATACATCCGACATTGCCAAGATGCTTGCCGATGCGGGAGACAGTATTATCATTGTCGCCGAAACACCAGGACCGAAACCGACCCCCAAGAACCTTGTCGCGGCCGTTGTTGATAAGGAACAGGGCTCCAAAGTGGGTGTGACGCTCACACAGCAAGACAAGAAACTCATGATTTCCAAGATCAAGGAAGATGGGTTGTTGGCACAAACACAACTCAAAGTGGGCATGGAAATTCTGGCCATTGACAATGTCAACTGTGTCGGCAAGTCCTCACCCGAGGCGGCAGCTCTCTTCAAGGACGTCGAAGGCAAATTAATGGTCTTGGCCCGCAAGGTCCCCATGGCTCCAGGAACACTCGTCACAGCCGCCCTTTCCAAGGACGATCCGGGTGCCAAGCTCGGCATTCGTCTCGGAATGGCCAGTGGAACAGTGGTAGTCTCCAGTTTGGCAGATGGATCCTTGGCTGCCATGACAGATATGGAGCCGGGTATGGCGATTAGGGCCATTAATAATGTAGATGTCACTGGAATGGAGTCTGCAGATGCCGCGAACTTGTTAAAGGACGCTGAGGGTATCATTACTGTGTTGGCCGAGACTCGTTCTCCTGGCAATGCTACTGGAGCCGATGTGTCTGCATTGGTGGCAGCATCTGTGCACAATACCAAGGGAGCAAATCTCGGACTTACACTTTCACAAGAAGACGGAAAGCTGACTATCACTGGCATTGACAAGGATGGGCTCTTCTTCGGGACAGCGCTCCGTGTCGGTATGCTGGTCCTCAAGATTAACAATGTCGATTGTGCTGTTCTCTCGAAAGAAGCATCTGACTTGTTGATGGAAAAGGAGGGGACACTCACAGTCCTTGCCAAGAGAAAAGTTATTGCCCCAGGGTCCCTCATGACGGCTGTCATCGTGAAGGAAGACGCCGACGTGAAAGTGGGTCTTGGCCTTGGCTCCTCAAATGGGCTTATCGTCGTCACCAAGATCAAGGATGGAACTCTGAGTTCCATGACTGATCTCCAACCTGGCATGGTTATTCGAACTATTAATAACGTCAGCTGTAACGGCTTGGATTCCGTCGGCGTGGCCCGGTTATTAGCGGATGCTGAGGGGACCATCACGATTGTTGCCGAGTCGATGAAAGACAAGTCCACGCCTGTTGCTCCCAAGTATTTCACTGCCACGGTTGACAAGGAAGAAGGTGCCAAAGCTGGTGTTGCTCTGACACAGTCCGGAGGAAAGTTGGTCGTCACAAAGATTCGTGATGATGGCTTGCTAGCAGGAACTGGCCTTGAGGTTGGAATGGAGGTCTGTATGATCAATAACGTGGACGTGTCCAAAAAGAGTACAGAAGAGGCGGCGGAAATGCTGCAAACCACCCAAGGAAGACTCATCATTCTAGCCAAAAAGCCACCTCCGGCTCCAGGTTCTCTGATCACTGCGTCCGTCGTCAAGGAAAGCGTAGACACTAAAGTCGGTCTGAAGCTTGGCATGGCGAATGGTGCCGTCGTGGTCGCAGGCGTCAAAGAAGAATCTCTTGCATCAACTACCGAATTGGAAACTGGAATGTTGGTCAAGTCTATTAATAATACGGACTGCTCTGGCCTCGAAGCGACCCAAGCAGCTGCTCTCCTCACCGAGTCTGATGGAATTCTCACCATCCTAGCCGAGGTGCCGAAAGGTAGAGCCGGCGGCGCGGGTGCAGCTATCATTTCTTCTCTCGTAACGGCTACGGCCATGAAAGAAAAAGATGGTAGCCCCGGCGTCGTTTTGGAGCGAAAGCAAGGCAAGCTCTTGGTTGGCAAGATCGAGGAAGAAGGGGCGTTGTTTGGCACCGGTTTGCGACTTGGAATGGAAGTTGTGACTATTAACAACGTAGATTCGTCTGTGTTGTCTGAGGCATCGGCAAACGAGCTCTTGAAAAAGGAAGGATACCTTACTCTACTCGCCAAGCCAGTGTCTCTGCCTCCTGGGACTCTCATCACGGCAGCCTTTAACAAGCCAACTGCGGATACGAAAGTTGGCATTAGGATGGGTATGTCCAACGGAGTCATCGTTATTACAAAGGTTGGCGATGGCACTGCGGCTGCTACTTCCACGCTCGAACCAGGAATGGTGATTCGGGCAATCAACAATGTTGACTGCACCAAGCGACCCTCTGAGGTAGCCGCCAAGCTCCTCAAAGAGGCTGTTGGAACGGTGACTGTGTTAGCCGAAAAGCCAACGAGCCAAGGGGTTGACTTAAAACTTCCCGTGACGAGTCTTTTTGCTATTACCGTCAAGAAGGAAAAAGATCAAATGGTCGGCGTCACTTTAACTAATGAGACCGGGAAGCTTACTGTTGGCACTATCAAAGACGACAGTATCCTTGCCAATACACGACTCAAAGTTGGTATGGAAGTTATGAAAGTGAATAACGTCGATTGCTCTGGAATGTCGCCATCCGAAGCTGCTAAGTTGCTATCTGAAGCGGAAGACCGCCTTACGTTGCTTGCAAAGAAAGCCAGCAAAAAACCTGGAACCATTATCACTGCCACTCTGACAAAAGAAAGTGCTGATACCAAGGTGGGCATTGGGATGGGTACTTTGGGTGGGTCCACTGTTATCACAAACATCAAAGACGATTCGCCGGCAATGGTAACAGACCTTGAAGTAGGAATGGTTGTGAGGACAATCGATAATGTTGACTGCGCTGAAATCGACGCTACGGAAGCGGCGAAGATGCTGAAGGAAGCCGAAGGGAAGGTGGTGATTGTTGCTGAGGTACCTACCACAAGCAAGGTTCCCTCGTTGGACTCCCTTGTAACAGCGTCCATAGATAAGACTAAGGGTGACAAAGTCGGCATGGCATTGGCATCCAAAGGAGGGCAGATCTTTATTTCTAAGATCGCCTCTGATGGTCTAGTCGCTGGAACAGGCATGGAGGTGGGCATGGAACTTCTTTCAATCAACAATACTCCGTGCTCTGGAATGTCTGGCATCGACGCCGCCACTATGCTGACCGAAGCGGATGGGGATCTCACCTTATTAGGTAGAAAGGCGGCACTTCCACCCGGCACCTTTGTGACGGCCGTTGTTTTCAAAGAGAGCAGCGCGACGAAGGTTGGTTTGCGTCTCGGAACTGTGGGTGGTCTTGTCGTCATTTCCAGTATTGGGGAAGACTCCTTGGTTTCCGGAACTGACCTCAAACCAGGTATGGTTCTCCGCACCATTAACAATGTTGACTGCACTCATATGGAACCGACTGATGCAGCCAAGCTGCTTATTGAAGCAGAGGGTGCGCTGTCCATCTTGGCAGAAACGCCCATGGAGCGAGGTGTAAAAGCCGATGCTCCAGCTTTGTCGAAGTTCGTAACAGTGACCGTCAGCAGCAAGGCTGGGGACAATATCGGTCTCAAGCTGAACCGGGATGGCGGGAAATTGGAAGTGTCAGAAATCAGCGAGGACGGGTCGGTCGTGGGCACAAGCCTCCGGGTCGGCATGGAAGTCGTGAAGATCAATAACATTGACTGCGGAATTTTGAGTCCTGCGGCTGCGACAGACCTTCTAACATCCGGCGAAACTCTAACCATTCTTGCGAGGAAGCCCGTGTATCCGCCTGGAACTCTTGTGACTGCCGTTATCCAAAAGAATGACCCTGACACCAAATTGGGGCTGAAAATGGGTGTTGCCAACAGCAGGGTCGTTGTTACAGGTGTGAAAGACGGCTCACCCGCTGCCACTACAAGCCTCGAAAGTGGGATGGTTATCAAGTCCATTAACAACATCATTTGCGCCAACAAGGACGGCGCTGCCGTTTCGAAGCTCTTGGGAGACGCTGTTGGGCTCGTTACCATTTTGGCGGAAGTGCCTAGTAAGACAACCGAGTCTGCAGCACCCTCCCTTGTTACAGCATCAGCTGACAAGTCCTCCGGCGCGGAAAGTGGCATGACTTTCTCTGAAGAGGGCGAAGCTCTGAAGGTCGCTTCGATCAGCAAAGATGGCATTTGGTCAACATCCAGGCTGCGCGTCGGCATGCAGGTTTTGAGTATCAATGGAATGCAGTGCAAGGGCAAGTCGGCATCGGAAGTCGACGCTGCGATGGCAGATATGGACGGCAAGGTGACTATCCTCGCAGAAACTCAAAATTTTGCACCTGGAACGTTAGTTACCGCTGCGATGGTCAAAGGCCCCGATCAAAAGGTGGGTCTAGGAATCGGAACACTTCAAGGAAAGACAATCATTACTTCTATCAAAAATGATACATTATCCGCACCAACAGATCTCCAGCCTGGGATGATCGTTCGCCTGATAAACAATGCTGATTGCGCACAGCTTGATTCAGTCCAAGTCGGAAAGCTTCTTGGTGAAGCCGAAGGTCCTCTTACAATCGTTGCGGAAGTTCCAAGAAGTACTGGCCACGTTACACCTGATGCTTCGCCTCCAGTTACTGCCACAGTGTTCAAAGAAAAAGATGCCAAGGCGGGCCTTGCTTTGACCGACACCAAGAGTGGAAAAGTTTACATTTCCAGAATCAAAGAAGACGGGTTGTTAGCTTCGTCGGACCTACGTGTGGGAATGGAAGTAATATCGATTGACAACCACCTCTGCGAAGGCAAGACATCCGCGGATTGCTCGGCCATTCTCAAAGAGGCTGAGGGGTATATGACGATTCTGGCCAAAAACCCGGTCCTCCCACCTGGATCTTTTGTTACTGCTGTAATCACAAAGGAGTCAGCAGATTCTAAGGTTGGCTTGAAGCTAGGAACAGTCGAAGGAGTCGTTGTTGTTAGCGCCATCACCGAAGGTTCAAAGGCGTACTATTCTGAGCTTGAGCCAGGGATGATCATTCGTTCTATCAATAACGTCGAGTGCGCGGGGTTGACCAACGCCGATGCTGCGAAGCTTCTAATCGACGCTGAGGGGAATTTGACAATCCTTGCGTCAACGCCGACGAAAACTGCCTCTGATACCGCAGATATGACCGGTGTATGTGCTGTGTCGTTCCAGAAAACTAGCGACAATGAGCTCGGTTTGAAACTGGACCGCAAGGGTTCTTACCCTGTTGTAACGCAGATTCTTGCAAGTGGCGTTGTCTTTGGTACAGCCCTGCGCTCTGGCATGGAGATTTTGAGAATCAACAACGTTGATTGCGGAGTCTTGACTGTTGACGCTGCGAGTCAGCTCATGGAGAAGGAAGGCACGGTCACGGTATTGGCAAAGAAAAAGGCAGTCCCTCCTGGATACCTGGTTACTGCAGTATTATACAAAGACTCACCCGAGGTCAAAGTTGGCCTGGGTATGGGTTCAAAGAATGGAAAAATCTATGTGACCAAAATTCGCGACGGGGCCCTCGCAGCCCTGACGGAGCTCCAGCCTGGTATGATCGTGCGAACAATTGATAACGTTGATCTGGCCGGAAGCTCGCTTGTTGAAGCAGCAAACATGCTAGCAAACGCAGAGGGAAAAGTAACGGTGGCTGCGGAAATGCCTGGCGGGGAATCTCTTGGTGGCATGCCAAAATTAATTACTGCGACTGTCTTCAAGGAGAAAGACGCCAAGGCCGGGCTTTCGCTTTCGCAGAAAAAGGATGTCCTCTTCATATCGCAGATCTCGCCGGATAGCCTCTTTGCAGGCACAGGACTAAAGGTCGGCGTGGAAATCCTAGCCATCAACAACATACAGTGCAAAGGGCTTCCAGTTATTGACGCCGCGGAGCTACTTAAGGAGACCGAAGGCGATCTTACAGTTATCGCGAAGGTTCCGATTTTGTTCCCTGGAAGCTTGGTAACAGCATCTATTGTGAAGATAAACGTTGACAGCAAGGTTGGAATTAAACTTGGATCTCTGAATGGTGCCGTTGTGATCAAAGGTATCAAGGAAGGTTCTCTGGCTGACAATACTGAGCTCAAGGCGAACATGGTACTGAAGTCCATCAACAACGTCAGTTGTCAGAATTTAGACCCCACAGAGGCAGCAAAGCTTTTGATTCAGGGCCAAGGAACAATCACTATCGTTGCCGAGATCCCAACGTCCAAAGAGCTTTCCGCACCTGCCTCTACTCTACTCACGGTTGCCTGCACGATCGACGATACTTCGAAGGCCGGTCTAACCGTAACCAAGAAGGGTACAAGGACAGTGGTCACTGATATTGATGAAGCCGGCTTGATGTATGGAAGCGGAATTCGTGTTGGTATGGATATTCTGAAGATTAACAATGTAGACTGTCATGTCCTCAGCGCTCTTGCTATTCATCGCCTCTTGGCAACACCGGGAGAGCTGACTATTTTGGCAAAGAAAACGCTGAAGCGGGCAGGCATTCTTCTTGCAGCAACATTCAAAAAACCAACGATTGACACGAAGGCAGGACTTGGACTTGGGGCCGCCAAGGGCAGGATAATTGTGACTAAGATTGGTGACGGTACGCCTTGCTCAAGGACAGAGATTCAGAAGGGAATGATTGTGCGGCAGATCAATAACGAATGCTGCGATAACAAGACTCCTACTGACGCTGCTAAGCTTCTCGCGAGTGCTGAGGGCCTTGTCACTGTCTTGCTGGAGACTCCGGACGCTAAAGATGAAATCGGCAGTCCGACCCTAATCAAGTCCCTTGCAACAGCAGCCGTTGATAAGGATGAAGACGGCGAGCTTGGAGTATCTTTCAGTGTCAAGAACGGCCGGCTTGTGGTCATGAAAATGACTGAGGAAGGATTGTTTGCGACGTCAGGCCTCCGACCAGGAATGGCGCTGCTGAGCATTAACAATGTAAATTGTTCAAGGAGAACACCTGATGAAGCCATGACTATGCTGGAAGAGCTTAAGGGCTGTGTCACAATCTTGGCCCAGATGCCATTCTTGGGCCCTGGTGAAATCGTCACTGCTGCTATCTCCCGCGGGGACACGTCTGTCAAATTGGGACTGGGTCTAGGAGCCTCGTCGAAGTCTGGCAAGGTTGTTATCACTAGTGTCAAGAAAGGATCCAAGTGTTGGCTAACTGAATTGTACTCTGGAATGGTAGTACGATCTATCAATAACCAGGAGCTCAAGGGCAAGACTCCCGAAGAAGCAGCCAAAATCCTGGCAGAGGCCACCGGCATGTTCACCATTGCTGCGGAATCGGTTCTCGACGAATCAATGGTACGCCAAAGCAAGACGGGGCTCGTGCAAAAAACAATTACAGCAGCGATCAAGAAAGAAAAGGGATCGAAAGTTGGGCTTTTGCTTGGAGAAAAAGGAAAGAAGCTCTTTGTGAGCAAGATCAACCCTGATGGCTTGATGGCTAAGACAGACCTGAAGGTTGGCATGATGGTCGTCAGTATCAACAATGTGGATTGCTCGAATATTGCTGTGGCCGACGCAGCAAAGATCCTAGTTGAGGCTGAAGGAGACGTGACGATTCTTGCCAGGCAACCCGATTTGAGCCCGGGTTCACTGATTACAGTGTCCATCACAAAAGACAAGCCTGATTCGCCCTTGGGTATTGGTTTGGGCTATGTGAACAACAAGGTTGTCGTCAGTAGCATCAAGTTCGGCGCCTTGGCCGCTAATTCGGAACTGCAAGTGGGTATGGCTATCAAGAATGTGAACAACGTCGATTGTTCACGAAAGCAACCCGCTGATGTCGCTAAGCTCCTCGCGAATGCGGAAAGCACCGTTTTGATTCTAACGGAGGTGTCCTATCCATCGCCACGGATGGTAGGCGGAAGCGCAACAAGCAAAGGCACGCTTGTATACGACAACACGGCACGACCCCCTCCTTATGGTGTTTCGCCAGGTGGAATCTGGGTCAAGAGGAAATACGCCGGTAAAGATACGATGACGTTCACTGCCCTTGGATGTGCCATGTTTCTTGTGCCAGGAGCCGTTGCACTCATGAATCCTGTAGACGTTCGAGATGTCTACATTCTTGATGGCACGGCATACAAGGCAGATGGAAAAATCCTTGGAGTCGCGACGTCTGATAATTAATTGTTTGTTCGTTTGTTTATGAGTATTGAATGAAGAAGATATGTTTCATGTTTTTGCCCTCGGCGCCACGCACAGCGGCAATATTGTTTGATTGAAAAAGAGATGGCGCCTGTCTGCATAAAAAATGAGAGTTAAACCCGAGAAGATCGATTTGTAAACAGATATTAATTGAAAGGTTTTTGCGGTACTTGTTAGCTGTACTTTTTTTGATTGGAGCACGGCGGTGTAACAGGTAGCAGCGAACTGTCAGCCTGCTAGAGCTAGCTTATTGTAACAGTAACAAATGGTAGGGATCAACGTGATAGACACCCTCTTTCCATTTTGTGACTCGAAAAAGCAGCGCTACTTTGTAAATCAAATATCATTTGACCCCCAAAACAATTGTGTCACCGACTGACTTGTGTATTTGGGAATGCCCCCATTGTGCACCTACTATTGATGTAGTTCCCACCATTTTTGTTTGCCATAGTCTCGAGTGGCCTGTTGGAGCTCTCTTGTAATCTCCTCATCCGACAAATTTGCTCGTTCCAGCACATGACCATGAATGGTTTTGGCTTGCGTCAGTTCTCCCAAGGCATCCTTTCTGGCAGTTTGAACCAATTGTGCATACCGTTCCATTGCATGTGTACTGTTGTCATTGTCATGACGGATGCGATCATCGGCTCGTCCTCCGTTTTCTTGACACGTCAGGTAGTCTTGTGTGACATCTTGACACCACTCTGGATTGGAATGAATGGCCCACACCCGTGTCCAGCTTCCGATTCCTTCATCGAGTCGACAACAAAAGTTCCGGGCACTCTCATCTTCCACTTGCCATACTACAGATGCTGCTGCTGCTGCTGTTGTACTAGTAGATGATGTTGCTTGATACTCACTCCAAACATGATCCCAATCCAATGGCACCACCAATCGGACCGGAATTTTCAAATAGTGTGCCAAGGTCAGGCGCCAATCTTCTTGTTCTCCACACAATCGTCCCCATTTGTGGGGATTCAAAATGATTTGGGGATGTCCGGATCGATACCAATGCGAGACGTGTTGGCATTTTGTGCAGGTCGATTCCAACACGACGGCTTTTCGGGGTCCTCGAAACCAACCGGCCCGCAATTCCAATTCCTTCCCCGAGGGTGGTACTTCTCGGAGTCCCACCTCCTTGTCGGTTTGCTGCAGGGGGTATTGATCGGGCACCACATGGCCGCAAGCTTGACATTGGACAGGGACATAGGCTGTCATGGGATGGTCCAAAAGAAGACGCCATAATATGCCCAAATCCAATGTTGGTTCACCACCATCACTTGATGAAGGAGTAGTACTCGTAGCCAATGCTTTTAATTGTTCCAATGCCTCATACCAAGTGGTGGGGGCCGGTGATGGCTTGTTGTTGCCATACTTGGTGGCAAGTTGTTCTTGGAGATGCAAGGGTAGCGTATGAAATTTCAAGGCATCTTCCACCACTTGTGGTGATGTCGGCAAATTTGCAAACTTGTCCAAGTAACAATGTACCATGCGTCGTATACAAGCTTGTGCGAGCACCAAATGACATTGTTCGATTTCGGCTTGTTGTTGCTGGTTCGTTTCTGGTGCACTGCTACTACTAGTAGCACTAGCACAGTCAGAAGCGCCCAAGGATTGAAATTCCAGAAGCAATTGTTGATCCAAAGCTTGCAAGGCGGGAGGCGTCAAATGACGAAACGACTTCTCGACAAGGAGCTTGTTTTTGGCATACAATGCTGCCAACGCCATGGCAGCTGCTGGAGATGTTGTCTTCATGAACGCTGATGCCGGTTAGTACCAAAGTAGAGTGAAGGATGAGCGTCGCGCCATGGTGAAAGATTTTTTGAGAGGAGGACGAAAGATTGATTCAAAAGTATTTCAAACGCACACCTGCTCTTGTGATCCCCTCAGCTGGACCCTCACTTGATCTAATACAGGAACAGGCTATGTAGGAACAGAAACAACAACATCATCAACAACAACAACAACAACAACAACACACGAAAATCCGTCACCCATCAAAACCACTTACTAACCACCATGACGTCCGAAAATGATGATGATTATCTGGTTCTCACCGTGACTACACCCAAATGCATTCAAGAATGCATCGATAGGCTCAAGACTGAACAAAGCTTCAGACGAGCGAGCGGGCGATTTATCCAAGCCGTCAAAATTCAGCGTGTTCAACATTCTGATTCTTTTGTCGACCAAATCCTTCGTACCCCAGTACACCTCGTTGCGCCGAGTGGAGGTGGCCGTAAAATGGCTAAATTAAAGCAAGGAGTAGAAAGCCTTCTCCAACTGTTTATTCAACTTGCATCTTTACCCTTGAAACACATGATGATTATCGGCATGCCGGTGCGGGCAGACGTATTGGCCATTACGCTGCGAAGAACAAGAAATACCCTTGTGTCGCTCCGCATGTTCGCTGGATATCCATGCGGAAATTTTGAACCGTTTGCCCGAGCCCTCGACAATCATCCATCGCTCAAGTTGGTGCGATTTGTTTACCGAAGTTCGTTTAGACACGACGAGAGTTGTGGTCGGTTGACAAGCTCCATTGCTGGTTGCCCAAAAATAGCCATTGCATTTTTGGGGTTCAATTATGTTCGATCTCTGGATGTAATCAAGGGCTCCCTCCCACAGCTCTGCTCTTCCAGCACGTTACAGAAGCTACACTTACCATCTGGCCTGGATACTGCGGCATATGTGACCGTGTTCGAAACTCTTCAAACGAATACAACTCTTCGATCACTTTCGTGCAATGGACAGGAACTGGAACCACTCGCCACGAACGCCCTTCTGGCAATGCTCAAAGTCAATACCACGCTTGCTCGCGTGGTGACTGCGGACCGTATTGAGGACGGTTCTCGACGGTTTTTATTGCGTTCTATGCCTCGCCTAGCAGAAGAAGTGCAGCAATTCACGCCATCATTGGATGGAAATCATGTCGTGCAAGAAATGCTGAGCTTAAGCTGGATGGCAGGTGACATTCAATTTTATCTCAATCTCAACCGTTTTGGCAGAGACCGCTTGTTGGGGAGCGGAGAAGCGACTGCCACGCGCGAGGATTGGGTCAATATGCTTATCACGCTGAGAGACGACCCAAATGCTGTGCGCTATTATCTGTTGAAAAATCCATCCGTGCTTTGGCAGCACGATCAGCAGACCACAGAGGCTCACGTTGACAATTTTGATGAGGCTATGGGCGAGAATGATCAGGACTGAAGCCCCGCGAACTGATAAAAAAATCGGAGCCTTTCATGTGTCGTCCTGCGATGGTCCATTCTGTCTTGTGTGTTCAGAGCGTAGAAAGCCAAATATTGCTAGTAGATGCATATAATGATATAGCGCTTACTATCACCAAAACGTTTATCATCAAATTTTGTTCTGGGGAATTTTGAATTCATTGTGCCCTGATGGCTGTCCTCTCAAGTGGTTGCTGGCCCTATTTTCTGATTGCAGAGTCGTCATAGCTATACAAATAGCTTGATTTGCTAGTAACGTCAGCTTCCCTTCACATCATCTGAAGGCAAGCTGTGGGAATTTTGGGCATGTGATGTCCTTTCTTTCAAATTTGCATGCTTTGGCAACTTTGAAGCCTACATTCACACAGACATTGCCCAGTGTGGCCTTTTAACCCATGTTTGAGTCTGTTGCACAAATTGATGGAGCTGTGCTTTACATTCCATGTCTAGCCCGCTTCTCACAAACTCAACAACAATTTCTTGCTTGTGCGGCTTTCCCGCAGTGTCCTGGCTGGATAAACAAGTGCTGCATGCAGCACTTTTTGGCTTGAACAATTCCAGTCAAAATAAGTTTTTTCATGAAAATTATTGTGGGGTGCACAGTTGTTCGCAATCTGCAACAACGACGACAACGACCTCGGCTTTCGCTTGCGGCAAAACAGCTATTAGGTAAGGAGG
>Ga0163149_10005041_pt1 | contig 14093 bp, 7 predicted proteins | sample OliLakLV19MP5G1_FD_148604 | JGI IMG/M metagenome (GOLD analysis project Ga0163149, IMG submission 148604) | Freshwater microbial mat bacterial communities from Lake Vanda, McMurdo Dry Valleys, Antarctica - Oligotrophic Lake LV.19.MP5.G1 | ecosystem: Environmental > Aquatic > Freshwater > Lake >...
GGTCATTATCTATCCATGGCGCCTCGTTTCTCTTGTGCTGTCGTCTTGTCTTGGAGGTGCTTTCTTTTATTTTATGCGAAGTGTAACTTACCTTTTCTTTCTCCTTTGTTCTTTGGCTGCCAGATTCCCTGTTGAATCGACAACGCATTTTCGGCAAAGATGCGGTTCCCAGGTCCGATCAAGGAAATGAGGTCGATCCTGAGGGTGACCACTATTTTAACGATGGTGAAGTTGACGACAGCGACGAGGAGGGAGAGGAGGAGGCGGAGTTGGGGGGAGAAGAAGAGAAAGGCGCTAGTGTTGCTCATTCTGAATGGGAGATGGACGAACCAGATCCAATGGCAGAACCTGACCGTTCCTTGACCATGGAGCAGTTTGCTATTCTTTCGAAAAGGATCGACACGCTCTACTTGCACGATTACTCTTTGCCAGGCAATTGCGATAGAATCCTATACGAGGACAGCCTCTATGACGAAAACCAAAAGTTCCAGATTCCCTCTGTCATTGCCAGCTATGATCTCTTTCAGCGCCTCCCCAAAATCGGTTATGCTCATTCATGGCCTTCCCTGTTTATTGGAAAGAAAGGATCCAATTCGAAACTGCACATTGATTCCGGCGCAACAGGCTTTTTCATGTACCTCATTTCTGGAAGAAAGAGATGGATGGTTTACAATCGTGACGAACGCGTGCATTTGTATGAGCGAATCGATGATTACTCTGTGTATCCCGATGTCTTGGGAATGGGCAAGGACGAGCTCTCGGATGAATTTCTCAGCCGACGCTTCCCTCTGTTACATCGGGCCGAGGGGGGCTACGAAATCATCCAAGAGCCAGGGCAGCTGGTGTATATCCCTCCTAGTTGTCCACACGCTGTAGAGAACTTGGACGATATCATTGGAATCGCCATGAACATTGCGCCATTGGATGGCGTTGCAAACCATTTGGTCGAACAAATCCACAGCAGTTCGGAAATGGGCGTCCTTGAAATGGCCATGGACTACTTGTTGTTTCAAGAAAATGCTTATGAACCCGCTGTTACGAAGGATCCTCTCTACACCTCTTTTGGAGAATACAAGGCGCAATATTAAAGAGAGAATGCGCCAATGGCAACAACAAGCTGAAGAGAATTGTATGTAGCTACATGTAATATACACTAATTAAAAAGGACATTGCATTTGACGAAAAGAGCGTAGATAGTAGATCATTTAACCCCATCTGTTTTCTTCTCTTTCGGGCACGATAGTTAGCAGTGGACGAACTTCTTGCTCGGTCGAGATCGATGCGTCTCTTGCTTCATTGCGTCCATGACTGTTGAGCGACATAGCTCCTTTTTTAAACTCAGGACCCAAGTCCCGAGAAGGAATCAATTTTCAATTTGCACGATGGGATAGGAGAAGGTATTAAGGTTGGCAGCGAGCTAGGCTGCATATCTATAAGGAGGATTTGCGCAGGGATTGAGGAACAGAGTTTTCATAGGAGCACTTCCATTCCGAAACAGGGCCAGGTCATTTGGCGAATATAATATTTCGAGTGAAGCTGGCCATGTGAAACTAATCAAATGCGAGCTGAGAGGAAGGTCATTTTGGTTCAAACCTGAGTCCAGTTACCATCCTTTCAAAAGTCTAATGTTAAGGTTTTTGTTATTCTAATGTCTCAATAGCACCTCTTCCGGCGGTTTCCCCTAATCAATATTTCCAATGATGTGCCCCTGTCATCACAATCTACTTTGTCAACGAGTAGGTTGGCACGAGGCAGAAACCACTGAAAGCGGTCTGTGCTGCGGCCACCTTAAAGGAAATCTGACTCATCGTTTATTGTGGCAATTGCAGTATGGTATAGATATTACGGCGCTGTGGCTTCTGTACCTTTGTAATAATAGTAGGTTTCCTCTTCTATTTCAGCAGTACTATATACCCAATCGACTTCGTTCCGCTTCCGCATCCTTTCTCATGAGTTCATGACATTCCTTTAACAATGTTCGGTACCCCTCTTCATCCATGTTCATACTCACCAAAAAGGCATTGCATTGTTCGACATAATCCTGGCTGAGTTCCCCCATGAGAGAGAAGCGAGCAAAAAAGACATCCCATCGTTCTTGAATCTTATCCATTTCGTCCAAGTACCGAAGTTTGCCCAGTGGATCAAAGGAATCATATTTGGCTCCAAATTCAATCATGGCCTGGTGATCTTGGCACAGCTTTTCGTATTCTTCCGTGACCATGGGAGATTCAAAGGCTTTTTCGTTGCCGGTAAATGGCTGGCTGAGAATTTGTTTGGCGGCCGCCATGGATGTAATGGAGGGTGGTTTTTGTTGTCCTTCATTGCCAGCTTGCGCCATCATCATGCTGTTCAAATCCAAATCCGGTGGTGGCATGGGCGGAGGTAAGTTTTTGGCCATGGCTCTCATACATCCACTTTGCCATTTCATTATGGACGCAGTACTTTCCATGCTGACACCATGACTGGCCAAATGGGCTTGCGTCAATTTGGCATATTCTCGGGCTTGAAAATCCGAACTGATCCGAAGTCGCGTCATTAATTGTTGCCACATGTCCACGGATTGGTCCATGCCATCGGCCACTCGTAAGAGTCGTTCGGGATCGGGCGTCACGCCCATTTGCATTTCTTTTCCAACGCGTTGCATTTCTGTGGGAAGGTCCCAATCCGTAGCCGATCCACCCTTGTAAAATTCGTCCATGTGCGGGTCGATGTTTTGGACAGCCTCACTTCGAAAGGGACAAAAGGGACCCACTGGTGTCAAGGCCATGTGCAATAATTGTACGCTTTTGCTTCTGAAATTGTATGCCGTAGGAGCAGGTAATAAGGCAAAGGCGTCGGATCCTACAGCACACGCCACAGCGATCCAGCCACCGATGATTTTTGTCTTCCACAATGTCATCATAAAGATATTTTAAACCTCCAAATTGCTCGAGGCATTAGTATGGCACCGTTGATGCATTATAATACTAAGCATGCAGGGTGTGCACCAAACCTTGGATCGTCTTCCTCGCCTCAATTATTACACGGAATGCTCAATTGATTGATTGATTGTAAGATAGTGGGTGGTGTCATTCGTGTCAACGAGCTTGCGGGACTGCTTTTGCGCGGATAATACGTCATCACATGAGGATGTGGAGCGACAACAAACTTGGTTTAGAGGTGGATCCAAACTTTTTGGTGAAACCCACCATGGCGCTCAGCTTCGGCTCGCATTATTATGATACATGTACGACGTACCTATTGAGACAACAACCGCCGAGACCACTGCCTACAAGCACAGTAGTGTTGCTCACTGATTTGGCACCGTACGCAAAAAGCAGAACTCCATCCGTCCATCAATTTCCACGTGAGTCGGTCTTGTCATGTCGACAGCTAGTAGAAGCAGCGAAATTCATGAGGCTGAACCCGACATGGCCTTATCGCATGGCGAAACCATACCGAGTGACGTGGAACCCGAACCAGATGTCGTTGTAGACACTGTCACGTTGAAACAAGAGCCGGAGGAACAAGAAGAGCAAAATGATGACGACAACGATGACGAAGAAGAGATGACCACTGCAGCATCTGCCCTAAGAATGTTGAACAATCAATCGAGGCCTAGGTCTGTCAAAAAGGCCATCAAATATTTGGACACCATCAGTGGCATGAACGAGGAGCAACGAAAAGCAGTCTGTGAGAAAATTGTCGATTTGCAGGGCCTATCCATCCTTATTTTTAGTCTCAAGAAATTTCAAGACTCCAAATCCATAGTAGCGACACTCTTGTCCATCCTGTGTGAAGTGACTTGTCAAGACGACCGAAGCGGACAACCCATTGTGGATTTGGATGGCATTACGATCATTCTGGCAAGTGCCAAAAAATACCAAGATGATGCTCCCATCTCGGCGGATGCCGTGTCCATTATGGGCAATTTGAATATCAATGAGGACTCCACCGATGCCACCATTGGAGATGACGTAGTGGAGTACTGCTTGCAAGTGACCAAACAATTTCCGGACCATTTGCATACACAAAGTGCCGCGGCTCGGTATTGGACCGAAATGACCAAAATTGAGGGCTTTAAAGATAGACTTGTGGACCGAGAAGTGGACGCGCTCTTGTTGAATGCCTATCATTTATTTCGGAAAAAGAAGAAATTTAAATACGAAGGAGAAATCTGTCAAGAAAGTTTGGGAAGGCTCTTCCCCAACCCCGACAAGGCATCCAAGAAATCCCCGAAACGGAAACGATAATCATCTAGTAGTAGTATTAGAGGCGTCACACTGTCATGGCTCTGCGTTACTCTGATGTCTGAATTGTGGCATGAAGGTCTACTACTAGTGTCGTCCAAGGAAGACAGATGGTCGAGTTGCGGATTGGTTCTAGATGATGTCACACTGACCTGGCCGCGTTATAATTATGGACAGTCACGTTCCTTCTTTTCTGGAGATATTCAATGTTTTTTAAATACGGGAAGAGGTGCTTGTAAATAATTATGCAGACCTATTATTGCCTTGGGCCCAACGTCAAAGTTCGAACGCGCTTTACGTTTTGCCAGTAGATCGTAGACGTTTCCGATGTCGAAATTTTTGATTGGTGTGCTCCCAACATATCACTCTAGGATTTATCTTGATCCCTCTGTCATTGCAAGAGGGCGAGGAGAATCCAGTCAGGTCCGACCCTGAGCGTTTTCAGTGACCAATGATTACGGTCCTTTTCGTGCTACTTAGCAATGGGTTTTCTCTTAGGACACGGAGCAAGATCCCACCCGTGTTGAGAGGGGGGCAGAGCGAGAGCGGAAGGCACAGTGCAGTGAGTCGATCCATCAAGGATGTAGCGACCGGCAGTCGGGAAGCTCCTGGTTTTTTACGAAGTCTTCTATTGACGCCAACGTGCATGTGTCAAATCTTAAGGTAGTTCCCAACGAAGATAGGGCAGCACACTCGTCCCTAATTTAACGAGTGCCATTTCTTGTTGAAACCGTTTGATGTCAACTCTCGTCCCAAAATCATGATGCTGGCTACCAGCAGCAACATTTGAATTCAAACAAAATGTCCCAATGTCTTGTGACGTTGTCAACAGCAACACTGCTGCTGCTACCACTGACAGCAACTGAACAACTCCACTCCGGTATCTGCTGTGACAACTTCCCTTGCAGTTCCCCTTTCTCTTCACCAACTTTCTTTTTTGCCAGTGGCAGTTTGGTTCCAGGAGGGTTGTTGGCAAGGAACACCTCATCACTCCATCGGCAATGTGCCCTTGCGGAGGAATCATCATCGCAACAGAGGAGGTTGACAACACATTCGAACTTGTCACACAAAGAAACAACAAGTTCCAAGCGCGAATCTGGCTCCATCTGTCCAGGCGGCCCATCGTGGTTCTTGCAACAGTCATGTGGTGGCACATCCACATCAGGGTTCCTTTTTTTGAATGCAGTGCAGCAATTGTGCAGCTTGCTCTTCACTTGGCACAGCAGTGGTTTGCGAGTGTGGTGCCCAAACATCAAAGAGTGGCCCGATGGTGAATTGTGGGTGTGCCCGGATCCCTTTTGCTGCCATGCTGTGTCACTGCAACAATTGATTCTCGGATGTCGTTCTTCGGGCAATGGTGTTGTTGCTGTGGTGGGGTCAATCAATCTCTTCCAAGTGTCAAAATCACTCTGATTGTCCATTGACAGATGTGCTTCCTCTGTGAGATTCTTGAGGAGCATCTCGTCTGTCAGTTCGCAAATGATGCGACCGATGCATTCCTCAATTGTGTGAAAAGACCTGCCCTCCATTGTTTCATCATTTGGCAAACCCAAAAGACCAAGCATTTTGGCTGCTTCACTGCATCCATTTCCATCACAAATCATGCCAAGAACATGCAGGACGTTGACAGCACAATCCGTGGTCCTGTTGCAATTGTCATTGCTCTTTGTTGACAGCACAATCCGTGGTCCTGTTGCAATCGTGATTGCTCTTTTCGTGTGTTGTCGTGTGCGCGAGAGGATCGCTGTGGAGGATGCAACCACACTCAATGTTCAAGCATGCTGCTTTGACATGTGAAGCAACACATGTGGTCTTCATTTCAACATCAACAGGACCGCTGCAGTCCGGGCATTTGCTCAATTCGCAGATCACTTTCATCAAAGAATCAACCTCCAACATGGCTCGCGTGACAGGAGGTTTCACGCAATCTCTGGTGCCAGATCATTTTGCTTCTAAATTGCTGTCATCTGTGTCAGATGAATTGGGTGCGCATTCTTCCTCATCATCACTTCCATCCAGAGCAGCATCCTCCTCATCATCGGAGCTGCTTTCTTCCACACTTCCCTTCCCATTCAAAGCAGGACAACTGTGTCCAGTTTGTGTGTTTCGAAGGGCAGTTCCTGATGTGTTCCAATCGGATTCCTTGTGTGACAGCTTTCTTGATTCCATGGTGCTGTTGGCTGCCCATCGATTGCTTCTATCAGGTCTTGTGTTGGCAGACACGACTGAATCTTTTGTTGTTGTGGCATCATTGTGACATGGACAAAAGCACATGTCAAATCTGATCAACAATCGCCGATGCCTCATTTCTTTAATTTCTGAAGCTCGCCTGTCTCCCGAGACCAAAAGACATGTGTGTCAACTGTGCTGATTTGCTATTGACCGTTTGTCAGTGTTTTACATTGGCGATGACAAATTCCGAATTCCTTGTTAGGTGTGCTGCCATGCAGCTTCGTGGGGAACTGCCTTAAGCCTTGAGTCAGTCATGACCACCAACTGTTTGTCCTTGCCTCACCGGTCTTGTTTTATGTCGCACCCATGCCCCTTCATTACCTACATCAATCAGCATCCTGTACTAGTAGCATCATCAGTTTCCAAGAATAAATTTAAGCAGATCTATTACCAATCATTAGTTTACAAAACATCCAAAAATAAATAAAACCCAACTGGACACAGTAGAGAAAATTGAAATTATCCATTGTGAACAAACATTAGAGCCGTGCGTGGTAGTGTAAGTTTTCAAGTGGAGCCGGTGCCATAATAGGATGCAGTCCCCGTGACGGTCAGGTTATTGTTGTCATTGGGCCATTCAATGAATGGGAAGATGCCAACATTAGCCTTATTGTTTTGGTTCTGCCCCTTCAGTTGCCTTTGCCACTGTTCGTGTCGTCATTGCCACCGGCATGGTCAGCAACGGATGGTTCGGTTGCAATAATAGGCGCCAAGACTGACGATATCATCGCGGATGCCGTTGCCATAGTTGGTGCAACAGCGACAGTAGTAGTAGTAGTATGTTGTTTTCTTTCCGTTACCTCTTCTGCGCCTTGCTCGTCGTTACTGGTGACAACGCCATTCCTGCTGTCCAGCTTTTCTTGGTTCAAGTTGGTCGCAACGGCATCAGGATCGTCGCGATCTACTGCAACAGAGTCATCCGATTTCATGGAAGTTGATGGGGGCGCTGATTCACTGCTAATTTCGTAATCGGTGTTCTTCGATTCAAAGAACTTCCAGGTCTTCTTTCGCCTCCATTTTCGCTTCTTTCGTCGGGGTGGCGCCTCAAATAGTTTTATGTTCAAGAAACCACATTGGTTTTCATTCTTCTTGTTTCTATCACTACCGGTAACTCGGGCCACCTTGTCCTCCAGCACCTCCTGCAGGCTTTCCATGCAGTCGAGGTCGACGGGGGACGTAGCACCACCCTGGAACAGCATCGGCACGCTGGGATCGAAAGAAGGTGGATCTTCATAACGGCAATGCTCCGTCATGGCATTGTAAAGAACCTCCCGAATCGCTTGCGAGTTGTTGTCAGAATATTCGTAGCCCAATTCGTCCAGATCGATGCCAATCCATTGGGCTTGACGCCACTTATACCATGCCAAGGTCGACCGACCGGTCCAAATGGATAGGACGATGGAAAACAAAACCAAAAAGACTTGGACATCGCGTCGCATCATCCAAACGCTCACTTTGGAGAGGCGCATGGTTCGCCGGGACATGCGACTTGTGCTACGGCGTTTCATCGACAAGGAACTCAATATATTTAGATTGCGGCGGGACTTCATCGATTCGGCTTTCGTCTTTCGCCTCGTGCGTGCGCCGGCTCCGGGAGCACCACGAGCCGTACCAGCATGAGAACCATTTGCATCGCGCTCACTCCTAATTGTAGCTGCCCGCCCATCCTTTTTCCTGCCACGAAGAGCAGATATGGCATCTCCAACTTCGGAATGACCTTCATCATCACTTTCAGCTCCAGCTGAGTGGTCGTCCTTATCCCATCCTGGTGGAGTTGGCGCAACGGTTTCTTCGGGCACCGGGGGAATGATAACAACTTCATTATCGGCCAAGTATTCAGTCAGGGAAGACGCCGAATGAGAATCGCCTTCTGAGCGGGACGCAGACACTGACGACGAGTCCTCGTCGTCACTCCAGACTTCATATTCCAACGCAGCCAAGTCAATCTCGGATTTGCTGATTTCGGATTCCCTTGCTCCACTCTTTTGGGGAGGCGTGGATGCTGCTGCACTGCCAGGAGTTGGAGCGGATAGGTCTGCCGAGATGACGCCTGAAGCTGGCGGCAATGCGCTTTCCGCGACGTCCCCGTGACGATATTGATTGTGGTGGCCGGCGAAGAGACTGCTAAATTTTGCGCCGCCTCTAACAACCGCGCCCAAGCGTGTACCGATTCCAGATTGAGAACGTTCCTTCTTTTGTTGACGTTCCATCGTTCTTCGCAACTTCTCCTCCTTCTTCTTTGCGCGTTTAGCCGCTCTGTCATTATTCAGCGCCAGTGCCCCTTCCCAACCGCCAGTGGACGATTTAATCATGGACTTCTGCTCGTCTTTGATCAAAGCTTCCAATTCACGCAGAATCAGTTGCAAATTTCGTCCCACACTCTCGATGGCGGGACGTTTGCTGGGGTCTTGATCCCAAGCACGTTGCAGCAAAGAAATCATGGACGGCGTCAAATCAAATTGGTACACACCCGGGCGAAATCCCCCCTTTTGGCCCGCGACCTTGCGCAAGTGCTGCTTTGGCGTCATTCCGGAAAACGGTGGGCTTAGCGTTAACATTTCATAGTACACCATTGCCCAACTATAGACGTCGACCTTTTCGTTGTATGGTGGGTGGAAGAATCGGTCGTCCAGATTTGACCTTCGCCGCCTACCGTTTGCAACCATGTGTGGGGTTGCATCTACCAACAAAGGTTGCGAGGAAGCGACCGAAGAAGGCTCGCTGTTGGTTCCTGCGTGTCCATCCGTTAACTTATCGTGAACCTGCTGCAACTCCCGTTCCAACTCCTTGAGTGTATGATCATCAATCTTTCCACGTTTTCTACCCTTGGCAAGCCCACGTAGACTGCCAGACAAGGACAAGGACTCCAGCCCTATGGATCTAGAACTTGCATGGCTCAAAAAATTGGTCGATTGTGCCAAAAAATCTACCGGCGAATGTGTAATGGGCTGAGGGAAGCATTCTACGGCGGTATACTTCCAGCTCTGCGCACCGTACATGGCCGTCACGTCGTCTTCGCAAGCCGTTCCCGTCACAGGGTCCAATTCGCGACAGAGACCAAAGTTGAAGATGCAAATCGTTTGGTTGTCCCCCGTGAAGCCAATATTTTGCGGTTTGAGATCTCTGAAAATGAGCTTTCGTTCGTGCAAATAGCCCAGTGCATTGGACAATTGAAGGGCATAACTGGTTTTCCGCATCATTTGCTTCCAGGTCGCAATTTTTTGATCCGACGATAGCTCGGACAATTTCTTGTGAATGGGTTCCTCTCGTTTCCATTGTCGTATACGTCGATCCAGCGTATCCGTTAGTCGTTCCGAGATCAAAAAATAACTATCAAAGTGACCGCCATCTTCGTTTTCATCATCTTCCTCCTCCTCGGCCTGTCGTCTTGCATAGTCCACGGCGACGCTTGCGCCAAAGGTTCTGCCACCACGAGGAGGCGATGCTGCATTGACACTGGAATTGCCCATTAGGTTGTGCATGGCCGTACCACCACCACTGACGGCCAGTCCTGTGACTTTGACAATGTTGGGATGATTGAGTTTGGAAAGATACTTGGCTTCAATGACCAAGGCTGCGGCGGCTAAATAAAAATCTTTGGGATTCCGCAAGAGTGTTTTGGTCAAGTGTTTCAAGGCGTATTTGGTTTCTCCGCTGCGAATCAGATCCCGCGCCCGCAACCGCAAGTGGGACTGATCGTGACGTTGCATCTGACTCTGGGACATTAAATGTCGAAACTTGGTGTCTCCCAGCATGGAATTTCGGTTCGCGGCCGCGACGGTAGAAGCAGCACTCTCTCGGAAGGGGTCAAAGGGTCTATGGTGGAGGATGGAGTTGTTGTGGTGGTTGCTTCGGACGACGCTGTTGGAAAAGGGGGCATCGGGCAACGCCGAAGCCGCAGCCGAGGTGGCGGTCGTGGAGGCGGAGGTGGATGAGGTGGAGGCGACCAAAAGAGAGGGATGCATGTTATCCGCGTGGTGGTCGGCAGGGGTTAACGGTGGTGTTGGTGGTGGGCTACTGGTCGGTGGAGCAGTAGAGGACGTCCCTTCCGCTGACGAGTGATCCCCATGACTCCCCTGATTATTGTCGCTATGATCGATAGTATCACCCCCATCTGTAATGGCATTCCCATGACTATGAATGAGATCGTCTATCATTTGCTGTTGTTGCTGTTGCTGTTCCTGCTGTGATGATTGGTGCCCCACTTCGTGTAGCAGTGATGATGATGGATCATCCTCGCCGCTTGCACTTTCCGCAATCACATTGAGATTTCTTGGAAGGATGGGTGTCATGGTCGACGAATTCTTGTCTTCCTCGTCTTCACCCTCTTCATCGACCAGTTCCAAGTCAAAATTGTACCTCTGTTGTTGCTGCTGCTGCAGCATCTGTTGTTGTTGTTCATAGTACTCTTCTTCCTCTTCTTCCCCATGCAAATCAAAATCTTTGATTTCATAAACACGCGCAAAGACACCCCGGCCTAGCATGTTTCCCACCACGATTTCGCTCCGATGAAATTTGGCAATGGGTTGATTGGGAGCCGACAGCAAAAAGGGCTTTCCGTCCGTCAATTCGGCGACGATCTTGTCGACGTGTCCCGCACTTTTTTGGACCACTTTGGCTTCGCGCTTGGCCTGGACGTGTCGTTTCCACGCCTTTTTGCTCTTGCGGACAATGGGTACACTACTCCTATCGGCGGGATGAAGAAGCTCGCCACTGGCATTCACATTACTGTTGTTGTTGTGGTTGTGATTGTTGAAACTGCCATTGAGGTTGTTGTTGTTGTTAAAGTTGTAGAAATCGTCACTGTTGTAGCTTCCGTCTTTACTATCATGTTGGGCCGCCTTCCAAGAACTGCTTCGCTTGGAGGAAGATCCATTCCAAGTGCCATGCCGTTTGGAAAATCCCTTTTCGAGAAAGTTGGGCATGGTGCTGCTAAGAATTTATGAATGGTAAATAAAGCAGCTCTTTTCTTCTTCTACCGCTGCTGTAGTTCACTGTTGGATGAGTCGCAAGCAAGCTTTATCACTAGTGCTTACAGGGAAGAGCACTCTGGGAACAGGTGGCTATTCTTACTGAAGTTGGATGTTCAAAAGACTGGACGCTCTGGAGGTACAGCAAAGGGACATCGAATTTCACAAGCTGCGATGTTTCCGTGATAGCTTGACTTGTAGAGCAGAGTCTTCTATTGAGTGACTCTTCAAAGCACTGCGTATGGATACCGATAGGAAGTCAAGCAGAGGCAATCCAGTAGTAGCAGAGGTCTTCTCCCGCGGCTCGAGAAAACGAATCGGATCCGTTGTCAACTTCTTTTTCCAACACTACTCTTCACCAACCACCTAACTAGCTAGCTAGTAGTAGCGCCTACACGTTTCCTTCGTTCCTTCCTCCCACTCTCTCGTGCGTTATAGTTGGAACAGGTGCTATACAGCTTCTATAATGACATCTACAGGGCTCATGAGAAGCTCCGTGTTTGGTTATTGTTGTTGTTGTTATGGTCCTACTGTACAACATGTAGTACAGGTTCAAGCCTCCTGTCAATACAGCACTAGCTAGCTAGTACAGACATTTCAACGCTGCTTGCGATGTCGGAGGCATGCGTGCTTGCTTTCGAGCGAGGGAGGATTGTGAAAACGATTTCGCCTTCTGCACGCAGCGCGCTGTTGTCGCGGCTCCGGCATCACAGACTGAAGCGAAGGACTGTACCATACAGTACTGTACTGTGTAGCACAGTAGAATCTATCAGAGTCATTATCAATTTTTGGAAATCCGCCAAATTGAATAACCCGCACACTTTTTCTCCGTTTTGGACAAACTTCCATTGCTAGCTAGCTAGCAGCACCACTGGCTCAGCCATTGCTGTTGCAGGAGCAGGAGCTGGAGCGTTGCTCATTCCGCATTTAATGCAGGGTCCCCTAAATTAGGGGAGAGTTTCAATTAGAGGAGAGACTGAGACTCTCCGCTAACACAGAGCAGAGTTTGAAACTCTCCCCCCAAATCAGAGGAGAGTTTTAGGGGAGAGTTTGTTCAACAAGAAAGAAGTGTGACATGTTTTTACATAGGTTTGAAAGTCTCCCCTAAATCAGGGGACAGTTTGGAAACTCTCCCCCTGGAGTGGAGTTCAGAGCGCATTTTGAAACTCTTCTCTGAACTCATGGGAACATTTTCATTTAAAATTGTTTTTGGCATCATGAGCAACGCCCCTGTTGCAGGCTCACATGAATGACACTGCAGATGTTAGCAGAAACTGAGCCCAGGGGTTGGCAGAAACTGTTCATTGTTCATCAAGATGAGAAATCTTTTTAATTTTTGTCATTGACAATGAGATTCATGAATTGGGTGCTGGCATGACAGATGTTTCAGGACTTTCAGAAAGACAAAAACAGTCTTTTGGCAATTGTTTCTAGCAAAGATGGACTTGAGACTCTTCCCCAAATTACATGTTTTTGTGTCATTGTGTCATTTGTGGGGTCATGCCACCCAAACCGAAGAGAAGTGGCTTGAATGATCCCCAGATGGAAAACTTCCTCATGCTTAGCAGGACACCTGTCAAAGATTGATGGCTATGACACTCATTCAGGTGGAACTGAGTGACATTGTCCGCAATTGATTGCCTCTTCATGTGGCGATTGCAATGCTTCCATCATGGCGTTTGCACTTTCATGATTCTGAACAACCAAATTGTTGTCACAAAGCATCATTGAAGATCCTTGGTCAGGACTCCATGCCACTACAAACATCAATGCTTGGCTCTGTAAGGATCCTTGCCACTGTGTCCTTTGGTTTGGGCATTGTCTTTTCTGCAGCGGACAAAGATCATTGTTGAATGAGGTTTACCGCTGATTCGTGACGGGTCCTTGAGGAGCATGTGTGCGGGCTCTCGTCACTGGTGTCACGGGGGACGCATGGACGAACAGGACCAAGATGAACAAAGGAAGATTGATTGATTCATCATTCGCCCACGAAAGACTTCGCCATCATCATGCCAGATGCCTTCAGTAAGTTTGGCACCCCTCAAAAATCTCGTTGGGCCTCCATCACAAGGTCTCCGATTGAATCACAATAGCTACCAATAGCTACTAAGTAGTATCAGATGCCTAGCTAGCTTATACTATTATAATAGAGTCGCCGAGTAGCTATCAACCATAGCTTGCTGCGCCCGTTTGTTCCTTGAGGAATCGATTCGTTGAATAGAGGTGCTTACTACAGTACTACTAGCTAGTACGCCCACCAAACGAGTGTTGGTTCGTACCCATCGAAAATCCGAATCAAAACGAAACCCAACACTGTACCATCATGACGACTCCTTCTCCTGACTTGATTTTAAAGGCGGGCAGTGTCGTGGAAACCTCCTTTGGCGTAGGCGTCGTGGTACACTTGCGATACGACGACCAAAATGAAATTTCGGGAGTCCAAGTCTGCTTGAATCGATTGCCGGGTCGTTCGATTGGGACCGCCTCCACAGCTTATTTGCAACCCAGTGCGGTACGTCTTGCGTCTATGCTGTGTTGGTTTGATTTGTGTAGGGGTATCAGGTGCTGTTTTTGGTTGGATGGGAGCCACTTTTTCATTTCTTTTTTCGACTTTTCCCCCTCGTGTACTAATATTCCTAAATTTCTCATTATATTTTTATAC
>Ga0163149_10005042_pt1 | contig 14092 bp, 7 predicted proteins | sample OliLakLV19MP5G1_FD_148604 | JGI IMG/M metagenome (GOLD analysis project Ga0163149, IMG submission 148604) | Freshwater microbial mat bacterial communities from Lake Vanda, McMurdo Dry Valleys, Antarctica - Oligotrophic Lake LV.19.MP5.G1 | ecosystem: Environmental > Aquatic > Freshwater > Lake >...
CAATAATGTTTTTATATTCATAATGTGTATTTCATTTTTCATATTCAAAAAAAAGTCGTAATAGCGGGTCGTATTTTTCATCGATTATGCCTGTGAAGAAGTAATTAGATTCAACCAAAAAGTCTCCATCATATTTATAATCTATTTTTTTAAAAGCATATCGGGTTTCAAATCGTAGTTTTCCAATGTGTTTTATTTCTGTCGTATAAATTTGTCCATATTTATTTAGAAGATGTGTAAATTGAAATCCATCTTTCGAGTCACCGGTAGTTTCAATTATACTATTCTTCTTGGTTTCTAATTTTGTTCGCGTATCACAGCCATAAAGCATTGTAGAATTTGGGATTAAGCCCACTACCCAACTCGTCGATTTTATTTTATTCTCTTTAATAACAATTACCCACTTACCCAAATAAATTTTATTAGGAATACTATCGTCAACTAAACGGTAATAAAGCTTAATAGTTGAAATGTGATTTGTTAAAATGACTTGGCTATCACATTTTACAAGAGGTCTGTCAATGAATAATGATTTAATGCAACTGGTATCTTGTTGTCCGTAAGCAAAAGAAAAAGAAAACAAGGAAATTAGTATGAGCCTCCGCATCAGATTAAAAATAGTGTAAACAAAATTGCAAAGCAAGAATAAAAGAGGTGTAAATCTTAAACGTAAATATGTATGAAGGGAGGGCTTGCACTCATATTTCGACAGGCTCAATATGACCACCACGCGCTGTCAGTTCGAATTTTCCATCCCGATTGTTCTGGATGGAAAGTATCGAGAACGTGTGAAAGCTTATCTTATCTCGATACTCCCGCAAAAGCAAGATACTCGATTGACAAGTAATATTACCAGATATTTATTCTCTCATTCTCTGGTTTGTACAGTTTCGCACCCGGTTTAATAGCAAAGGCATCATAGAATTCCTGCATGTTTGATACTGGTCCATTTGCCCTGAATTCTCCCGGTGAATGTGGATCAGTCATGATCTGGTTACGTCTTGATTCCGGTTGCATCTCATTTCTCCATGCCTGTGCCCATGAAATAAAGAAACGTTGTTCTGCCGTAAAACCATCAATTTTTGCAGGAGCAGGTTTTCCTTCCAATGACTTTTTAAAAGCATAATAGGAGAGAGTAATGCCTCCGAGATCCGCGATGTTTTCACCGAGTGTAAGCTTACCATTTACGTGAACGGAATCCAATACTTGGTATCCGTCATATTGATCAACCAATTGCTGTGTTTTCTTTTGAAAATTTTCTTTATCGGTTGGTGTCCACCAATCCTGCATATTTCCTACTGCGTCGAATTTGCTTCCTTCGTCATCAAAGCCATGTGTTAACTCATGACCAATAATAGAACCCATCGACCCGTAATTCACAGCATCATCCGCATCGGCATTATAAAATGGAGGCTGTAAAATTCCCGCAGGGAAAACAATCTCGTTTATTGATGAACTGTAATAAGCATTTACAGTAGGCGGTGTCATACCCCAGCGTGTTTTGTCAACCGGTTTGTTGAGCTGGCCTATCACATAATCAGAAAGGAAAATGTTCGCATTTATCTGGTTCATTACATACGAATCTCTTGTGATGTCAAGTTTGGTATAATCCATCCATTTATCTGGATAACCAATTTTCCTGGAGATGGCATTTAATTTTTCCAATGCCTTTTTCTTTGTCTCCTCACTCATCCATGGTCTTGTTGTGATCCTGTCTCTATATGCGGCAACAAGATTATCGATCATCGTATTTACTTTTTGTTTGGATTCAGCAGTAAAATGTTTTTCAGCATATGCTTGTCCAAGCGCTTCACCCAATGCCCTGTCGGTAGCATCCAGCGCACGTTTCCAACGTGGGCGCATTTCTTTTGATCCCGATAATGTTGTTCCAAAAAATGCGAAATGCTCTTTGTTGTATTTTTCACCAACCAAATGCGCTGTCTGGTTGATCAGGTTCCAGCGTAAATATGTTTTCCAATCATCAATTTTGTGTTTTTTCAAAACAGTATTCATACCGCTGTAAAATTCAGGCTGACCAACATTTGCTTCTTTAAGATCTTTAATGCCCATTACTGAAAAGTAATTATCCCAGTTAAAATCTGGTGTAAGAGCTTTTACTTCAGCATAAGTTTTTAAATTGTAATTGGCTTCGCTGTTTCTTAAGTCAGATCTGCTGCGGCAAAGTTTAGCAAGATCATTCTCAATTGATAATACAGCAATTGAATTACTTCCCGCAATTTTTTCATCATCACCCAATAACACAAACATTTTTTTTATGTGTAGTTGATATGATATACGAATGTTGGTGAATTTACTGTCGTCCTTTAAATAGTAATCTTTGTCAGGCAAGCTCAATCCGCCCTGGTACATTTGAATGATGTTCCTTGTACTATTCTTTGCATCCGGTGAAATGCCAAGGTTAAATAACCCATCAATACCTACGTAATGCAAATGTGATAGCGTAGAAGGAAGGTCAGCAAGTGTTTTCATTGCTGCGATCTTGTCAAATTCAGATTGTATTGGTTTTATACCCTGCGCTTCAATATTTGCAGAGTCCAGAGCAGAAAAATAAAAATCACCTATTTTTTGCGTGATGCTTCCTTTAGCAGCATTAGCTTTTGTGGCATCATCAAGGATAACTTTAAGGTTATTAATATTGCTCTCCCGAATTTCTTTAAAACTGCCCCAGCCTGTTTCTGAAGCTGGTATTGGATTTTTCTTTAACCAATTCCCGTTCACATAGTCATAAAAATTATCACCCGGTTTTGACTTGGTGTTAAAATTGCTTAAGTCTATAGCTTTATAGGTTTTTTTATCTGTCATTGTTTTCCAAGAAATAAGTATGGCTCCTGTGAGTGCGATGGATGCAAAAATTAGTTTGTTCATTTTTCTGATTTATTTTTAGGTTTCGTCATTGCGAGTGAATCCGCAATTCGCGGATGAGCGAAGCAATCTGTTTGAGATTGCTTTCCCGATAGCTATCGGGATTCTTCCTTCGCAATGACGGAGCTTCATTTTAAACACTATATCTAAGATACTATAATCTTTTCTTTTGAAATCAATTAAAATGATAAGCGGATAACCGGTCTGACAGGTGGATCAGGGCAATTTTTCAAGCTTTTCCGCATCAATGTATAAAAGGTACTTTTCAACGTTTGAATAACCCATTTTTATTAAAGCTTCCTGGTAATCACTCAATTGCTTTTCATGATCCTTGTTTGTTATCCCTGTTTTAAAATCTACAATGATGGCATAATTATTTTTTATTAAAACCCTATCCGGGCGATAAGTAGCACCGCCAGGCAATATGATCTCACTTTCTGTTTTTACTTCATGATCGGTCTCAAATAATTTTTTAATATCACTCTGGCTTAACAGGCTGTTGATCTTATTTGTCATTTCCGCCTTCTCTTCGTTATTTAACAAACCTTCCAGGTAAAGCTTATTCACAACATCATTGATATCATTTTTTGTGCCAACTTTTTCCAAGGCCAAATGGTAAAATGTTCCTCTTAACCGGGCCGTTGTTTCCTCTTCCAAACCCTTGCCCCATGAGCTTTTTCGGATACTTATCCTTTTTTCCCAGTTATTTGAATTGATATCTTTCAGTTCGTACATTCCGGAATTACTTTTCTTACGGGTAACATGTTTAATCCTTGCTCCAAACTCATAATGAGTTGTCCCGTTCTGTTTATTTTGTGTCGTGTCAAAATAAAAATTAAAAATATCAGTGGTGCTATTGAATTTGTCCGACGCTTTGCTTTTTAAACCTCCTGTTAAAATATACATTCTTTCTTCAGCCCTAGTCATTGCTACATAAAGCAGGTTAATACTATCGAGCAAGGATTTATTTTCTTCTTCCTTGAATTTATCTGCGTAAATAGTTTCATTGAGTTTGTTTTGCATCGGAAGAATGGTTGAGCCTAAGCCAATTGTATTGTCTTCAAGATCAACCCAGATATTGTCCTTCTCTTTTTTTATGTTCCAGTCGGCGAATGGAAAGATAACCGCCGGATATTCAAGTCCCTTTGATTTATGAATGGTAATGATCTTTACCGCATTCACTTCCTGTGGTACCACCAATGAAGGTTGATTTTTTTCATTATTCCACCACTCAATAAAATCATGAAGACTGTTGTTGTACTTACTTACGTATTTAAAAACTTCTTCTAAGAAGAACTGTACGTCAATTTTATCTTTTGTGTTTAGTCCGAATATCCTTGTAATTTCTTCCGCTGCCTCATAGATCATGAGCCTGCTCAGAATATTGCGATCAAAGTTAAATCCTTCTTTTTTCAGAATGGCTACTAATGAAAAACTGCCAATGCCAATAACTGTAATGTATAATGATATTTTTTCCTCTCTTATTTTTCCTTCATTGATCAGGAAAGCAAGTATGGTAGCTTGTGCGATTTTATCGCTTTCATCTTTGATATAATTGAACGCCGCCATCATAAAATTGACCGACCGAGATGATTTTAACAATAACGATTCCGACGATACAACCGGAATATTATTTTGTGAAAGGTGATTCGCAATTAAGTTTCCTTGTTTGTTGAACCTGCAAATGACAGCGATATCTTTTAATTCAAAACCGTCACTTCTGAGTGTAGTAATGGTGTCAATTATTTTTTGTTTGTTCTGTTCTTCGCGTTCTTGTTTTTCTCCTTCAATAAAATCGACAGAAATAAATCCACCGGTATTGTTTGGATTGGAATTTTGCTCCTGTGAGTCATAAATATTTTTCAGTCCGCTATCGAGACGCTGTGAAATAGAATTAAAAAACTGATTATTGAATTGAACCACTTCATGTTTACTCCTGAAATTATTGCTGAGTTGTTTAGCCTCGTAATTTCTTTTTAAAGTAGCTTCTCTTTCTCTTACCAAAGCATTATCCTTATGGGAAATAATTTCGGGTAAGCGCGAAAATTGTTCAACTTCACCGCCGCGCCAGCGGTAAATGGCTTGTTTTCCATCTCCGACTATCATGTTGAAATTAGAAGTAGCCAGTGAATTATCAATTAAAGGCAATAAATTTTGCCATTGCAAAACAGAGGTGTCCTGGAATTCATCTATCAAATAGTTAATATATTTTTCTCCTAAACGCTCATAAATAAAGGGAATTGGTTGGTTGAGTACTATTTTGGAAATGATATTATTAAATTCCGAAATATGTAAAATGCTATTCTCCTTTTTATACTCCTCTAATACTTTTTCAATCTCATTTAAAACAGCAAGGGGATAAATATTTTTATAAATGAGTGTGTGTAAAATGTAATTCTTCTTTTCTATCTCTGTGTACTGTTTGATGGCATTGTATTTTTCCGTTAACGTATCCTTTATATTTTCGATTACTGCCTTATCCTCTTTTGATACTTTGCCGGATGTCCATTTGTTTTCATTGATGGTGGCAGTTACATATGAATTGGCATCTTTATTGTAATCCCCTGTAGACAACTTTTTAAAGAAATCATAAATACCACGATCACCTTGAAAAAATGCAGTGGGAGTTAAATTATTTTTTGTGATCAATTCAAAAGCTTCCGTTGCTAATTTTTTAACAGAGTTTTCGTAATCATCAATTTGTTTTTCGATGCGTTTTTTTACCGCGCTAAAATCATCAATGGTAAGTTTTTTCAGATTTTGCAGGTATGAACTGTTTTCATCCTTTAACAGGTTCTTAGAAAATTCAGCAAGATCCTTTTCAATATGCCAGCTTTTTTCATCATCGGTTTTACTCTCCGTAAAATCGACCAACAGTTTTGTCAGCTTTTTATCGCTGCCAATTTTATTCAACAATAATTCAATAGCTTGCTGCAGCAAGGCATTGTCATCCAATTCTATATCAAACGCTACTGGTAATTTTAGGTCGAAGGCAAATGTGCGTACAATACGGTGAACAAAACTATCAATGGTGCCAATGGCAAAATCGGAATAGTTATGCAAAATGGATTGAAGGATCTCCGTTGCTCTTAATTGTAATATCTCAGCGCTTAGTTTTGTTTCTTCTTTTAATAATTCCAATAAGGGAGAAGTGCTGTTCCCGGAAGAAAGTTCTTTAAGGGCCTTTATTACCCGTTCCTTCATTTCGGCTGCCGCCTTATTGGTAAATGTAATTGCCAGTATTTTTTTATACTGTATGGGCGGGCGCTGCGTATCCTGTAAAGCAATTTTTAAATATTCCTTAACAAGGGTAAAGGTTTTACCTGAGCCGGCAGATGATCTATATACAGTAAAACTCATTGTTTACCTATTCTGTTAAATTGAATCGTTTCCACTCATACTCGTTAAGAACCACACAAATAAACGACTGAATTTTATGTCAAAAAAAAATTAACTTTATATCCTTATAAAAACAAACATACCAATGCGTAAATCACTCTTTCTACTTCCTGCAATTCTACTCTTAGCGTGTAACAATAAAGATAGCAAACAGGAAGGTTCTATCACGTATCCTGTTACCAAAAAAGTAGATACAGTTGATAATTATTTCGGGATGCAAATACCTGATCCTTATCGCTGGCTGGAAGATGATCATTCTGCTGAGACAGGTGAGTGGGTAAGTCAGCAAAATAAAGTCACTTTCGATTACCTTTCTAAAATACCATTTCGGGATAAGATCAAGGAACGTTTAACACAACTCTGGAACTTCGAAAAAATTAGTTCTCCTTTTAAAAAGGGGAAATATTATTTCTATTATAAAAATGATGGTATTCAAAATCAGTCTGTGCTTTATGTTCAGGAAGGTCTGAACGGAACACCACGTGTGTTAATAGATCCGAATAAACTTTCTGCTGATGGCACTGTTGCTCTTGGCGCCATTGCGGTTTCCTATAGCGCGAGATTTTTGGCTTATGGTGTTTCAAAAGCCGGTTCTGACTGGACACAGGTACAAGTGGTAAATATTGAAACAGGAGAAGTACAACGGGATAATATCGATTGGGTAAAATTCTCGGGTGTATCCTGGGTAGAGGACGATGGGTTTTATTACAGCGCATATGATAAACCTGAAGAAGGGAAAGAGCTTTCAAAGAAAAATGAATTTCATAAAGTATTTTATCATTTTATGGGAGATGAACAGGACCAGGACATGCTCGTATATGAGGATAAGCAGCATGCGTTGAGAAATTTTCATGCACAGATGACAGATGCCGGGCGCTACCTTGCTCTTTACGGATCAGAATCTACCAGCGGAAATTCACTTATGGTAAAGGATGTAGAAGCAAAGGATCCTAAGTTCGTAAGTATCATTGATGATTTTAAAAATGACTATTCTGTATTAGATAATATTGGAGACAAGCTATTGGTGTCGACAAATTATAAGGCGCCTAAATACAGGTTAGTGCTTATTGATCCCCTTAAACCGCAGCCTGAAAATTGGAAAGATGTAATTCCGGAATCGCAGGACCTTTTGGAAAATCTGGCATTATTAGGTGATAAAATAATTGCAACCTATCAGCATGATGTGGCAAGTAAGGTTTCTGTTTTCTCACTTGATGGTGTGAAAGAAAAAGATGTTGAGCTTCCCGGAGTAGGGGCTGTTAGTGGTTTCGAGAGTGATGTCAAGGACACGGTTGCATTTTATTCTTTCGGTACGTTTGTTTCTCCCGGTGTTGTGTATAAGTATAATGTGCTTACCAATACTTCAACGGTTTTTATGCAGCCAAAATGCGAATTTAAATCAGATGAGTATGAGACTAAGCAAGTATTCTATACAAGCAAGGATGGAACAAAGATCCCGATGTTCATCACCAGCAAAAAAGGATTGAAGCAGGATGGAAATAATCCTGTGTTCCTTTATGGTTACGGTGGATTTAATATCAGTATTAAACCTGGTTTTGCCATTGATAAGGCTGTGTTCCTTGAGAATGGGGGAGTATATGCTGTCGCTAATTTAAGGGGCGGTGGTGAATACGGTGAAGACTGGCATAAATCCGGAACACTGTGTAGCAAACAAAATGTGTTCAATGATTTTATTGCAGCCGCAGAATATTTAGTGAAAGAAAAATACACCACCCATGACAAGATCGCGATCAATGGTCGTTCTAATGGAGGTTTGTTAGTTGGTGCGGTGCTTACACAGAGGCCGGATATCGCGAAAGTAGCATTGCCCGTTGTAGGTGTATTGGATATGCTGCGTTATCATAAATTTACTATTGGATGGGCATGGGCGACTGATTATGGCAAGAGCGATAGCCTGGAGCAATTCAATTGTTTAATAAAATATTCACCATTGCATAATGTAAAAGAAGTTGAATATCCTGCAACTATGGTAATGACAGGTGATCACGATGATCGTGTTGTACCTGCGCACTCATTTAAATTCGCTGCTACATTGCAGGAAAAACAAACGGGGGCGGCACCAGTATTAATACGCATTGATACCAAGGCAGGGCACGGTTCCGGAAAACCTGTCACTAAACAAATTGAAGAGTTCAGTGATCTCTGGGCTTTTGTGTTTTACAACCTAGGAATGACATTCGGTGCAGCACCGGTAAAGTAATTCTTCGACAAGCTCAGAACTCAATACAATCTGCGCGCCGTCACTCTGAGCCTGTCGAAGAGTGTGCGCGGAGAATTTATAAAAACCTTAATGAACCTAAAATGTTTGTTTTGTTTATTAATTTCTACCGCAAGTTGGAATTGCTTCTCGCAGAATAGTTTTTCTTCTTTCAGAAAATTAAGCCGCCCGGAAAAGTTTTGGGTGTTTGCTCATCCCTTTGTGGCTAAGAAAGCATTACGTATGACCCGCATCGCTATTGCCACTGCAGATTCAATAAGCCGCACAACAATTCTTGATGGTGATCCTGCAGGCGGACAAGTGGATGCCTTCCGTCATTGTTATTGGATGGCGCTGCTCATTACTAAGATGAATCCAAAAAAAGCATTGAAGCTGGGTAAGGCGCATGAAAAAGGAAATTATTTAGAATTCAAAGCTGGTAAATTAGAACAAGGCATATTACCTGATTCGGTGAGTTCTGCCATGGATATCTACAATAATGAAATAGGAGCAGGAATTGGGAAATTTTGGTTTTCGACAGTATCGCCCCTTGAGATACAGTTACATGTAATTGCCAAAATAAAAAATGGAGATTTGCTCGTTATAAAAAAAAACAAAAGTGGCAACTACCTGAACTGCGAAGGTGAGATAATAAATATGGAGAAATGGAAGGGCAAATGGGGTATAGCTAAGTGTTTAGTAAAATCAAATTACCATTAATATCCCCACTGATTCCTTAATGCATCATAATGATCTATTGATAACCTGAAGCCGGAACTAAAAGGATAATTATTCGTTTTCCCTTCGACAAAATAAAATCCAAAACGAAACATCTCTTTAAATATCCTTACATTTTTTTCCACTCCTACATACGCTTCAAAATAAGTGAGGTCATTTTCCTCAGATCGTAAAAATCCGGCACCGGCCGATTCGGTGATCTTTAAATATTTAACGTAAGGAATTTTATTTACCAATGCTCCATTGAACCGGTGAAAATAATGACCTGCATAAAATCGATCAATGGAAATGTAACTTTTTTCAAGAGATTGAAATGAATAAAGGGGATTACCGAAAAATGGAAAGCCAATACGTGATTGGTATTTATAATCAATTGTCTTTATCACGTTATCCCTGTAAAATTTACCCGAGAAGAATCTTATTTTCGAAACACCCAAAAATCGAAAATCAATATCATGTGAAATTGAATACTCTAAATAGTCGAAATCAATTGAGCTGTTGAAAATTTTTGGTATACCTTTCCGATAACTAACAGAGAATGTTGGGAATTTAGAACCAAGAATAATTTTCTCTTGTGGCTCACGAATATATTTTTGCATTGGGGTATAACTGATATAAGTAGCATAATAAAATGCATCATAAAAATCAAAGGCTACCGGCTTTGTTGTTCCGTTATCCAAAAATAAATTAGTAAGGCTGTCGTTTTTCAAATTGCTTATCGATTTTCGCGTTGAATATTCCAGTTTGTTGTACCAATAAAAACCATTGAACAATTCTGTACTGTGAAAATTACTAGCTCCTTCATTTAAATAATAGTTGGATGTTCTGAAAAAAGCAGTCCAGGTATCGTTACCATTCACAACATTGTAACTTTTCCCAAAATCCATTCCCCAGTATGAACGCTTAAATGTGTTGTATAAATGGTTAAATGAAAAAGCACCATTTACATCCCCATTTTTTATTCCGTAATTAACATTACCGTAGCCAAAAAATGTTTTTTTATTCTTGAATTTTTTATTGACACCAACGCCATATCTTATTCTCGCACCTCCAACACCAACCGGTTGGTAGCTGAACGCAACAGCATTAAAAGAAAATCGTAATTCTTTTTCTCTGTTATATCTGGTTTGTCCGAGAAATGCAATCTTCATAAAGGTGATCTTATTCTCAATTTTATCTAAGGAATCCAAATAGGGTTTTGATTCGTGTGCAACTTTTATACTGTCTTCAATTCTAATAAAAATCATTTCTTTTTCTGTTAACGGCTCTTTGCGCACTTTTTGCCAGAAGGTAGTGTCCTGATGATAAGCTTCTTCAAGAGTGCTGCTTACCTCATTGTTAAATGTTTTTTTGCAAATTTTTCTTCGTATTTAAAATTTTCAACATATACGCTTGTACGTCCTGTAGCACCAGATTTTTTTCCACCGCTTTTGTAATTAAAGATTGTTTTGCTAATACAATACAGGGAATCGTTGTATGGTACAAATTCTGATTCCATTTCAAAGGAGGTATATTCCGAAAGCTGGTATTTTGGAAAACTGAATTTAAAACTCTTCAGACAAAATAAAGTATCAATGATCTCCATTTCTCCCGTTACCAATGAGTTTGCAAATAAATTTGGCTCCACCTTTATCCTGTAAATGCGTCTGCCTTGTTCATCAGTATATATTTTTAATGTTTTGTATTTGTACATCACTAACCCAGAAATACTTAACGGCGACTGAAAAGGCATTTCGGATAATGAGGGGCAATAAACTGCATTGTGATAAAAATTATATTCTCCCTCTGTAGAACTCAGGTAAAATAATCCGGAAATATCTCCTCTTTTTTCATAACCAATACGCTCCTCCTTAAGTTTATCCGGGTATTCAAAACTTTTTTTGATAACTATTTCCGCAAGGTTAAACCTGTCATAGATCAATGGTTTGTTATTTGCTGCCTTCACACTATCGTCATGCATTTCTAGGTTTCTCTTTGCCAGTTTCAATGAATCACGGGGAGACAATTCTTTGTGTGTTTTTAAACTATCCCTTGCAAAAACTTTATTTTTCTTCGCTACTTTTAACGAATCGGAGTAATCTGTTTTTTTCTTCAGCTTTAGGCTGTCCTTGGGTGAAAGTTTATGTTTCTCAGCAGTTTTAATTGAATCATTATACGCTTCAATTTTATTCAGGCTGTCTCTCTTTGCCTTATTAGAATTTTGACTTTCTACCGCCTTTATATAAAGATCACATTGATATATGGCTTGCACATATTTGTCCTTATTCTTTATTACCTGCTGTACAACACCTCTGGCAGGGTCGTGATATTTACTGCTTACGTCAATTTCTTTTAACAGGAACTGATTCTCTTTTAAGATCACGTTCAACACTACATCACTATTATTTATGATCACATCCTGTTTGTAGGTCTCATATCCGAGGCAGGTAAAAATAAAAGTATACTTACCATTGGCAAGCTTTATCTTGTATTCTCCTTTTTCATTGGTAACGGTTTTGTTTACCTGGTCCTGTATGTTTACCACGACAAAAGAAAGCGGTTCAATTGATACTCCTGTAACTTTACCTTTAACAACATAGAATTGGGCCCATAGCTGGGTCGATAGAAGAAGTGACAATATGAGCGTGATCTTTCTCAAGCCGGGGATTGGGTTAGCTTACTAATATGACGGATAGGTAAGCCAAAAGTTGCGTCATTCGATTTTTTGTAATAAGATTAATTAATGATGTCCCAACTAATTTTCGCCTCCTATTATTTTAAACAAAGAATGCAGATGAATTGCCTTGTTTTTCTGTTCAAATTCATTATTCTCAAATAGCTTACTCATTTTATATTTTAACCGACGGAGTACTGATTTGCGGAACTTATAAAGATACAAAATATACTGTGAGTTTATTTTTGATATTTAAAGCACAATCATTCATTTAACACCGTATCTTTACAGGTCATTTTTTTTGAAGATTACTTGGAAGAGGCAGATAACATACCAAACGAAGACGTTAAGGAGGCTGGTGATCAGCAGCAGCCAAAGGCCGGTAAACAATTATATGCTTACCAGGAACAAGCTATTGATGAAATATTCAACCGCCTGAAGGATCATGCTTCGCAATACAATATTTTATTTCAGCTGCCTACAGGTGGTGGTAAGACCGTAATTTTTTCTGAGATCGCCAGGCGTTATATACAAAGTACAGGTAAAAAAGTTTTAATATTAACGCACCGCCTGGAACTTTGCGCTCAAACCTCTCAAATGCTCAATGAGTTTGGTGTTACAAATATGGTGATCAATAGCGCTGTAAAAGAATTGCCCGTTCCAAACGAATTTATGTGTTTTGTGGCGATGGTAGAAACGCTCAACAATCGTTTACGAGATAAGATACTTGACCTTGACAATATTGGGTTGATGATCATTGATGAGGCGCATTATAATTCTTTTGGCAAACTTTTAAAGTTTTATGAAAAAGGAGTTGTGCTTGGTGTTACCGCAACACCATTGAGCTCTAACATCAGTATCCGCATGAAGGATACTTATGATGAACTTATTGTCGGTGAATCTATTTCTTCATTGATAGAAAAAGGATTTTTAGCGCGCGCAACAACTTATCATTATCATGTGGGACTTACTTCGTTAAAAGTTGGGATCAATGGTGATTATACAGTAAGCTCATCGGAGCGCCTGTATAATAATTTTGCCATGCAGGACAAATTATTGGGAGCCTATAAGGAAAAATGTCTTGGCAAAAAAACGCTGATATTTAATAATGGTATTGTTACCTCTCAATATGTATACGCTTCTTTCCAGGAAGCAGGTTATGAAATAAAACATCTTGATCATACCTGCAATGAAAAGGAACGCAGGGAAACACTTCGATGGTTCAAAGAAAAACCCAATGCTATACTAACTTCTGTGAGTATACTTACCACGGGCTTTGATGAGCCGACAGTTGATTGTATTATATTGAATCGCGCTACAAAATCTCTTACACTTTATTTTCAAATGATTGGAAGGGGATCACGTGTGTTGGAGAAAAAAAAGGAATTTACGGTAATTGATCTTGGCAATAACCTGAACCGGTTCGGACTTTGGGAGGCACCAATTGATTGGTCAAGTATTTTCAGAACACCTGAATTGTATTTGGCGAATATTCGCAGTGACGAAGAGATAGAGCGCACTTTTAAATATGAAATGCCGGAAGAGTTACGTAACAGGTTCAGCAAATCAGAATTAATTTATTTTGATATTAAGGAAGAACACAGGCTGGCCATAAGCAGGGGCAAACATTCCAAGGCAGTAATTGAGCGTTCAATCGAACAGCATGTGAATATGTGTATTGAGAATAGTAATAACATTGATGAAGCCATGGAGCTTGCCGATTTACTGAAAGAAGAAATAGAATTCAGAGTAAGAGCTTATACACGCTGTCTAAGTAAAACATCGGAGAGCTATGTGAAATGGCTCAACGAAGATTACAAACGAAAACTAAAAGTGGCATTGATCAGGGATGTTCACCATAATGATGATAACGATTCCGAACATTCGCCATCAAATGAAATAGAATTACCTCCGCCGGATGAAGATAGTGTTAACGAATCTGCAGATAATATATAATAGCAACATTAATAATTAAGCCATCTCAAAACAATTCTGATGTAGATAAAATATTTTGAGATGGCTTATAGTAACTCCAGAATGGTTTAATTACGCTCCAACCACTCATCAAGATTTTCCATTCCCATGGTAAATCCTTCTTTGAAGCCCATTTGAACAATTTGCTCGAGGTCCTCGAGTTTATCATATGTAATATCAATGTTAACAATAGAGTTTATACCGAATAAGATATTAAGAACATAAAG
>Ga0163149_10005045_pt1 | contig 14082 bp, 17 predicted proteins | sample OliLakLV19MP5G1_FD_148604 | JGI IMG/M metagenome (GOLD analysis project Ga0163149, IMG submission 148604) | Freshwater microbial mat bacterial communities from Lake Vanda, McMurdo Dry Valleys, Antarctica - Oligotrophic Lake LV.19.MP5.G1 | ecosystem: Environmental > Aquatic > Freshwater > Lake >...
TGGTTTCCGCTAAAGGTTTTAAGTAAATAAAGATAAGTGTCGAAGGCGCGCTCGTCGGAGTGGGTGGCCATTTCGCCTAGGAGCTTTTTGGTTAAAAAGGACTTGGGGATTGCGACCGAAGGCGTCAGGGTTTGGGGGATGTTTTCCTGGAGCTTGATTTGGTTTAGGTTCTTTAGGAGATCGAGGGCGTATTCTTTGGAGTGAATCAGGACACTGGCTTCGTTGTTGCGCGTTAAGGCGGCTTTGGACCAGTTGGTCGAGCCTAGGATGACGGTTTCGTTGTCGATGATGAGGGTCTTGGCGTGGGTGTAGGTTTCGGCTTCGTCGAAGAAGACGGGGACGTTGCCTTTTTTTAGGAGCTCGAAGGCTTGTTGGTTCTTGGTGGAATAGAGGGTGTCGTCGTTGGTTTCGGATTCAAAGTCGATGTTTTGGTCCAAGATTACTCTGACGTTTACGCCCCGATCTTTGGCTTCTATGAGGGCGTTTACGAGCTTATTGGGCTCGGCGTCGGGTTGGGTAGGGCTTATGGAGATGAGGTACATGACAAGGAGGATCGAAGATTTGGCGTTTTTGATGGCGTCGTGGGTGGTCTCGAAGTAGTTTTGGGAGGGGATATTCTCGGCGTCGACCGGGATTGCAAGGGCGGTCGATGACCAGCTTGCTAGAACAATGACGGCAAGAATAAATCTTTTTACCATTTTAGCCTCATCCCTGATTATTAAAAGTGCTTTCGACGAACACCATCTGACCCATTTTCGTGCTTAAAAAACTCAATTCTATCGTGGCCACTAAAATTAAAATGGCCTTCTTTGACTAGATCAAAAACTTTATAACCTTTTCCGATTTCCAAATTTAGAGGGTTGTATTCATTTGGCTTTAGGGTCACGGGAATAATCATTATTGGCCAAATGCTCACCGCATTCGAATAGGCGCTATCAGCTTCGGTTTCGCCTTCGTTTCCCGAACAAACCAACCCACAAAGCTCCTTCTTTTCATTGAATACCGCCCCACCACTCATTCCCGATGGAAATTTGGCGTCGACGGTAAAGCACGGAAAATTGAGCATCCCGGAATCTCTATACGACCGATGGACATCAAGAACTTTCCCTGTTGAAATCACAGGAGTGAGAGAAAGCTCGACTTCGGTTACCTCAGAATCATTTCGCTTGAGACTCATTTTACTAGCCGGATAGCCCAAAGCTGTGATCAAAGAACCCTCATTCGGCGGATCAACTGTCATGGGTAAGCGTTTTACTTCGTATTTCTTGGCTTCGTCATTCCTCGGATTTAGCCTTAGAAGTACGATATCCGTTCCAACCCATTCAAATGTTTGAGAAACATACCAGACACAGCCAACGCTTAATTGATGAATATAAATATCCAAAGAAACGCCTTTCTTGTCAGCTACCTTAATTCCAAATTCTTTAAATATGTACTTCATCACGTGTTTTGCGGTTACCGCAAAATTCGGCGCTATTAAAACAACCGAACCAGCTATTAAATGCTTCTCTCCCTCAAATGCAAAAATTGGCGCTACGTGTGACGATATTGGGTGGAATAACTCTTCTCTGGTAGTTGGCCTAAATATATTAGGCTGCGTCAGCTTTTCATCTACCATTTGAGTTTCACTCCGGCTTCAATCCTTGATTCATCAAACGTCTTTTGCGCTCTAATAAAAGCCTGCCCATCCGACCCTAAAAAATCCTTGGTCAAAACCAGTGCCAACCCTATGGGCTTACCTTCTTCATTCTTTAACTCGATCTGAATTCTATGCGCTTTGTCGAAAGCATACTCGCCACCAAAGATTATAGCTTTCTTTTTTCCGTCTTTGTATTCGATCTCGAATGAAAGCTCAAGCGTCCGGGAAATCTTCCATTTCCCGAAAAGGCTGATGGTCAGGAGGCGGCTTTTGCCTGCCGCCCCGACGCCCACCTGATAGCGTATCTCGCCTTCTTTGGCGAGGATGCTTTGGGTTTGGAAGGCTCCTCTAAACCTAAAGGCTGACTCGGAATCTTTGCTTAGGAAATAAGTGAGCCTCTGCTTTTGGGAGATATCCCAGTAGCCGTTAAAGATTATTTCCCTAGCTTCCCTCTTCTTTGTTTTAAATATTGTTTCTTCGTAGGTGTAGATAATTTCATGAGCTTTGCCGACCTTCCATGTGCCTTTAAAGGTCAGAGCGTCCCTCCTGCCGGATTCTCTCTCGACTTCAAAGACGAGTTGGTTTTTGGGGTTGGCTTTCCAGGTGCCGGTGAGTTTATAGATACTGGTGACGATCTTTTGGTCAGATTGGCGCTCGGTGACGGATAAAAGTAGGGCGTCGGGCTCGGCTCCGAGAATTGAAGCTTTCAGCTTAAATTCTTCGCCTTTGCCTTCGCCCTTATAATAGACTTCGTGTTTGTCGCTTAGCTCCCACGAACCCTTTACGATCTTCCCTTCGTCCAGGATTTGGTTTAGGCGCGTCAGCTTCACGAGTGAGCGCCTACCGTCCGGTCGTATGCTTGATAGAGCGCGGCAGTTTTTGGCGGTTCGATTTTTTGATTGATCGCCGCCCAATCAATGGCGAGTTTACGCGCGATCAAGTCGAGCGTGTTCGTTTTGGTGAAATACTCCGTATGCGCCATACCCCAAAACCAGCCCGAATTCACTTGATAGTCGCTGAACACGGCTTTCTGATAGGAGGCGTTGAGGAGCCTTAGCGGCATGGCTATCGGGTCGTCCTTGTCGAGGACGTTGATCCACCTCCCGCTCGGGTCTTCGACCTCGACCGGGAGGTTAAAGCTTTCCGGGCCATTAAATTTCATGGAAAATAAAGCGATGGGCGAGCCCGCCGTGAACATATTTGAGAAGATAAACCGCTCGTCCATGCGATTCACGCCGTTCTTCCGGTGGGCATTCATTTTGTCGAAGATGTAGTTCGAGGCTATGACTGTGCCCAGGCTATGGGAGATGAACGTAAGGGGCTTATTCTTGTCCGGCGTCTCGGCCGCGAGCGCCTCCATCGCCGCATCGACTTTTTCTTCGATGCCAATCGAACCCTCTCCGGCCATGTGCCCAACGATGTCGCCGATAAAGAGAGTGACGATCATGTTCTGATACTTATAAAAGGCCTTAAAGGCCCATTTAAACAGACTATCCCAAGCATTCAAACCTCGAATGACCCGCTTGAAGTAACGGGCCAGTACGCTCTGCAGCTCATTCCGTGACTTCTGAAGCGCGGTTGTCCAATACACACTTTTGATAACGAGAACTTCGGAGATATCGATGGGTGCTTTGTCTTTGAGGATATTCTTTAATTCGGCGCGGGTTTTCTTTTGAAGCTTCTCAATGACCGGCTCAGCCCAGCTTTCACTGCTGCCGCCGATGCCGTGGATCAGGATGACGGAGAGCTTCATTTATTAGCTTGCTGCAATTTTAGGCACTCGGGACATTTGGCGTTTGTTTCGGAGGGATCATCTAGTGGCTCTTTTTCACCCATGAATTTTTTACACCAGGAGCAGATGATTTTCATTTAAATGCTAACCTCTCGTTGCCGAACGTTCCGTTTTACTCTGCTTCTATACTAATCTTTTTCACATCCAGAAGTTTGCGTTTCTTTTTGCCGTTTACCGTATACTCCCAAAGATCATAATCAAACGCAACCGCGTAACAACGTTCCGCCAGTTTGCCGTCAAACTTAATCAAAAACCCACCATCAGGCATGGACACATCCTCCTTATCACCGTCAAACCACTTCTCTGTAGGACGCCGGTAAATAATCTGCTAACCAGTCCCCCGCGGACTTGGTCCCGTATATACTCTCCGACCGAATGCGCATCGATCTTCGGCCTTGATGGCGTCCCGGATGGCCTGTGAGGTAACATTGCACTGCTTGGCAACTTGAACGACGGTGCGCCATTCTTTAAAGGATTCGACTTCAACGCTCTTTATTCCTAGCTCCAAGAACAACGATCAAGAACGTCGCAATCGGCCCAAGAAAAAGAGACAAGAGCCACCATGCAAGACCACTTCGGCCTTTACTTTGCGCCAGACCCGCGTTAATCAGCGAAAGAGTGCCCCACCCAGCAACGAATTGAGTTTCATCCATCCTATCATCCTATGGTTTGTTAGAATCTAAATGTCCTGCCTCTTAGTCTTCTCATATGTTCCCAACGGGCTATAGCTTCCAGCTCTCTTCTTTTCTTTGCTTCTGCAACCTGCAAATCTATTTTTTTCTTTGCCTCTGCTTCTTCTGCGCGCAACAATTGAATGCGCTTCTCTTCATCAAAATATCTATCCCGAGTTGGAAGCAAGTGGAGATTATTTGAAGAGAAATCTATAAATTGTTTTTTTGAAATACTGGCAACTATAGCACATTGATCTACACGACCCGGGAGGAGGCACCAAAGAGAGGCTCGCATGTCATCCGGCTCATTGAGGGGGGTGATGCCCTGAAAATCAAAATACACTGGCTTTGAACTTTCAAGCCAGCTTTGAGGTAAATACTCATTAGGAAAGAATAGACGAAAAAAGTCTTCAACGAGTGTATCCTTGAGGTCACCAAACGCTTTACAAAAACGGGGATAATCTTTCTTCAGCCGTGTGCCATCAACAACCCACGCCATATTTTTATAGAAGGCTTCGCGGCTCTTTATTTCGTTAGGATGGATTGCGGAATGCTGAAATTCTATTATCAGATCATCGACCGTTTTAATGTCTGCAATATGTTTTTCTCCGGTTGTGGAATCGATATGGATTTTTTCCTGCCATTCTGCAGGATATTGATTTTTCCATGCTCTGTGCCATTCGGTTTCATTCTCCCACCACGGATCACACGGAACTTTGCTTTTGTGCGCCCAATGCCGAATTTTTACTGTCCCGCATTTTGCAATCGTATCGCTTTGGCAATTTACACAAGTACCCCGTAGTCCTGGTCGAGCTTCCGTCTTATCTCCGTTTACCAGAGCGAATTTCATATTCTGTTCCTTGTTTACCCGACAAACTCACTTCTTTCGCTTCCACCAAGAACGCTTTTTTGATTTAGTCTTGCCAGAATCTTTTACGCTGAGTAATTTGGGCGTTTCAAAGTATTCTTTCTGGGCCAACCAGTCCTTCGCTCTTCCGGCCTTAATTTCCTTCTGAGACCATTGTGGAGCCAATATAACCCGGTTGCGCCGTATCCAGTAATGGGATTTACAGTGGAAGCCCCAGTTTCCTACCGATGGGTGTAATGAAATCGACTCGCCATCAAAGGTTAACTGCCAGTCTGTCGGGCTAATCGGCGTAACAACCTCGCTTCCGCACCCACAGCAACATTTATGCACCGCCGTCGCGTACACGATAGACACATAGATCACACCTTCCTTCAAATCCTCAGGAACGAATTCGACGAATTCGTGTTTGAGCGTCGCTTCCCGTTTCATGGTTGGTCCTCGTTTACGATTGTATTGCCATCGATGGTGTACGCACTGAAATGCTCGTTCTCAAAATCATGATAAAATCCGAAGAGTTTTTTCCATTTTACAACAGCAAGGGCTGCGTTTAGAGCGTTAAGATCGGCTATCTGGATGTTCCGCGAATAATCATCATTGCCATCACCGTCCGAGAATGGAATCCTGTGCTTGTCCCGCACGTGATCGCGTTTCTTAACCGTGCTGCTCGTGACTCTCAGAATTCCATGTAAGGCGCCGTCGACAAGGTCCACCCCCATCCCGACGTCGATGAAGGGTGTGTTCCATCCTTCCAGTCGCTCGACAATCAACCGTTTGTTTTCGCCTCTATCAAGGCAAAGAAAAACAAAGTTCATTCCCTGCAGTTGTTCGACGTTGGAAGCGTCGATGTAGAAATCATGCGGAATGATGTGCCGATGCATCTTCGAATATTTCTCTTTGAAGTAGTTCACCTTCAGTGGTTTCTGTCTTAGTTCCTCGATGGACGGCGCACCGGGCGCTCTAAAAGCGTTGTGATTCAAAAACCTGTCGCCGTCGAAGAGATGGATCTCTTTTACGGGAGTCTTGGCCACAAGATCCAAGACATAGGATCCTGTGCCGCCCAGACCAACAATTCCGATCTTTCCGATCGCAAGCTTCCTGGTAACGTCGTCGATCCCACCCCTACTGGAGGCAGTGTCAAAATAGCAGAACACTGACTCCTCCTCCGTAGGTTCATTTACTGGAGAGGTTATGGCTGTTACGTCAGGATCAATCGTCTGAGCAGGCCCGGAAAGCATAGCGACGTACGTCACCATCTTCTCGTGGTAGTCTTTGTAGCCTTCCTTCGGCTTGGCCGAGAACGAATGGTTGATGACAAGATCCGGACCGAGCGTTTTATTACCGCTCTGATTTTTTATCTGGCTGATCTCCGATCCGTCCTTATGGCAGGGGTACTCGCCAATAAAGTGCGCAACATGGTTATCGGGCTTAGCCGTCACATCACCGGCCAACGTCAACGCTGAAACAAGGATGCCCCGCTTGACCTCCTTTTTGGAGTTCAGATACGGAACATCCTTGAGCAGCAAATGATTATGCCTGATCTCTATGTCGTAGCCGTCGTCCCTGAGTTTTTTAAGATCGGGACTACGATTTATCAGTGCGTTTGACATTGAAGATCATTCCGTCCTTGATCTTAACCGTTTCGCCTGTGACCAATGTCCCTTCAGGTTTATTTCCTTCGCCCTTCCTGAAGGTGATAGTGAATAGGATATTCGGGCCTCCTTCGGAACTGTCGAAAGCCAGCGCGACGATCTCTTCGAACGTCATCTCCTTTTTCGTTACCACCCTCGGTCGAGCATTCACGATAATCGTCACTTCTTTTTCGTGAACATGTCCTTCGTTCTTTTTTTCTTCCGTGCTGTTCATGTGTTTCTCCCGCTTTCTTATTGTTTCGATTGTTCCTTAGCCGCGCCATCCAGACGTGAACGGTTATTCGGCCTCAAGCTGACGTCTTATCACCTCCTCCTACTTTTCATTGTGTATCTCCTTTGTTCTTTTACGCTTACAGCGTAATGTATAGGCAAAAAAATTAGCTCCACTTCCTATCTCTTTGTTCGCGGAAACTGTCAATACCATCAAATTCTAACGCAAAATCATCGCCTGGAGGCGTCAGAAGCTTCAGCGTCTGCAAGCGGATCTGGGCCGATTGCCGAGATACTTCAAAGAGATCCGACAGACCCTGAATGAGCAGATCAAGATTGGCCCCCCGGCCAGTCCCCGCGCGTAAGCGGGTAACTTGCTCCCTAAATATTGAATGAGGCATAAGCAGCGCGGCGGCGCCGCGGTTGGCCTGCCACTCTACAAAGTCGGATGATGTTAGCACCGGTTCAACGTGGTCTTCTCGGATATGACGCTCAAGGCATTCAGAGCGTCCACTTTTCCCCTTAAAAAGTTGCGTGTGAAATATAGCGTGAAAAGCTTCGTGCGCACAGGTGAACCGAAAGCGTCCCCGTGATATCGCCGAGGTACGAGCTTGATAGAGTTCTGCGGCGATCCGAATGAGTCTTGTGCCGTCGGGATTAAACCGGGTCATCCCGAGGACATCGTGCGGAAGACCGGTGGCTTCGGGTTCAAACTCGATTCCATCAGCTCGTAATTTTTCGCCCACAAAATTCTCCACGTCAAATGCGGGGCGGTCCACATTGCATGTGCCGTTGAATGCCTTCAAATAGTGAGCCTCCATCGCTTCATCGATGTCAGCACCGGTGCAGACAAGCTTACGGCCATATGGACTTTTCCGATCATCGACCCACTGCATCATTTGTCTTCATCCATCTTTTTGTTCAACTGATCAAGAATGCTTGGATTAGTTTTTGCTTCTTGAATGATGCGGCGGAACAACATACCAACCTCCGCATCTTCCGTGACCGCGTTTTCAATGACGGGGTCGGCCTTCCCTGCCAGACTGAGAAGTTCCGGGGCGTCGATGTTCAGCGCCTTCGCCAGCTGAATGATGATCTTCCCGCTTGGCGGGTTTCGGTGCCCCTGTTCGATATCATTCAGATACGAAACCGAGATCGGCTTGTCGTCTTCGTTTAGCACGTCTTCACAAACTTTCCGAAGGCTCAGCCCGAGGTCTTGTCGCTGCTTTTTTATCTTCTGCGCAAAAGGATTGTGGCCCATGTAGTCATAAGCGTACAGCGTAAGTGGTCCGGCTGTCAAGCGCTTTCGTATTGGTATTAAAACCTCCGCCCAAGGTTCCTGCTGTAGTCGCCAGACCAGTCGTCGCGATCGCGACCGACTATATCGATACACGCACTTGAGGAAGCCTCTCGGCGACGCGCACTGCCATCTCTAGAGCATCCAAAATGTCGTCGTGCTTGGCTCTTGGAAAATACCGAATCTGCTCCAAAAGCTGTGGGTGTTGATAGATCTGAAGCATCCCTATCTTAAAGAGTGGTTGAAGTCTCTCACGAAATCTGGGAAATCTGGGAAATCTGGGGACACGTACCGAATTATTTCCGGAGTTGCTGAGTTGGGAATTGGTCTGGAATAAGGGGTCAAGTCTTTCCCTGACTGCATGCTTACCGGACAACGTCCGCCGGGAGACGTTAAAACGATAACCGGCTAACCTCTCCCCTGGGACGTCGTCCGGTTAATATGGGGGTGAAGGCATCTTGGATCTATCAACGAACGATGCTTGGACAGTCTGCGATCCCCTTTATTAAATTTGGAAAATATAACCGATTTTATCCTGATGAAGTCGTGAAGTTCTTTCAGGACAAAGAGCGTTAGAAAAGATATATTATGAGGCATGAGTACTCGCGCCATAACGACTTACGAAGCATCGCTAAAATACAGCATAACTCCTGGTTATGTGCGTCAGCTCATTGCAAACAAGCGTATAAAAGCACGTTCCGCTCCAATAAGCAAAAGTCGTTCGATCTGGTTACTCGAAGAATCCTCCCTTCTTACCTACCTAAAGCATCGCCGAAAACCCGGTCGCCCAACCAACAAATAAGTATTGATAATAGTTACGTTATACGATACATTAATGCTGTCACTAAGGAGCATTTATGCGCGGCAGCATTGTGAGAAAATTTTCAAAGCGAGATTCAAGGCTCTGCAGCTACTACATTGTCTACCGTATAAACGGTAAGCAAAAATGGGAGAATGCAGGACCAGACAAGAAAGATGCAGAGCGTCGATTGTCTGAAATTCTATCTCAGATCCACAACGGCACGTACCATAAGCCACAGGACATTCCATTTAAAGAGTTTGCCGATATTTGGTTAAGAGACTATGCCCGTGGAGCAGTCAAAGACTCGACGTTTCGAAACTACGTCAACATGCTCGCGCAAAAGATAACTCCAGTCCTGGGCGGGTTGAATCTCTCCGAGATATCCACTCATAAAATTCAGAGTCTGATGGCGTCCCTTCTGAGCGGGCGTAATCCGAACACGGTCAATAAACACCTGACTATGCTGAAGACTCTTTTCAAGCATGCTCGCAAATGGGGACATCTCACCCTGAGCCCTGCGGAAGATATCCAGAAATACAGATGTGAGCCTAGGGAAATGGACTGTCTCACGCCCGCTGAGGTCCAGATCATGCTGAAAAACGCAGACGAGCCTCATCGCACACTCTTTTTAACAGCCATTCTGACGGGTTTGAGGCGTGGGGAGCTGCTGGGACTTCAATGGGGAGATATAGATTGGCGATCAAGTGTTATCCGGGTCCGCAGAAGCCTTTTCTGGCTTGCCTGCCAGGAAGCCAAAGACGCAGCTCGGCAAACCCGCTGGAAGCTCATGACACCAAAATCAAGAAAATCTATTCGCAGCGTGGTTTTGTCTCCGACGCTCCGCGATGCTCTTCAGCTTCATCGCTTGAACAACGCCGAAAATGCCAATGACTTTGTTTTTGTTTCCAGAGGGGGTGGACCCTTGGACCCTGATAACATGATTCACCGTGAATTCCTGCCAACGCTTGAGCGAGCGGGTTTGCGAAAGATACGATTTCATGACCTAAGACATACCTACACAACGGGGTTAATTGCTCAAAATGAAAATGTGAAATTTATTCAGAGCCAGCTTGGACATGCATCAATTCAAACAACCATTGACCGCTACGGCCATCTTTTGCCATTGGATGCCCATGGTGTTGGCTCTCGTCTCGACAATCAGTTTTTTGGATCAGCGGAGGAGCACATTAGACCCGGTCACAAAATGGCTCTTGTAGTATAATGAAACTTATTCATTAATGAAAAACAGTAAGGATGAAAAGCAGTTTCTTGAGCTTTATTATGCCTCGATGGCAGACGCCGTTAGACTTATTGAAAATGGTGTGAAGTCCGGTCTATCGCTACAAGACAGTTTAAAGGCTCTTAAAAAAGAAGTCGCGGAACGACGCATGAAAATTTGGAGGTCCGATGGAAAAAAATAATAAACCGTTCAACGTTTGGGATAAGGATGTCCCGCCGGAAGAAAGCTGCTATGTCTCGGCGGAGCCACCCGCACTCCAACCGCCTTCTGATAATCGCAGTAGTTCGAAACCAACCCTTGTAGATTTGTTTTGCGGGGCAGGGGGCTTTGCCGAAGGGTTCAAGATGGCTGGCTTTCAGTCCGTTTTGGGTTTGGATTACCATGAACCTTCTATTAAAACATTCGCACATAATCATCCCACCGCTGCAACTATATTGGGTGATGTCCGCCAAGTTGATGAAAGTTTGATGAGCCAAGCTTTGAAGGGCTTAAAAAGAGTTGATGTCATCACGGCTGGCGTCCCCTGTCAGGGCTTTTCTTTGAACAATCGAAAAAGACATTCCAATGACAAAAGGAATTTCCTTTTCAAAGAATTTATTCGGATCGTGAAATTTCTAAAACCGAAGGTTGTTTTGTTGGAAAATGTTTCAGGGCTTGTGTCGACAAAAGATGGCGCTTTCGTCAATAAGATAACAGGAGAAATGAGACGGGCTGGTTACAAAGTTGACTACATGGTACTCAACGCGGCTGATTTTGGAGTTCCGCAGATAAGGAAGCGCGTCTTTTTCTTGGGCGTTGAAGAAGGGTTGCTGATCCGCTGGCCCGCGCCGACGCATGGAGTCGATGGCCACAAACATGTCACTTCATGGGACGCAATAGGCGATTTACCGGAAGTTGAATCAGCTGGGGCTGCAGATGCATATAGGCAACCTGCCAAAACGCGCTATCAAAAGTCTATGAGAGGCAGCTGCAAATCTTTGACAAACCATGAGGCGCCAAGCCATCCTCAGGAGACAATTGATAAGATAAAGAACACTAAACCAGGCGAACCAATGTATCCAAAATTCAAACAGCGCATACGACTTCATCCTGACAAGCCAAGCCCCACACAGGTCTGCGGCGGTATACGCCCCCAGTTTCAGCTTGGACACCCAACGCAAGCGCGTGGTTTAACGATCAGAGAACGAGCCAGACTTCAGAGTTTTCCTGATGATTATTTATTTCATGGCGGAATTGTACAAGGACGCGTGCAAACGGGAAATGCCGTGCCGCCGCTTTTAGCTAAAGCAGTTGCGCAACAAATAATGAGCATATTAAATGGTCAGCCTCCGAAAAAAAGCACTTTTCAAAAAGCTAATTTCCAGCTGGAGCTCCCGATCTAGGCTCCGGAGATATTTCTGGCGCACTCCATTCAATTCTTATTTTCTCGATTTAGCGATGGTCGTGCGCACATCGCGTACCCAAAGTCCTCAATCTGCCCAATGGCGACAGGGTGTCGTTATTTAAAGATTCAAAATTACGCGTTTAAAGGCAGGGAGATAAAGCGACGGAGCAATTTGTTGGGGCAATTAAAAGCGATTCAGCTGGGCTCTCTTTAACTGATAGCACGATAAGATCTGGCATTTGCTTCACTTCTGCGCTGTGTGCCAGAGCTCCAAAAATCTTCAATTTAAAATCCTCTTCGCTTACTTTGATTCCACATCTGTCGAAAATCCTTCTTTGCAGAAGTTCTTGATATAAAAGCTGCGTTCTCAAGGGATCTGCAAGTGCATTTCTAATTTTATCAGCATCTTTTTCGCTGTGCGCGGGCTTGCACTCTACGATGATGAACACGCCTTTTTTGACGGCGATAAGATCAGGTTTAAAAGCGCCCTTACTGCCAATGCCAATTCGATGGCTAGATTTGATCTCTACTACGGGTAAATGATCACAGCCATTCGGTGGCTGACCCGCAATTATGGTCCAGCCGTGTTTCTTGATCAAATTTTTCGCTGCCACGTATACTTCATCTTCTGTTAGTAATGACATGTCAGTTTCTGAGTAGTTCTGCGCTGTTTGAAAATACAAGAACATTGGCGGTCAAATACCAGTTGCAGCTTTTGCGGTTGCAATCGTTAGGGTTTTTTGCAAACCAAGTTGCGCGTGAAATTTTTGGGAAATGTAAAACCAGATTCGAGTGTTTGTCTTCTACGCGCGGACCGTTTCGACACCAAAGATAGTCATAGATGAACTGCGTCCCAGTATAGGGGTCTTCCCGTCGACACTTGTCCGGAGTCATTTTCATGGTATAAAGCACGGATTGCTTTCGCTTGGACAAAGCGGATTTGACACTTGGCGAGAGCACGTTCCCGATCCTGGAAAGCAGGGACGAAGTATCAAGTAGTTCAACGGATTTGCCTGGCGGATCTCCGTATAGGCCTCGATTAGACAATCGCCGAGAATACTCATCCGCCATCAATTTGATCTGCTTATTGATCTCTGCGCAGGCTGTTTTAAAACCCGATTTGAGATAGTCGTGCACAATAGCCGACATTTGCCCATCCTCACTTCCGCTGTCGATGAGCTCAAAATGTGCGTCACATGGCCAATTGACTGCAAGAATAGGCGTCTGATGAATCTCTGTCATGTTCACAAAGGATTTAAGGAGCCTTATATTAAGATTGCAAGCTCCTGCGTATTCACCATGTTTCATTGCATCGAACGGGAAGAACTTTATGGTCGGAACGCGCATTTCAATGGCTCGGACAAGTCTGGCTATCCGCTGACCAACGTTATGCCCCGTTGGGACTTCTCTGGTTTTCTCCACAACCAGAACAGGTTTATCATCATGCAGTAGAATTATGTCCGGTCTGTCATAACTGATCAGCTCATCTATTACTTGTGGATTTTCCCCTCGCCGTTTGATCTTGATAGCCCCGGCGGATTTCAAAAGGGGCGAAAGGTTCCGAAACCAATCGGCCTCAACTCTGTTATCGCAATAGATTTTGTACATACACTTTCCCAGGCTCCCGAAAGGGCAAAATTGCCCTTTCGGGTAGAGTACCCGAAGGTCATCAAAAACTCAATTCTTTAAATCTTTGAAGAGAAAGGGCTTAGAAAACAACCAGCTCCAAGACGATGTGCTTTCTAACGGCTGTCTAACAAAAGAGCTAAATAGTGCCCTGCGCGGCTGCCCAAGAACTGTTGAGTATAAAAAGTCTCTCGATCTGAGTTGTGGCAGCTCCGACTGGTGGTTGCCAATTGATCGTTGGTATCGCGGCAGTTTCATCAAAAAATTCCAGATCCTTACAATAATACTGGCTCCCACATCGTATGGGTCTTCGATAAAAACGGAGGCGTTACTCCCCGTGACACCCTATCTGCAAAACCGGGCCGCGTCGTTCAACATAGGAGCTCTGGCGACCCCACGGGGATTCGAACCCCGGTTCTCACCGTGAAAGCGAAAAGCGGAGGCGTTACTCCCCGTGACTCCATCCCCTGACGAGCAATTCAAATAGCGCCCATCAAGTCCATTTGTTTATCGTTTTTCAAGGGTTTCGCAACTTGCTTGAAGGGTTTTAGCTTTTACTTTTCCCACTTTCGGCTTTTTAACGGTCGACTACGAAAATCATCGGAAATTATTTATAAAAAATTAGCCGGGAGGGCGTGACTAATTTTTGACCGCTTCGCTTAAATATTTTCCGACCCCTCATCCTTCGGTTGCTTTCCTATGTCTCCCTAAAGCCGAAACCCTCCGGGAGGGTGAAAAAAGTAAAACCTAAAACCCACCTAACAAGGAGTTGTATCCATGAAAAACGATAAACAAATAAACCAGAACGATATGCCTATCATTTACTCTTATTCGAGAGCCGAGGCTATAGAAGACGGAGTACTGGCGGATATCTCTAGCCTTGCCAGAGAGGCGGGCTTTAAGT
>Ga0163149_10005050_pt1 | contig 14068 bp, 20 predicted proteins | sample OliLakLV19MP5G1_FD_148604 | JGI IMG/M metagenome (GOLD analysis project Ga0163149, IMG submission 148604) | Freshwater microbial mat bacterial communities from Lake Vanda, McMurdo Dry Valleys, Antarctica - Oligotrophic Lake LV.19.MP5.G1 | ecosystem: Environmental > Aquatic > Freshwater > Lake >...
GTTAAGGGCACGGCTGGGCGTGCCAGTGGGTGGGCGGGTGAGAAGGACGCGCGCACGTACGGATAACTGACCCTCCCTCACTGTAGAATTGGATAAGGGGGAAGGGTTGGGAAATCCTTGCAGAATGCGAAGAGGATGAGAGAGGAAGTGGCCCGGTGCCATTTTTGCTCGCAGAACAGAGGAGGGGATGGAGCCTGATGATCTTCAGTGCTCGCGCAACGCGCGGCCTCCGAAGGATGGGAAGGGTAGCCTGGTCGTCCTCCTGCTCGCGGAACGCGCACGATAGGAATGTGCTCGTTCGACGCGCGCAATCGAGGATCAACCAGGCCACCCTTGAAATGAAATGAAGAATTGGGAAGACGCGCGCAGTGGAAGATCATTCAGCCCCCATCCCTGAAAAGAGAACGAGCAAGCTTGGAGGGAGCATGTATATCGTTCGATGCGCTCAGTCGAAGGCAGACCACGTCCGCCCTGATGGAGGGGATGAGACGGTGTTATGTGGATCCGCCTAATCATTGTTAGGTCGACAACGAGCATCGCGCTTGCGTGAGGAGTGAGCATCAAGCCTGAATGGTGGACGCCATCGATGACTTGGACAACTGAAAGCTCGCCATTGGAAGAAATCGCGCTCGAGCGTGCTGCAGACGCGCTGAACCAGTCGCTAGATCGGCGCGTTCGCGTGTCAGTACAGATGCGCGTCACCGCGTGCGTCCGCGACGCACTCAGTTTCATGACGCTTCTTCGTCAACTTGAAGCTGACGAGATTGGACGCTCGGAGAAGCAGGTCAATGGCATACCTCACTGGGATAGCCAAATGTCCTTTCAGTTCGCTGCCGGGATGAAGGCCATGTACTACTTCGTGCGCGCGCTCCATGATTCGGTCTATGCCGCATTACTAGAGGCGACTGAGCAGCGTGCAGGAGCGTATTCGTCGATGCAGGCCTGTGCCAAAAAGGCAAGCAACCCCATTCGTCCGCTGATCGACCAGGCGTTACCAGACTACTTCGAGTGGTTTGCCGACTTTCGTGACATCCGCAACGACATGAAACTCGGTGCCTCAACAGCATTTGGATTCCGCGGCGCTGTGGGAGGGAGGCAAGTGCGGCTCATTCTCCAGAACGTTGATGACGTCAAACGACATGTCTCAGGCGGGCGGGAATTATCTCTTGTCGACATCGACCGCTGCCTCACGCATAGCGCCAAACTTTTGCAGTTTGCAGCGGATTACATCAGTCATGCTGCTCAAGCGTAACCAGACACGGTCTAACAACCATGTGGAGGCGACGCATCGCGTCGACTCAACGGCTCCGCAGATGGTCCTCCGCTTCAGCTAACCCGCGAAGCGCGACCCAACCAGCAGTTGCAGCGGATGCCGCTGATCCGTGGAACTGTTAGGCCGCAAAGACATATGGCGGCTTGTGTGTTTGTGCGCAGAATAGCGAACTGGTATTCTGATCCAATGAAAGTTAGTGAAATACTTCAAATGCTTAAGGGTGATGGGTGGGTGCTTGTCGCCACGCGTGGCAGCCATAGGCAATTCAAACATCCAAGGAAGGTTGGCCGTGTAACGGTCGCGGGAAAACCCGGCGATGATCTTGCGCCGGGAACGCTAAATAGCATTCTCAAACAATCCGATCTGAAGAAATGAGGTTCAGATGCGATACGCAGTCGTGATTGAAAAAGCCACAGATAATTATTCAGCGTATGTTCCAGATCTACCGGGTTGCGTTGCTACCGGCGCAACAATAGAAGAGGTAGAGGCGCATATACGCAAAGCAATCGAATTCCATCTCGATGGTCTTCGCGAAGACGGGACTCCACCTCCTGAGCCATTAAGCCATGTCGAATACGTTGAAGTTGCAGCATAACCCTGGGGCCAACACGAACCTTTGGATCGCTGCGCAACCCTTGCCCGGTGACACGAACATTGAGCTGGTGATTCGCGTCGCCTCAACAGCCTCGAGGATGGCGCTCCGCCAGCTGTCCCGCGAACCATGCCTGCCTTCAAAGAGGGGAAGGGTAAGATGCTGGTTGTGACGGGCGTACTCCTCGCGACGTGGTTGTTGATTCCTCCGGCATACCTCTGGGCAGAGAACGGGGCAGTGCTTGAAGTGGGTAAATTCTCAACTAGTCAGATCGGGCAGGCGATGCCGGATGGATGGAGGCCGCTCACGTTCAAGAAGATTCCCAAACATACCTCTTATGAAATGGTGAAGGATGGAGGGGTGACGATCGTGAAGGCTGTGAGCGAGGCTTCGGCTTCCGGGCTGACCAAGCCGGTGGTGATCGATCCAAAGGAATACCCGATTGTCAGATGGCGCTGGAAAATCGACAATGTGCTGAAGGGCAGCGACGTGACCCTCAAGGAGGGCGACGACTTTCCGGCTCGGCTTTATATCACCTTTGCATACGATCCCGACAAAGTCAGCTTTGGCAAGAAGCTCAAGTACAAGGCCGGCCAGGTGATCTTCGGGGATATTCCAATCGGGGCGATCAACTACGTTTGGGAAACGAAGACACCGGTCGGCACGATTATCGACAACGCCTATACGGATTTTGTCAAGATGGTCGTCGTCGAGAGCGGCACTCAAAAAGTAGGCATGTGGATCGACGAAGAGCGGAATATTTACGAAGACTACAAAAAAGCATTCGGGGAGGAGCCACCGATGATCAACGGCGTCGCGATTATGAGCGATACGGACAATACCAAGGAACAGGCCACGGCGTACTACGGCGATATCGTCTTTCAGAAATCGGTGAAGGCACCGACTCAATAACCCTGTGTCGCTGCCGACACATCACGAAGGGGCCGACCTGTTTAGGGCTGGCCCGTTTGTGGACCGCATCGTGTGTGTGGTGGCTGCGCAGAATCGAAATGGCGGTTACTGAATGGAATTCGCGAAGCTGCCTCGCGTGATTTCAGCGCGGACCCTGTCCCCGACCTTTTTCTTATTGATGTGCTTGGTGCCTTGTCCAACGTGTAGTGTGACTTGATTACCTTCGTAGTCCTCAACCGTGTAGATAGTGCCCTCGACTTTCTTCATGGTTCCACCGATGGTTTTCCAGGCTGGGCCCGGCTGGGTGTCGTGGTGGGAGGCCTTTGGCCTATCGTGTTGTTCGGGGATATGACCGGACGTCTTGTTGTGAGAGTCTTTGGCCAGCGCTGGGGTCGTCGCCAATGCCACAATGGCCATGGTGCTCACCAGCACCGAGAGAATCGTTGTTTTTGCCTTCAGCATCGCGACCCTCCTTGCAAGGTGATGGACAATTTCAACCCAGACATTCTCAGCAAGGTATATGCCGGAACCTAGCGCGAAATCGATTTAGGAAGTTCAGTAGGTTAGCGGCGTTGGTCAGGAAAGGATCTCGAATTGCAAAGGAGAAAGGAAAAAAACGGCGTAATCCTGTCCAAATATGGCCGTACTTGCCGATGCGAGGCTCGATGATGGCAGCGCCCTTCACGGCCCTGAACCGAGTGCTCACACCCTTCACGAACCTCATGGCGGGTCGGCCGGTGTTGGCCACATTTCAGGTCAATCTCCGATGCAATTCTGCCTGCGGGTATTGCGACCTTCCGCTTAATGTCGGTCGATATGAGATGACCAGAGAAGAAATCCAGGGGGTCTTCTCCGGTCTCTATCGTGACGGTGTGCGATTTGTGCTGGTACAGGGGGGCGAGCCGTTGTTGCGGCGAGATTTACCGGAGATTCTTGAAGACCTTTCGGCGATGGGCTTCCAACTCACGCTGATTACAAACGGCACGAAGCTCACGACGCATCTGGTCGAGCGACTGGGTCGGCTGCCGCTGGCCATCTCGGTGAGTTTGGACACGTTGGATCGAGAGAAGTATCGTCAGATACGTGGCGCCGATCAGTTGGCGCAGGTCTTGGAGGGCATGGCTCTCTTGAAAGATTTTCGCCCTCCAAAATTTCTGACCTGTATCGTGAGCGAGGTCAATCGAACCGAGGCGCCGGAGGTCGTGCGATTTGCGCGGGAGCAGGGGTTCCTGCCGGTTGTTGGCGCCTATCATTGGAACGTCGGAACCTATGGCAGGCCTGATGAACTGCTCATGTACGATCGATCGAGTGCCGCCGCTGTGTTCAGCGGGCTCCTGGACGACGAGCTGATTCCTCCCGGTTACCTCAGGAAATTTGTCGAGGACAATGTGCGCTGGTTGCGCGGGCAGAAGCTAGAGCCCTGCGATGCGGGGCGGTACAGTGTGGCGATCGATGCCTCAGGCAATGTGTCTCCCTGTCTCGCATTCCCTTCCGTAGGGAACTTGCTCGAATCGCCGCTCAGTGAAATATTATCTCGATTCAATCGACAAAAGATTCAAGCCTGTTCCGATCAATCGTCGTGTAATAGATTGGATGGCCGAGTGATTGGGTCTCTCCTCCGACATCCGATCACCGCGTTGCGCACACCGGTATCCTGGTGAGGATATAGAGACATGAAGACATGGTGGATGGCGATGGCGGTGGTGACGGTCCTGGTGGGTTGCTCCACCGTGCCAACGTCGTTCACCCCCACCAGGCCACTCCCCCCCGCCGAGTTCTCACATCAGGTCTTTGCCATTGTGGTGCAGACCCACGTGCGCAATGGACAGGTGAACTATCCCGTCATCCAGGTGGACCGGCGCTTCACCCAGTATCTCGACCAGCTGGATCGCGTCGATCCGACTAGCCTGTCTCGTCAAGATCGCTTGGCGTTCTGGATCAACGCCTATAATGCCTATGCGATCAAGGGTATTTTGGATGGCTTTACCCCCAGCACCTTGGTGGGCCGTTATCGTTACTTTATTGGGCGGGAATACCCTGTCGGTGGGACGTCCGTTAATCTCTATGGCTTGGAGCGTAAGATTCTTATCGCCCAGTTCCATGAACCGCGTATCCACTTTGCGATCGTCTGTGCATCGACATCATGCCCCAAATTACAGCCCTGGACGTACGGGGGTGCGGAGCTGAACGGGCAACTCGATCACGCCGCCCGAGAATTCATCAACGATCCGACGAGGAACCATTTTGACCGCGAGAAGAAGATCGCCTTTCTCTCCAAGATCTTCGAGTGGTTTGCCGAAGACTTCACGGCCCAGGCCGGATCGTTGTCTCGGTATGTCGCGCAGTACGTGGCTGATCCGGACCTCGCCCGCGATCTCACGTCCACACCATATCGGGTCGAATTTCTGGACTACGACTGGAGTCTGAATGGGACGCCACCGAAATAGGCCGTCATGGTGATCCATCCACACGAAAAAATACCGATCGCACGCCTGCTGACGTTTCTTGAGCATGGCGAGCGCCTGGCGAATGAATGCGCCAAGGCACAGGCTGCGCTGACGCCGGATGTCGGATCGCGTCGCTTCCTCCTCAGCCAAGCTCGTCAGGAAACTGCGCATGCCTTGGTGTTTCAAGGCGCCATTGTCTGGCTCGCCCCGAGACATCTCGGCGATGCGCCGTTTCTGCCAGCGTTGGAAGAGTACCGAACGCTGCTCAATGACGCGCTGGCTCGGAAGGGTTTGCTCGAAACCTTTCTGGCCGAGCAGGTTATTCTCGAAGGACTGGGCGAAGCGATTCTGACACGAATCGAAGAAGGGTTGGCCAAGCGTGCGGCACCATTTGGTCGGCTTCGACGAGTCTTACTTCAACAGGAAGAGGCTCATCATGGGTTCGGCAGGCGCATGCTCGAACGGGCGATGGCCGAAGGGCGGACTGATGCGGAGACGTTACGTCGCCGCGCGCAGGACTACCTCGCACTCACCGATCGGATGGTCCTGACATTGAGCGATCTGTTCGAATCGATAGCCGAAGACCCGACAGCCTGGGCACAGGATGTGCGAAAGTTTCTCCCCTCGTGGTTGACCGAGGTGCCGGCGTGATCTCGGTCATTATGCCGGCATTTAACGAAGAGCGGGCGCTGCCGAATACATTGCGCGCGCTCTTCACCCAACAGGGCGACTACGAAGTGGTCGTCGTCGATGGCGGCAGCACAGATCGCACTTGCGCGGTGCTTGCTGAATTCAGCTTCTCAGAATACCCCTTACCCCGTACGCCTCACCCCTCACGCCTACTATTGACCGCTCCCAAGGGTCGTGCCTCTCAGATGAACGCCGGAGCCAAGCAGGCCATGGGCGAGTGGCTTCTGTTCCTTCATGCCGATACGGTCTTGCCATCGGGCGCAGTCCAGCGGCTCAACGAGATGGAAGCAGACCAGACTATTCAGGCCGGTGGGTTCATGCACCAGTTTTCCGGCGATGATTGGCGGCTCAAATTGATCTCGTTCCTGGACAATTTCCGCTGCATCCGCAGCCGGATCATTTATGGAGACCAAGCCTTGTTCGTTCGTCGCGCACTCTTCGAGCAGCTTGGTGGGTTTCCCAATCGGCCTATTCTCGAAGATGTAGCCTTTTGTGAAAAACTGATCAAGATCACGAAACCCCTTCTCCTCTCTCCTTCCGTCGTGACTGACGCCCGCAAGTTTCTGAAGATGGGCATCTGGCGCAGCTTTCTCCGCGTGCTCCTCATCATACTCCACGTGGAGTTTCGCCTGCCGGTTCTACCCCGCGCGTTCTTTCAGGACGTCCGGTAGAAAGAGGATGAACGCTTCGAAGTGAAACGCATGACGCTTGCGTTCATGACCACATGTGACTAGTATGTGACTATGAATACCGTCAAGATCGCCGACCTGAAGAGCCGGTTGAGCGAGCATCTCCGCAAGGTTCGCGCGGGGCGATCCCTGACGATCTTGGATCGCGACCACCCCATCGCGCGTCTCGTGCCGATTGAAAAGACGGGGCCATCCTTAACCGTTCGGGCTCCCCTCGCCTCTGCCCCGAAGCTCCAGCGCGTGCCGTTGCCTCCGCCGCTTCGCCTCCGCAAGGATATCCTCGCGTTCCTGAACGAGGAACGACAGGACGAGTGGTGATCGCCTATCTCGATTCGTCGGTCCTGCTTCGCGTGATTCTCGGCCAGCGCAATGCGCTGAAGGAATGGCCATCCATCCAACGGGGTGTGGCCTCCTCGCTGGTCGAGGTGGAATGCCTGCGCACGCTGGACCGTGTGCGGTTGGCTGAAGGGTTCAATGACGCCGACGTGGCCGCTCGGCGTGAAGCCGTCTATCGGTTGATCGAAGCGATGGAGATCGTCGAGCTGACGGGGCCGGTGTTGTCTCGCGCGTCACAGCCGCTCCCAACCGCTCTCGGTACTTTGGATGCGCTTCATCTTGCCACGGCGTTGTTGTGGCGAGAGCAGACCGTCGCCGATCTTGTGATGGCGACGCACGACGCGGCCCTCGCCACGGCGGCCAAGGCCAGTGGCCTTCGCGTAATCGGGGTGTGAAAAACGAACGCATACGCTTGACCGCGCACCATGCCCGTCGACGATTTCATGGGTTGTGGAATCGATCCCGCGCGCACCTCGGTGACGACAGGGGCTCAAACGGCGCCGAGCTGATCGACAACGTCTTCGCGTTCCCCGGATTCCGTCTCATCCTCCTCCATGTCGAATTCCGCCTGCCCATCCTACCCCGCGCGTTCTTTCAGGACGTCCGATAGCCAGGTATCCTTTTGGGTGGAATACCTGTATTTCTCAATTGAAAATCTTCCTATATGCTTATTGCTTTGACTCCGGTTGGTCTCGCTGAGACTTCCAATCTTGCCCACGCCGAGTCGCCCGACAGGGCTGTACAGCCCAAGCCGCGGTGTAAATACGGGCTTGGGCGATTGGCACAATGACGACCAGGTGCTGTCAACCCTGCCTCAACTGGTCAACCGGAGTCAAAGTAACAAGCAATTCTTCCTAAATTAATCTATTGTACTCCGGGTTTTTCAGATACTGAGCGTCGATGAAAAGTATCGACTCTTGCGATCAGCCAGTTGGCTAACTAAAAGAGATGCCATGATGCAGAAAATAATGATGCAGAAAAGACGTATGCGTGCGTGGCTTGGAGCGATGGCTCTCTGTACGGGGTTGTCGTGCGCATTCTCGGTAAGCCTTGTCTGTTGGATAGCACGATCACAGTGATCGATACACAGGCCCCGAATGCTGTGTCAGTAGCCACAATCAATGTGCTGGAGGATTACAACCCAATCACTGGAACTGTCTCGTTGGATCCAGTCACCGGTGTTCCGTTTGTCGGTGCCTTACCGATCCAGTCGCCGGTCAGTCCTGACGGCAAGGGCGATGGTGACAGCCAATACCCTGACCGGGACGATTACCATGGTCGATCCACGGCCCGGTTCGGGAACAATAAACCAGATGCTGAGAGTGCTTGGTTGCGATCCAGGTTGCCATGGTCTGCAGTTCGGAGCCAAGGAGGGCGGCGGGTACTATGCCTATGTATGGAGGAAGTTTTCGAACAGTGTGATCATCGTGGATCCTGATCCAAATAACGACGGCAATCCGTCTGATGCGGTGATTGTCGGTCGTATCTCACTCACCTCGGTGGGAACGACGGCGACCGACGACACCATTGTCGGTAATCGCGGCATGGGTGGTCAGGGTATCTGACCATTCCAGTCGTGTACAACGGATGGGTCAAGAATCCGCGGAAAGTCTGGAAGGACCAACTGACGGCACCTCAGCGCAATCCGATTCAGTAAGAAATTGCTCGATCCAGCCTGGGGCATAGCCCCAGGCCGGACACCGATCAGCACCTCTCCGAAATTATCTCTCTCTCGGTTCCCCCGTGTGCCTCTCCTTCGGCCTCCGCATAACCCAGTAGACGAGGTTGGAAGGAGAAGGGCACATGACAAGTCCGTCGGGCGTGGAGCACGCGTACCCATTCTAATCCACCGTCCTGTCAGGGTGTTGACTTGTGCGGTTTCATACGTATGATGTAAAGCATGAGACAGTATCTTGCGCTTGTATCGGTGTTGTTGACTGCGGCTCTTGCTGTCCCCATCCAGGGCATTGCCGCAACGGATCCTGTCATGGCCGATTCTGCCGTCCTTGGGGAGACGAATAGCCAACGCTCTTTGAACACAGTCGAGAACAATGTCTCAATCCAATCTCCCATTACGGCCTCATCCGCAGACGTTCGAGAGGTTCCTTCAATCAGTGGTCTCTACGCATTCGGAGGGAGAAGAATGCTCCCGTATATCGGGGCAGGATTTTCTGGAGGCTACAGCGCAGAGTTAAACCGCTCCTTAGGTGGTACGCCTCCCTCGCAGAGCGACTTCGGGCTTCGAAGTCAGTTTGGGCAAATCATCTCCCCGAATGAGTTTCAAATGGGCATCCGCATTCCGTTTTAGCTGAATCGATCTCCTTCTGCTTGCTGACTCACGAGTGGGGATCTTACCCACTCATATTTCCATGAGCATTTCTGCCGTAGTCCATAGAAAGGACGAGACACGTGTTACGAGGAACATGCCTACGGGCGATTTTTTGACGAACTGTCATACATGATGCAGGATAGTCGATAGGTATCCCTGCATCCCCCTCCGTATCTGTTCAAACCTGCTCCTCGAACTGTGTCTTATATGTTCTCTGCACACGATGACTGACGGAGTTCATTTCCGTAGTCGTTAATAATAGTAAATACCTCGACAGGTTAGAGGCAATGTGCGAGGTTCGGTTGCAAGGCATTCCTCTTGCTTTAATCACTCGTCATGAAACGCACCCCTGCAACAATACTCGTCGAACTGGTGAAGGCCCGGTCTGGTAATCGGCATGACTGCGTAAGGGGCTTGGCCCTGAGTCTGGTTGTGAGCGGGTCTTTTTTGCTGCAAGGTTGCCTTGCAGGAGCCTGGTTGGCAGCCGTGACAGTGGATGCCGTACAGGGTGGTGATAGTCATGATAATCGGGGGAGTGATATTTCCTTTGAGCCCTTTGAGCAATCATGGGTGGCGCCGAAGCCACAATCGGGCAAGGCTTCCCATCGCGCAACGGTCACGAGCGTGGCGGTTCTTCCAGTTGAAGGCGATTCGGATATGGGCTCGCGGTTGGCCACTCTGTTCCAGCAAGAAACCGATTTGCGGGTCGAAGTGCCGACAACTGTCGAAGCCGGAATTGCCGCAGCCGATCCGGATTCGGCGAAAGCCGACGAGGCAGATCGCCGCGCCCTCGCCAAAGAAGTTACGCGGAAGCTGGGTGTCGATACGGTTCTTGTCAGTCGCGTTGCCGCCGGTTTACCCTCGCACCCGAGCGACTGGGGGCGGAAAGCAGATGGGACGCGTCGCCTCTATCTCTACCTGATGAATCGCGAGGGCCAACTGCTCTGGAAAGATGAACTGCCCTATACTCTGCCACATGCCTCTCCGTCGCCGGTGGAAGCATCGCTGCAGGCCTATCTCACCGAGCACGTGATGCAACATGTCAAAGAACTGCGCCTCGATGAACTTGGCTACCTGCCGAAGAAAGCCATATACAGATCCCCGCACAGATCCCCAAGAAAAATCGGCACGCTCACCCGCTAACCCTCGTCGACTATTTCACCTGCAGGTCATGAGACTGCGCCTGTTCGCTCTTCTTGCAGCGCGACCATTCCTCCGGTACAGTCTGATCCTTTCCATCATCTCGGAGCCTGTGTTCTCGATGCCGTTACTCGATGTGCCGATGTTGGCTCGTCTTCAGGAAGAGTTTCGCCTGTCGATGAAGCGACTGTTGAGCGATCTCTGTCTGGACTTGGAGAACCAATATGCCGACGTTGCGAGGTCGCTGGCCTTGCCTGTCGCCTACGTTCGGTTCCTTGGTCAAGCACTCGGACGAGATGCCTTTGCCCACTGGAAAGTCGTCGGCTGGATCGAAGCGCTGAACGACCTCGTCTATTTCATCGACTTGCTGCAACAGATTCGCGAGGAGCGGCAGCCTCGTGAGTTTGCGGCGCAGTTGTATGCCGAGTGTGAAGAGAAGTTTTTCGAGAACAGTTATCTGGACGAGCTGTTTCCACGCGGGGTCTCGCAAGCATCGGGACTCGAACGGCGGCTGAACGGACTTTGCAAGCGGCTGACGCAGGAGCTGACACAGGAATCGCTCTGCCTCGTGAAGGGACTTCCCCTCCGGTGGTGCGCCTCTCGCAAGATCCCATCCTGGGACATCGAGGTGCAGCTCGGCGATCACATCGAGCGCGCAGAGCTGTTCGGAACCATGGCGATCGGGTTGGATGGCGATGTCTACAAGTCCCCGCCATTGGTGAAGCGATCTCTTACGCAATCATCCGGTCAAGCCTCTATCCTCGTTTCTCCACAAAGGCTGTCCCTGAAGATTGGACGAAGTGTCACGCCCCTCTGTGCAATGAGAGGCAAGCAGTTGGAATGGAGTTGGAGACATCAGCCGCCTGTCATGGCCATGGGGGTTCGATCCGGCGATATCATCACAGTCGGGCCGACGCTCGTGTATGGGAAGGATCGACAGCCCAGGACTGTGGCGAGCACCTCAGCCGATCACGTGTCTCGAATCGGGCGAGCCTGGACGACTATTCAAGATGCCTGGCCTGAAGGGCAGGAGGTGCTCTCGCTCCTGACGGCTCGGATCATCCCGCTCAAGGCTAAGGGCGTCGTCAGCTTCAGCTACCGCCACCGGCCAGGGCTATCATTTATTAACTGCTTCGACCGGGACAACCTCGATTTGATCGACGATCTGATTCATGAAAATAGCCATCACCATCTCAATCTCTTATTGCGTAAACATGTCATGTATCATGGGGATCGTAACCAGCAGATTTTCTATTCTCCCTGGCGCCGCAGTCTGCGTCCGCTACGAGGGATTCTGCACGCGACGTTCACGTTCACGATGGGCGCGATGCTGTTTGAACGACTCTCGACGTGGGCATCTGGACTTGGTGGATCAGCCCGATGGAAACGCGCAGGCTTGACCCAACGCGATCTGCAACGAGCCAGGTTCCGCTGTCTTGAAGAAGTGGAATCCGTCCGCTACTCGATCCAGGATTTGGGGTACGCCGGCTGGCACCTCAAGTGGCTCACAGGCTCAGGCCGGCGGCTGCTCAAGCAGTTGTCAGCAGCGATCGGGCAGATCGAGCACCACATCGCGCCCCACAGAAAAGCAGTCCTCGCCTCCACATTCGGCCCAACCCTCCGGCGGCATATCAAGGAACTCCAGCAAGCCAGGCAAACCTACGGGCCAGTGCGGTTAGGGAAGGTATGAGCAAGACCGCTGGACAGGCGACAGATTCTGTACTAACATTGTTGGTACGGGAGGGCTGTCATGATCAAGACACTCAAGAAGCACGGAAACAGCATGGCGCTGGTCATTGAAAAGCCTATGATGGAAGCTCTGGGTATTACTGAAGAGACACCGCTTCAGGTCACGGTGAATGGAAACGCACTCGTCGTCACGCCTGCGAATGTCGGCGTCGGTCCTAAACGGATGAAGGTGGTCATCAAGGAAATCCGCAAACGCTATGGGCCAATGCTGAAAAGGCTGGCGGATTGATTTGTGGAAAACACCACCTTCCTCAGCCTGGACGATGTCCTGTTGCTCCATGCCGACACCATTGCTATAGACGGTGGCTCACACGGGGTCAGAGATCACGGCCTGCTTGATGCTGCCGTTGCGATGCCTCGTCAGCAGTTTGGCGGTGCATTCCTCCATGAAGATCTTGCCGCAATGGCTGCGGCCTATCTCTTCCACATCGCCCAGAACCATCCCTTCATCGATGGGAACAAGCGCGCTGCAGTGATGTCCAGCCTGGCATTCCTTCGGCTCAACGATGTTGACATCTCAATGGCTTCGCAAGAACTTGAAGAGACCACTCGCCGAGTTGCGTCTGGTGAACTGAATAAGGAAGCATTGACACAGTGGATGCGGGTTCAGATCGGCAAGGGAAGGTAACTCCCCGTAGCCATATCGATGAACTTCGCCAGGCCCGCCAGACCTACGGGCCGGTGCGGCTGAGTAGAGTCTAATAGTCGGTCAGAAACTGGTGGGATGTCGGATAACAGGGTGTTGTTATGCTGACCATCGTTGCCTGTGGTATGAATCTATGGCATACTCTATTCATACCACTATAGGTGAGGCGTAACGATGTCAAAAGTAGCAACGAAGGTGGCGGTCAGCTTGCCCGACAAACTCTACCGAGCTGTTGAGCGAGCCCGCAAGAAAAGCGGGAAGAGCCGCAGCGCCGTGATGCAAGATGCCCTACACCATTGGCTTCGGCAGCAGGAGCAGGCTGTCTTAATTCGGGAGTATGAGGCCGGCTATCAGAAAAAGCCGGAAAGCAAGCAGGAGGTCAAGGCGGCTGAGGCTTCGGCTGTTCGATTGCTCGTCACGGAGGATTGGTGATGCGGCGCGGAGAAGTCTGGTGGGCCGACCTGCCTGTGTCGGCCGGTCGGCGTCCTGTTGTGTTGCTTTCTCGCAACGAAGCGTATGCAGTACGAGAGTTGGTGACGGTTGCACCGGTCACGACTCGTGTGCGTCACATTCCAACCGAGGTCGTGCTGGGAGTCGCAGAGGGGTTGCCGAAGCCCTGTGTGGCGAACCTTGATACCATCACCACCATTCCCAAGAAAACATTGAGTGAGCGAATCACCGTCTTGTCACCGGAGAAGCTGACCGCGGTCGAACGAGCCGTGAAGTTCGCCTTAGGGTTGCCTGAATAGTTCAGGGATGAACCAGCACGTTGCCAACACGGTAGGGGGAATGGCCGCATCTGAATTGAAAAGACGCCGGCTTAATTTAGGATACATCTAGGCCGACCGCGTCGTTCAATCGTAAAAAGACTCGCGAGCCCTTTTGTTCTGATGATGTACACGCACGTGTTGAACAAAGGCGGCCACGGGGTGAGGAGTCCGATCGATGGTCTGTGAACCGTCTTATACAGACTGCATAAGCCGACGACCTGAAAGCGGCATTGGAGCAGAACTTGCCCTGCTCCAATGGGTTAGGGCGGGCAATCGGTGCGTACCCGCCGATTTAGGCAGAAGTGGACAGCCTACCTTAACCGGATTATACAGTCTGTCCAAACATTGTTAGGCAGCTGAACAAATGCCATGCTTATACACCCGCTGCCCCTACACAATCTTACCGTGCTTGCTGTCCGTCAAGCACAGACTACCTGGAGAAACATATGACAGACAAGAAAAGTGTCCTGGTGATTGGCTTGCAACCAACACTCA
>Ga0163149_10005051_pt1 | contig 14063 bp, 12 predicted proteins | sample OliLakLV19MP5G1_FD_148604 | JGI IMG/M metagenome (GOLD analysis project Ga0163149, IMG submission 148604) | Freshwater microbial mat bacterial communities from Lake Vanda, McMurdo Dry Valleys, Antarctica - Oligotrophic Lake LV.19.MP5.G1 | ecosystem: Environmental > Aquatic > Freshwater > Lake >...
GACATGCTGTGACTTCTGTTAAAATAGAAGGAGTAGATCATGAGTTTTCTACTGTTAAGGGAGTTATCGAAGATGTTACTGAGATCATCCTTAACATGAAACAGGTTCGTTTTAAAAGACAAATTGATGTTACAGAAAATGAAAAAGTTACTGTAACTGTTACAGGAAAAAATACTTTCACGGCAGGTGATATAGGCAAATTTACTTCTGGTTTCCAGGTATTAAACCCTGATCATGTTATTTGTAACATGGAACCAAATATTAAACTTAAAATGGAGCTTACTATTGATAAAGGAAGAGGTTATGTTCCTGCAGAAGAAAACAAACCGGTAAACGGCGCTCATGGTATCATACCAATTGACGCTATTTTTACTCCTGTAAAAAATGTAAAATTCAGCATTGAGAATTATCGTGTTGAGCAAAAAACGGATTACGAAAAATTAGTCGTGGACCTTGCTACAGATGGATCTATTCATCCTAAAGAAGCGTTGAAAGAAGCGGCGAAAATATTGATTCACCATTTTATGTTATTCTCTGATGAGAAAATTACATTGGATGCTGAAGAAAAAGCAGCAACTGAAGAGTTTGATGAAACATCATTACACATGCGCCAGTTATTGAAAACTAAACTGGTTGATATGGACCTTTCTGTTAGAGCACTTAATTGCTTAAAAGCAGCTGATGTTGAGTCTTTGGCAGATCTTGTTTCTTTCAATAAAAATGATCTATTGAAATTCCGTAACTTTGGTAAGAAATCATTAACAGAGTTAGAGGAGTTGGTTATATCAAAAGGACTTTCTTTTGGAATGAACCTTGCAAAATATAAATTGGATAAAGAATAAAAATAGATTTGAGAAATGAGTATTGAGAGGACAGCTCTCACATCTCATATCTAAGATCTCAATACTAATACGAAATGAGGCACGGGAATAAAGTAAATAATTTAGGCAGAAAATCTGCTCATCGTAAGTCGATGATGGCTAACATGGCATCATCACTGATAATGCACAAAAGGATCAATACTACTATAGCTAAAGCTAAAGCGCTGAGGGTGTATATTGAGCCATTGCTTACGAAATCTAAAGTTGACTCAACAAGTTCAAGAAGACTTGTTTTCAGTTACCTTAAAGATAAAAAGGCGGTATCAACTCTTTTCAGAGATATTTCAGGTAAAATAGCTGACAGGCCGGGTGGGTATACCAGAATATTGAAGACTGGTAACCGTTTAGGTGATAACGCAGATATGTGTTTTATCGAACTGGTTGACTTTAACGATACTTATGCTAAGGGTAAAGGTGTAGCAGGTAAAGAAAAAGCACCTACAACAAGAAGAAGCCGTAAAAAAACATCTCCAAAGGCTGAGGCAGGAGCTTCTGAAAACGATAGTACCAACGAACAAAAAGCGGAAGAAAACAAAAGTGAATAAATTACTAAAAAGTTTTTAAAACCTAAACGAAGGATAAAGTATTTTTACTTTATCCTTTTTTTTTAGATCAATCTTGTAAAATATCCAATTAGAATGAAATATCAGGCGAAGAAACAAGCAATTTTGCTTTTGGAAGATGGTAAGGCTTTTTATGGTAAGGCTGCCGGGAAAATAGGTACTACCACTGGTGAAATTTGTTTTAATACCGGTATGACTGGATACCAGGAGATTTTTACTGATCCTTCCTACTATGGTCAAATACTTGTAGCCACAAATGTGCATATAGGTAATTACGGAATTCATAAGGATGAAGTGGAGTCGGATAGTATAAAAATTGCTGGCTTGGTTTGTAAAAAGTTCAATGATGGATTTTCCAGGAAGGCCGCTGCGGAATCTATTCAGGATTATTTTTTGAGGCAGAACATGGTTGCTATTTCTGATGTTGATACCCGCGCTTTGGTGAGATATATCAGGAGTAAAGGAGCAATGAATGCGGTCATATCTTCAGAAGAGTTGGATGTTGAAAAATTGAAAAAAATATTGGCAAAAGTTCCTTCAATGGAGGGACTTGAACTTTCCTCGAAGGTGAGTACTACCAAACCGTATTTTATGGGCGATGCTAATGCTAAATATCGTGTGGCTGTTATAGATTTTGGAGCAAAGAAAAATATTTTGCGCTGTCTCGCTGAAAGGGATTGTTACCTTCAGGTTTTTCCAATGAAAACGAGTTTAAGTGAAATGAAAGCGTGGAATCCTGATGGGTTTATGATATCAAATGGCCCCGGAGATCCCGGAGTAATGAAAGACGAAATAGCATTGGTGAAGGAGATAATAGGAGGGAACACTCCTGTGTTTGGAATATGTTTAGGTCATCAGTTAATTGCTGAAGCATGTGGTTTAAGTACTTACAAAATGCATAAGGGCCACAGGGGAATTAATCACCCGGTTAAAAATTTGGTTACCGGAAAAAGTGAGATCACGTCGCAGAACCACGGATTTGCGGTGAGTGCAGAGGATATTAAAAAGAATAACAACGTTGAGATCACTCACATCAACCTTAATGATAAGACCATTGAGGGGTTGAGAATAAAAGACAAAAAAGTTTTTTCTGTTCAGTATCACCCTGAAGCTTCACCTGGGCCTCTTGATGCAAGATATTTGTTCGACGATTTTATCCAAATGATATCTTCTGTTAAAGAGACTACAAAGAAAATAGTTGCGTAGGTAGTTATTTTACTTCAATTTTCTCTCCTAAAAATTTCGGTTTCGTTCCGATAGTAAAATCTATAATTACTTTTACTCTTGCGAAGTATTCTCGTACCTGGGTTTTGAAGCCGTACGACTTCCCTACATTTTTAGCATTATATCCAATTGCTTTTATTCCTAATTTTTCAGCAATGTAAATGGCGCGTTCATTATGAAATTGTTGTGAAATGATGGTGAGGGAATCCTGTCCGAAAATTTCTTTTGATCGTACCATACTATCGAATGTTCTGAACCCGGCATAGTCCAGGAATATTCGTGTTGAATCAATTCCGTTTTTTATCAATTCATGTTTCATGTCAGTTGGTTCGTCATAACCTTTAACGCTATTGTCGCCACTGATAATTATGTATGAAATTTTATTTGCTTTAAAAAGTTCAGTAGCGGCTTCTATTCGGTATTTAAAATATTGGTTGATACTTCCTTTGCCTGTGTGTTTTGAAGTGCCTAAAAGCAATCCGACTCTATTGTATGGTACTTTAGAAATGTCTCTGTAGCATTTGTCTTTAGAAGAATTAATTATTGTTTTATTCGAATACCATAATGCAAATAAACAGAATGCCGCAATAAACACGGATGTAAAAATGAATTTTTTCGATAGAAGGAATCGGATCATTTAACAAAAATACTCCCTTTATCCAATAGTTGAATGTTTATAAATATGTTAAAAGTATTCTCTGTCCATTCTTATAATTACTCTTTGAGGTATAAATTAGAGTCAACAAATGGAAAAAGGAAATAAAAAAATCATCAGCGCCTGGACAACTTATGACCTGGCCAACTCGGTATATAACCTGGTAATTACCGCCACTATATTTCCTATTTATTTCAATGCCATTACCACAATTAAAGACGATAAAGGCAACGTAATTAAAGACACGGTAGAGTTTTTAGGAATGACAATGAAGAATACCACGTTGTATGATTTCGCAATTGCATTTTCTTTTTTATTGGTAGCAGCAATAGTACCTGTGCTATCAGGAATTGCGGATTATGGCGGCAGTAAGAAAAAATTCATGCGGTTTTTTTGTTATCTCGGAGCGACTTCCTGTTTGCTGATGTACTTTTTTAAGGGTGATGTTTTAGGTTATGGAATTATTCTTGTCGTACTTGCCTGCATGGGTTATTCGGGCAGCCTGGTGTTTTATAATTCCTATTTACCTGAGATTGTTGAGCCGGAAGATCAGGATAAAGTGAGTGCAAAAGGTTTTGCGAGAGGATATTGGGGGAGTTCTATATTACTTATTATTTGTTTAGTTCTTATTCAGAAATATGAATGGTTTGGATTGGGGGGCTGGGAAAAAAAGGATGCAGAATCATTCATGACTAGGTTGTCATTTATCCTGGTTGGTGTTTGGTGGTTAGGTTTTTCGCAGATCACATTTAAGTATTTGCCAAGTAATGTTTACAATAAAAAACCTGAAGGCAATCGTTTCGCGAAGGGGTATAGTGAATTAAAAAAAGTTTGGAAAGATCTTAAGCCCAATAAAAAATTGAAACGCTTTTTAACGGCATTTTTTATTTATAGTATGGGTGTTCAAACCGTTATGTTGGTTGCCACTCATTTTGCCTCGCATGAAATAAAAGATGTCCTAGGAAAAACAATGGAAACCGGGCAATTGATCACTGTAATTTTAATCATTCAGTTTGTTGCTATTGCGGGCGCTCATTTATTCTCCTATGTTTCAAAATTAAGAGGAAATTTGTTTACGCTAAAAACAGCAACAATGCTTTGGTCATTGATTTGCTTTTGCACCTATGCTTTTGTTTATACACCTACACATTTTTATATAGCAGCTGCCTTTGTAGGTTTGGTGATGGGAGGCATACAATCTCTTTCACGATCCACATATTCAAAAATGCTGCCCGAGACGCAGGATCATTCCTCTTACTTTAGTTTTTACGATGTTTGCGAGAAGCTCAGTATAGTATTAGGTATGCTAATTTATGGGCTTATAAATGAGGTAAGCCCTACGCTGCGAACACCGATAATTGCGTTGGTGTCATTTTTTGTCGTTGGTTTTTTAATGTTACAAAGAATACCTAGGGATAAAGCTGTGGATAAAATATAATTTCAATACGTATATTTGTTTTGATTTGTATTTCCGAAAATGGTAATTCGTACATTCGTAAAAATTCGTATTTTGTAACAATATGATCGTAGATATTTTTATCCCCTGTTTTATTGACCAGTTATACCCCGAAGCCGGTTTTAATATGGTGAAGGTGTTGGAAAAAGTTGGGTGTGCAGTTAATTATAATCCTGAACAGACATGTTGCGGGCAGCCTGCTTTTAATGCCGGTTATTGGGCAGAAGCAAGAGAAGTGGGTGAGAAGTTCATTAAAGAATTTCAGAATGATCGTTATATAGTTTCTCCTTCGGCTTCCTGTGTGGGAATGATAAAAAATTATTATCCCGAAATGTTTCATAATTCGGTTTTGCATAATGAATTAAAAAACGTACAAAAAAATATTTTTGAATTTTCAGATTTCCTGGTGAACGTATTGAAGATAACTGATATTGGAGCAAGTCTTGATGGCGTTGCTACATATCATGATTCATGCGCCGGGTTGCGGGAATACGGAATAAAACATGAGCCTCGTGTGCTCTTGGAAAAAGTAAGAGGTTTGGAGATTCGTGAAATGAAAGATACAGATACATGCTGTGGGTTTGGAGGATCTTTCTCTGTTAAGTTTGAGCCTATTGCGGTGAGTATGGGTGAACAAAAAGTTCAGAATGCTATCGAGACCGGTGCAAAATATATGATCTCTACAGACAGTTCCTGTCTCATGCACATGGAGGGTTACATAAAGAAAAAAAATATTGATCTTAAAGTAATGCACCTTGCAGATGTTCTTGCGAGTGGCTGGGATTAGTTTTCTGCGAATTACGGATCTCTACTAATAAAATACGAATGATACGAATAGTCATTGAGACAATGATTTGTAAATTCGTATATATTCGTAATTCGTAAAAAGGCTAAGCATGAAAAATTTAATTGATAATTACATAGACTACAATCTCTGGGCTAACAAAAGGACAGCGGAGATGTTAACTTCTATTGACAAATCCTTGTTAGATGCGGAAGTAAAAAGCAGCTTCTCTTCATTGAGAAAAACTGTTCATCATATATGGGATGCAGAACTGGTCTGGATGGCAAGATTAAAAAAAGAACTGGTGAACTGGCCGCCATCTGCACAGTTTGTTGATCCTGCCATTGATGATTTTTTAAAAACATCAGAAGCATTTTACAGGTATGTAAAATGTCAAGGCGATAATTTTTTAAATCAAATTGCAGAATACAAGGATTCAAGAGGAACACAACATTCAAATACTCATGCAGAGATGATCATGCATTGTATGAATCACGGCACTTACCACAGAGGACAAATTGTTACTATGCTCAGAGAGTTGGGGGTGACTACAATAATTGGAACAGATCTAATTATTTATTTCAGATCAAAATGATGATAGTGTTAGCGAAATCATGCCCAGTGGCATGGTGAGCGTTATACTATCACATCCCGAGAGCGAAGCACATCGGGATAAAATTTACTCAATCAACAGTTTTTGAGTGGATGCTCGTTGTCTGTTATCTAAAACAATAAAATACATTCCCTTCGCGAGTTGATGAGTTGGAATGGAGATATTAGAAGGGCCGGTGAATGTGCCAGAGAAAACGGGCTGCCCGATTATATTAACTATTGAAACCGTATTTGATTTCCCGCGTTCACTTATTATTTCTAAAGTAATATTATCAGTTGCCGGATTGGGGTAAACAATAAATGCCGGTGCAAATGCATTGTTTTCTTTTATTGAACTCGGGCCCTGGTTTCCGAGGTAAAGACTTGTCCCGCCGGAATAATTGCCAATCACCATATCGATATATGTGTCGTTATTTATATCGGCGCCAAATGGTGCTGTGCGGTACCCTTCGTAAATATTTAAGTACATCGTGTCCAGTCTCTTAAAATTTCCGGTAAGGTTTCCGTCAATACTATCATACATAAATAAATATCCATCTTCCGACCCTACTATCATTTTGTAGGAACCTGCAACATCAAACATAAATGGCGCACTAAATCCGGTTATAAATCCCTGGTGATTTACTTTCACTCCTCCAAAATTAGCCGCTGTAGCAGTTGAAGAAAAGGCGGGAACATTCACTGTTCCTGTGTTCTCAAAATAATTTACATTACCGCCCTGTTCTCCAATGATAAGGTCGAGTTTGCTATCGCGGTTAACATCTATTAGTTGCGGCGTTGCTACCTGGCCAACATCAATATTTCCTAAGTTAATTTGAGAAACAATAAAACTCGCCGGATTTGTTCCGGTTGCTGTATCAATAAGGTAATGTACTTTGCCATCAAAGTCTCCAAGTACCATGTCTTTATCTCCATCACTATCAAGATCGCCGAATGTTGGTACAAGACCATCCGTTACAGTAAATGAAGAAGTTAGGTTAGAATAGTCTCTTGTAATAAGTGAAAATTTTGGAACTGTTGCGGTACCAATGTTTTCATACAAAGATAATTTTGAGTCATATCCGCCGGCTACAATAAAGTATCCGTAGTTGCCTATAACAAGATCCAGTTTTCCATCTTTATTGTAATCGAAAAATACGGGATAATTTCCTTCGCCCGCTTCGATCATATCTTTTTGCAAAAAGTTTTTTTGCTGATAATTAAATACGGGCGAATTAGTTGTGCCGCTGTTTGTATAAAGCCACACGCTATTAAAATTTTCAGAGGTGTTTCCGGCATTTGGACTTACGAGCAAATCTTTTTTTCCATCGTTATCTATATCTACATAATATGCAGCAGGAAAAATACTAATGTCTATTGGTGTGGTATTAGAAGGGAAAGCCGGGTCCTGCGCGATCATTTTGTTTGCAGTGGGTGTTCCACCGTTTGTTACCAGGATCATATTCTTATAAGAGATGTCGCCTATCGCTAATTCCTTATCTCCATCACCATCTTTATCAAATGCAAACACAGATGAGCCCGCATGCTGAGGAGAAACCGGAGGTTGGCTGCCAGTAGATTCGGGACCTATAACATTTGGCGAACAGGTGTCATCTAAAGTAAGTGAATTGGTAAAAGAATTTTCGGAAAAATATCCGAAACATTGGTTTTGCATTCTGAATTTTAAGCTGTCGCAATTCCCATATGTTTCTTTAGATAGATTTTTATGATACTCAACGATTGTGCCTAAAGGATGATAGGTCAAAACATCAATATCTCCATCATTATCAACATCAATAAATGCGGGCATATCAACCGGGCTAACATATAAATTAAATGTTGCACTAAACTGATACGACTTAACTGTGCTTTTTACCAATGTAAATTGTAAGCCGGTAGCCAGTGTAGATATGTTTTTGTAAGCCGAAAAACCTCCCGAACTATAAGTGAAAATATCTTCCTTGCCATCGCAGTTATAATCTACCAATACTGCCCATTGATTTAATGCCGGAAATTTGTTTTGATATTCGGATGCATGCACATAATCGGTAACTCCCGCGGTACCATTATTTATAAATGTTGAAATGCGGTTCCCGGTTCTGTCAAAAATAAATAAGTCTTTTATTCCATCCTGGTTAAGGTCAATTTGTGAGAATTGACAAAAGTTTAATCCGCCTGCCCAAGGGTAATTTAGTTTTGTTGCTGATTCATATACCTCAATACTATCCACCTTTGTTAGCCAGGGTTGGCTAAAAACGGAGGTTGAAAAGAGCAAAAATGCAAGTAAAAAGCGCATAATTATTAAAAATACTCAAATGGTGAGAAATAAACCAATAAAACCCCATCAATTCTTGGAAGTCTTCTTATTAAAAGGAGGCTTTATTTTGATAAAACAATGATTTTGTATAGGTTTGCACTCCCTTTTTAAGGGGGAATGATGTGGTGCAAAAGCCTTCATCGAACAACAACGATTTAATTAAATCACAATATGCAAAATAAAGGACCAATTAAACTATTTGCGATAGTACTTGCGCTCATATGTTTTTATTACATGACATTTACTTACGTAACTTATACGGTGAGAGAGGATGCCTCAACCTTCGCCGATGAATTTATAGGTTCGCCAAGTGTTGTTGAGAATACCCAAAAATACAGTTCGGGAAATGCGCAGATGGAAAGATTTTATAAAGATTCCGTCTCTGCAAAAGCAGTAACATATTATCTAGACTCTTTGATGAAGAAACCGGTTTATAACCTCTTCATTACCTCGTATACTCTCGAAGAATGTTTGGAAAGGGAGATCAACAAAGGCCTCGACTTAAAAGGAGGTATGAACGTAACTCTTGAGTTATCTGTTTCGGAAATTTTAAAAGGCTTATCCAATAACAACCCGGATGAGAAGTTTAACAAAGCCATTGAAATGGCAACTGAGAAGCAGAAAACAGATAACAAAGACTATGTAACGTTATTTGGAGATGCATACAAAAAAATAAACCCAACAGGAAAATTAGCGCCGTTGTTTCAAACGCTGGAGTTAAAAGGTAAAATAGATTTTAATACTCCTGATGATAAAGTATTGGAATTGCTTAGAGAAAGAGTTGAAGAGTCTGTTCAAACAGCAGAAAACACTTTACGTGCACGTATCGATAAATTTGGTGTAACACAGCCAAGCATTCAAAAACTTTCAGGATCAGGAAGAATATTGGTTGAATTACCTGGTGTAACTGATAAGGAAAGGGTGAGAAAACTTATACAGAGTACGGCTAACCTGGAATTCTGGGAGACATATGAAAACTCTGAGATATATCCAATGCTTGAGGCTGCAAATAAACGTCTTGCAGAAAGTAATACAATGTCGGATTCTACTAAGATGATGAAAGACAGCACAGGCGCTGTTATTGCGTCAAGCGATTCATCATCAGCAAAAACTAATTCTTTATTAGCAGTGGCAAAGGATGATTCCACATCGTTGACATCACTTGCTGGTGCTAAGACTGACAGTACAGGTGGCAAGTTAAGCGGAGCTGCTGCAGATGGCGACACCTCCTCTCTTGCAAAAGCAAGAAAGGAAAATCCTTTGTTTATGTTGTTGAGGCCTGCTCTATATCAAACAGAAAAAGGTTATATGACAAGTCCCGGACCAGTAATTGGTTATGTGAATGTTGCTGATACTGCCAAGGTTAATAAAATTTTTAATGACAAAAAGATCCGCAATGTTTTCCCAAACAGGATGAAATTTTTATGGGGATTCAAACCAGTTAAAGATTCTGATGGATCAATAGTAGAGTTGATCGCTATAAAAGTTACTACGCGTGATGGTAAATCGCCGCTTGAAGGAGATATTATTGCAGATGCAAGGAAAACAGACGATTACCAAGGTGGAGGGCAAGGCTTAACAATGACTATGAAACCTGAAGCTGCGCAGATATGGAAAAGATTAACGGCTGATAATATTGGTAAATCAATTTCCATTGTATTGGATGATAAAGTGTATTCATATCCAACAGTTCAGGGGGAAATTCCAAACGGAACATCCTCCATCACCGGACAGTTTAGTCCTAAAGAAGCGAATGACTTAGTAAATATTTTACGTGCAGGTAAACTTCCGGCACCGGCGCGTATCGTTGAAGAAACTGTTGTTGGGCCAACGCTAGGAGAAGAGGCAGTTAAAAATGGTTTAATGTCGTTTGTAATTGCGTTGTTGGTGGTGTTCCTGTTCATGGGATTCTATTACAGCAAAGCAGGTTGGGTTGCAGATATCGCGCTGTTTGCAAACGTGTTTTTTGTAATGGGTGTGCTTGCTTCTATGAGCGCAGTATTAACATTGCCTGGTATTGCTGGTATCGTGCTTACTATAGGTCTTTCGGTGGATGCTAACATTCTTATATTCGAAAGGATAAGGGAGGAGCTTGCAGAAGGTAAAGGTCAGTTGGTGGCGATAAAAGAAGGATTTAAAAATGCGATGTCGTCAATCCTTGACTCTAATATAACCTTGTTTATTCTTGGAGCCATCTTGTATGCTTTTGGTACCGGCCCTATTCAGGGTTTTGCAACAACATTGATGATCGGTATTATCACTTCGTTATTCAGTGCAATATTTATTACCCGGATAATATTTGATAATTGGTTAGCAAAGAACAAGACGATAACTTTCTCTACAAAGCTTACCGATAATTTATTTAAGAACATTAATATAGATTTCGTGGGGAAAAGAAAACTGTATTACATTCTCTCTGCGTTGATCATTGCTACCGGTGCATTTTTCTATGTTAAGAATGGCGGATTCAATCTCGGTGTTGATTTTAAAGGGGGCCGTTCATATGTAGTTAGGTTTGATGAAACCCAAAATACCGATAAGGTAAAAGCGGCTCTGACAAAAAGTTTCGGAACTGCTCCCGAAGTAAAAACTTATGGAGAGAGTACCCAGCAAAAAATAACAACTACTTATCTTATTGAGGATAACAGTGATAGCGCTGAGAGTAAGGTAGAAATGAAATTAATTGAAGGCTTGAATAACCTTAAAGTTCCTTACGAAAAAGTGAGTTCTCAAAAGGTAGGAGAGACCATTTCAAGGGATATTAAAATTTCCGCGATCTGGGCTGTGTTGTTCTCTTGTCTTGTGATGTTCCTTTATATATTCATCCGATTCAAAAAATGGACGTTTGGTTTAGGCTCTGTTGTGGCATTGTTCCACGACGTATTAATTGTACTTTCATTCTATACTATATTTGATGGTGTATTACCTTTCTCACTCGAGATTGACCAGCACTTCATTGCTGCGATATTAACGGTAATGGGTTATACCATGACTGAGTCGGTAATTGTGTTTGACAGGATAAGAGAGTATTTGAGTAAGAGCAACAGGACCGATATGCAAGGGAAAGAAAGAACTACGATCATTAACTATGCACTTAACAGTACATTAAGTCGTACTATTAATACTTCACTTACCATATTATTTGTGTTGATCGTAATATTTATTTTTGGTGGTGAAACAATACGAGGCTTTATCTTCGCGCTATTAATAGGAAGGGTTATTGGTACATATTCTTCATTGTGTATTTCAACACCTATTGTTATTGATTTCGAAAGAGAAAAGGAGCCCGCAAAATAAAATGCTAATAAAAAGGGCGGTTTTAACCGCCTTTTTTGTAAGATAAAATCTACAACTACTGCATGCTTTTAAACGTACTTTTATTTTTAGATAACCTGGGTGGTGGTGAGGTGTTTCTTGTAGTGTTTGTTGTTTTGTTATTCTTTGGTTCTAAAAGAATACCAGAATTAGCCAAAGGCCTGGGTAAGGGAATACGTGAGTTTAAAGATGCCACGAGCGGAATTCAGCGCGAGATACAGCAAAGTGTAAATGAGGTAAAGGAAGAGGCGAAGGATGTGACGAAGGAATTGGAGAAGTAGAGGCGGTTGAAGACTACTCATAATAGAACCCACATTTATATAAATTAACTCAACAACAACTCCAATTTTTTTGGAGTTGTTGTTGAGTTATGTGAGATGTCTTGTGCTATCTAATGTAAATATTATGCTCCTACACAAATTGAATTTGGTACGTGAGTAACAGTACAAGTTACTGTTGGTGTGACATTATCACTGCCAATAGTTGGTATTGGACAATTCCGTCCCATCGCTTGACTGCGAATTTTAGCATCCAGTTCCAATTGATCCCTTTTAACATCTATAATTGCACTAACAAGGACGGAAGCTATAAGAGATAAAGGTGTGCCAATTATAGTAGTAGCAGCAGTAGGTGTTGCACCACCCTCTACGGTTGCACTTTCTTTTCCCTTTAATTCGGTAACAAAGCTATATACTGATAATTCTTCTAAATTAAGTTTATTATTTTTCATGTTTTATTTTTTTAATGGTTAATTCTTCCAGTTTTAATGTTTGTTCATTAACATTTTTGTATTTATGTCTGTGTTACCCAGTACCAATAGTCTCTGACATTTTCTTTAACGCAATTCCATCCTCCAGTCGGACGACCCACTGTTGAATTACTTATGCTTGCTCCAATGATTGTTTGTTTCTCTTCCTTGTTTGCAATTGTAGTAAAACTCGAAACTTCGATTTCTGTTAATTTTAATTTCTTATTTTTCATTTTCAATGCTTATTTTGCCTACTCTTTATTCACCTTTTCGGCAACCGGTGTGTTTGTTATTTAAGTCTTAGCTCTTAGTTAATTACAGGTTGAAACATATATTGGTTATTTATTATTTCTGAATATTAAAATGTCAGCAGCGTCAACTCTTTTTTTATGTATTGTATACGTTTTTAGTTTCATGATGTAAAGGTACTTCCATGTAATATTTTGCACTACCTATACTTATTAAAAATAACTTTTCAAAATGATATATTTATCTTATTTTTATTGTATTATTTGCATTTTTATGTATTATAAAATAACCTTTCAAGACAATAAAATTATTTGAATATTTTGTAATTTTTTGCTAAACGTCCAATTTTAGTAAAGTGGTGGCGTGAAGAATACTTAAGCCACAACCAGTGCGATAAAATATTTGAAATTCGGAATTTTTTCTACTCAGGGTCGCTGCTTTTGTAAAAGGGGTATAATTAATCCGTAGAGTTAATCACAATAAATAAACTTCTTTATTGTTTTCAAGCAACAATAATTTGGATATGACAATTTAGTTGGTGAGTAGCTTGTAAAAAGATTGCATTAATTTATTGCCACTTTTTATAAACAGTGTTTAAGTATGCCGGGGTGTATTTTTGTGGATACAAAGAATACCATTTAGTGAAAGTTTCATCTCCCATTGTATCATATACAAAGCTATAATAGCTTTTCATATTTTCCTGTAACTCCTGTAAAAATGTTGTTTGATCTATTGTGTGTTTTTCTTGTGTTTGTTTGCCGGATTCTTGTTTGGTTATTATGCCATGATGAATATAGTGGCCAAAAAATTGATTGCAGAAATCGGCATAGTCATTTGTAAAAAGAATAAAAGTGTGCCACATCTCATCTAGGATGACAATGTCCATTGTTAATCGTTGCGGAACGGATTTGTTTCTTAACTCAAGTTGTTCCTCTTGTGTAGCATTATTATTGGTCGCGGAAGTATATGCCGATAGCCATAGCCACTTTTTTAATTCAGTGAATATATCCTCAGCTTCATTATACGGAATGGTATATATTTCTAAAAATTTATCTAATATCCTGTTATTAGTATAGGGGAGTTCTAAAAATCAAATTGTTAATAAATAACGATATAACTAATTGATAATCAAATAATTATGATTATATTTACGTTATAAATAAGTTAGACAAAAAATGAAGTTAATACGCTACAAAACACAAGGAAAAAAAGGATTATTTGACGAACAAAACTCGATAGAACTTTTATCAGAAATTGGTAATCCATTAGAGATGGTAAGT
>Ga0163149_10005056_pt1 | contig 14057 bp, 8 predicted proteins | sample OliLakLV19MP5G1_FD_148604 | JGI IMG/M metagenome (GOLD analysis project Ga0163149, IMG submission 148604) | Freshwater microbial mat bacterial communities from Lake Vanda, McMurdo Dry Valleys, Antarctica - Oligotrophic Lake LV.19.MP5.G1 | ecosystem: Environmental > Aquatic > Freshwater > Lake >...
CTTTTAAATCACCACCAGCATCGTTCATCGAATACAAATGGTTCCAGCCACTGTGTTCACTGAAAAATAAAATTCGCTCTGTAGATGTCCAGTCAAGCGCTTTGTTTGTTCCGTATTGTGAAAACCCACCATCATCGGCAGGTGACTTCCAAATCATTCGTGCTTTCAAGGTTTCGGCATCGGCAATCCAGATAGAAAATTTTATCCCTCCGGTAAGATTACTTAGCTCGCCCACTTTCGTTCCAGCCATGCGGATGAACGCCACTTGTTTTCCATTAGGTGACCAAACTGGATAAGTATCGTTACTCACATCGGGAGCAACCCAGCGGATTGCCCTTCGAATTGTATTGTAAATTCCAATAAAACCATGATCTCCGCGATCACTCGTAAAGAGGATTTCATTTCCATCGGGTGAAAAAGTTGGATTGCCATTACTACCGCGAGCGCTAAACAAAAGTTTAGGCGTGTAGTTGATGTCCATAGTCGATTCATAAATCTGTCCACCCTTACTAAATAAAAATCGAATGCCATCTTTATAGAATACAGGACTGTTACCATTTTGGATTTTCGTTGGGGGACTCTTAGATGACAGCTCTTTATAATAGATCGCTTGCTCTGCACCCTCAGCAAGACTTGCTGGGTTTGCATTTTGTCCATAGCGATTCGGTGCACTACCCCGGACGTATAAAAGTTTTGTTCCGTTAGGTGAAAACACCAGTTGCGAAATTTCCTGACCATCATCTAATTGATAGTCGGTTAAGAACCTTGGAAGGTCGGAGCCCGTCTTTACAAGGATATTTCGTTTGCCATGATCGTTATAAACCCACGCCAGATTTTTTCCATCCAGCGATACAGCCAGATTGGATTCAATCGGGTGACTCATGAATTGTTCGAGGGTTTGAGAGTTTGCTGTGGCCGCGATGAGCAGCGTGAGAGCGACAAAAAGTTTCTTCATGAAATTTTATATTCAAAATTATTAAATCAAGTATCAACATAATTTGATACTCATCTCGAAGATAAATATCAGAAATTACTTTGTCTTTTTCTTGACAGTCTTTTTCTCGCCTGCGTTTGCCGAAACGCCTCGTGCAGGCAGGGCTTTGTTCGCAACCTTCTTCGCAGCTTTCTTAGCCGCTTTCACAGGCGCATTAGGCGCATCAGGATCCTCTTTTTTCTTCGCGCCACCAAAGCGACCCCAACGGCCTTTCTTTTCAGGCGCATTGGCTGCAAGGGTTACGCACTCCTCTAGGGTAAGCTCGGATGGCTCCTTACCCTTTGGGATTTTTACATTCTTCTTGCCTGCTTTAATATAAGGTCCGAAGCGACCATTTAAAATTTCTATCTCTGTGTTCCCTTCATCGGCAAACGATTTTATTAATCGATTTGCATCAAGTTCACGCTTCGCGTGAATTAATTCTATGGACCGCACGTGACTTATCGTATACGGATCTTCCCCTTTCGGGATAGAAATAAATTTTTTATCATGAAGTACATAGGGTCCAAAGCGACCAATGTTAGCAACCACAGTTTTTTCTTCGAAGTCGCCTAAGGTACGCGGAAGCTTCAACAGCTCAAGTGCATCAGCTAGCGTAATGTTTTCAATGAACTGACCAACCCGCAGCGGTGCAAATTTTGGTTTCTCACCGCCATTGTCATCAGGATTTTCACCTAACTGCACATATGCACCAAACTTACCGAGCTTCACATATACATTCTTGCTCGTCTTCGGGTCAACACCTAATTCTTTACTCTTGTTTGCAACCGATGAACGTTCAACCAAATTAGTTTTTTCAACTGTTTTATGAAACGGTTTATAGAAGTTACCCAACATGGATTGCCATTTCAATTTACCGCTAGCAATCTCATCAAACTCTTGTTCAATCTCAGCCGTGAATGAATAGTTCGTGATGTCCGGAAAGTGTTCGACCAAAAAGTCATTTACAATCATGGCCGTATTTGTCGGGAACAACTTGTTACTTTCAGCCCCGGTATTTTCTGTCATAGCAATTGACTCAATTACATTTGACTTTAATATATGAACCTTATAATGGCGCTCAACTCCTTCCCTGCTTTCTTTCACCACGTAGCCGCGCTTTTGGACAGTTGAAATTGTAGGCGCATACGTTGATGGTCGTCCAATACCTAACTCTTCCAATTTCTTTACTAGACTTGCTTCAGTATAACGAGCCGGGTGGCGTGAAAAAGTCTGTGTGGCCGAAAGTTGATCGAGATCTAAAACCTGACTAACATTGAGCGGTGGCAGTACTTTACCACTTTCCTCATCTTCAGCATCATCATCGTCTTTCGACTCCATATATACCTTGAGGAAACCTTCAAACTTAATTACCTCACCAGTAGCACTTAAAGTTTTTGGATTCGTTGAGATTGAAATGGTTGCTGTTGTGCGTTCCAATTCGGCATCCGCCATTTGTGACGCAATGGCGCGCTTCCAGATCAAATCATATAGCCGTTGCGCATTGCGATCCATACCCGGATTCATTACAGAAAAATCAGTTGGGCGAATAGCTTCGTGAGCTTCCTGGGCATTCGCTGATTTTGTTTTGAACTTGCGTGTAAACACAAACTCCTTTCCGTAAGCGGATTGAATTTGAGCTACTGCACCTTTTACGGCTTCTTCAGAAAGATTGAGTGAGTCCGTACGCATGTATGAGATCTTACCGGCTTCGTATAACTTCTGTGCAACCATCATCGTCTGCGAAACTGAGAAACTCAATTTTCGCCCGGCCTCTTGCTGCAAGGTTGATGTTATAAAGGGTGGCGCTGGCGACTTCTTTGCAGGCTTCTTAACTAATTCTGATATCAAGAACTTAGCCCCTTTGCAGGATTCCAAAAACGCGAGTGCATCTTTCTCTTCGCTAAATTTTTCGGAGAGATCAGCAATCAATTGTTTTCCGTTTGCTAAATCAAAAACTGCAGAAATCTTAAACGAAGATTTTGCTTCAAATTTTTCAATATCACGTTCGCGCTCAACAACTAAGCGCACAGCTACTGACTGCACGCGCCCTGCCGAAAGGCCGGTACTAATTTTCTTCCAAAGTATCGGTGACAGCTCGAAGCCTACCAAGCGATCAAGTAATCTTCGCGCTTGTTGAGCATTTACTAAATCGATATCAATGCCACGCGGATTTTGTATGGCATTTAAAATTGCATTCTTTGTTATCTCAGTAAAAACTATTCTTCTGGTTTTGCTATCCTTTAAATCAAGTACCTCTTTTAAGTGCCATGAGATGGCTTCTCCCTCACGGTCCTCGTCACTTGCCAGGTAAACCATTTCCGCATCCTTCGCTAGCAACTTCAAATTCTTTATTACTTCTTTTTTATCGGGAGAGACTTCGTAAGTAGGTTCAAAATTATTTTCAATGTCGATTGCACCATTTCCTTTAGCAAGATCACGGATGTGACCCATGCTGGATGAGACCTTATAGTCCTTGCCTAAATAGCCTTCTATCGTCTTCGCTTTCGCGGGTGACTCAACAATTACTAAGTTCTTGGACATGCGCTCAATTTTACTTTCAAAAGATTCAAATATCAGTAAATTTTTAAAAACACAAAGTTGAAGAACGTTAAATGGGGATTCAGCAAGAGTTCTTCAATGGAAAAATTCAACGTCCAAAATTTCCGTAATGGTATTGATTACCATCATTTTGTGAAAAAAATGGTTGGGATTAATTCCTATTTTTATATCGAGTCAAAATAATTTTCTATCCTTCGTCAATTTTACACCGAATGACGCGAATTCTATATTTAGTAAGGCATGCACAAGCAGAAGTCGCACGCAATCAAAACGACAAAACTCGTAGGCTTACGCAAACGGGCGAAACCGAGGCAATGCAGCTTGGAGAATTTCTAAAAACAAAAAATATTCAACCTATTCTAATTGTGAGCAGCACCGCAGAGCGTGCTCACACAACAGCAAAATTAATTGGTGAACAATTGAACTTTGATTTAACAAAAATTGAAACCCGAACGGAGATTTATGCAGAGAACCTAATTGAAATATTAAAGCTGATTAATCAGCTTGACACCTATTATAATAGTGTGCTGATTGTTGGGCACTTCCCTACCATTGTCGAGCTCTATAATTATCTGACGGAAAACGAATCTATTGCAGCTATGGGCACAGCTGAATTGCGATCACTTACCTTTGAAGTCGATTGGGCACAAATAACCGCTCAGTCCGGACGCCCCGGTTTATTTTTACAACAAGAAGGTTTATGACAACAGATTTTGATCCAAATGGAATTAGCAAGAAGGGAAATCTGTTTGGTCTGCCAGTGACAGTGGATGAAGCTAAACTGATTATCATTCCCGTTCCTTGGGAAGTTACGGTATCGTATCGGGAAGGAACAGCCCAAGCACCACAAGCAATCCTGGATGCATCCTTACAAATTGATTTACATCATCTCCAAGTAAAAGAAGCGTGGAAATCATCCATTGCTATGTTACCTGTTTCAGCAGAATTACTCCATGAGAACAAACAGCAACGACAACTTGCAAAAAGTCACATTCAACAGTTGGAAGTGGGCAATGATCAATCTGGTAAAATAGTGCCAACTAAAATTAACGAAGCGTCTGAAAATCTAAATATCTATGTCAAGAAAACCTGCAGCCAATATCTTAAAGAAGGAAAGTTGGTTGGACTTTTAGGTGGCGATCACAGCACGCCTATTGGATTGATACGGGCACTCGCTGAAAAGTATGATCGTTTTGGTGTGTTACAATTCGATGCGCATGCTGATTTGCGTAAAGCGTATGAAGGGTTCACTTACTCGCATGGTTCTATCATGTATAATGCATTAAAACTTCCGGCTGTTGCAAGACTAGTGCAAGTGGGTGTTCGCGATCTATGTGACGAAGAAGAGCAAGTGATCAATCGCGCAATGGGTCGGGTTAAAACATTTTATGATTCTGATCTAAAGGCCCGACAATACGAAGGTGAATCCTGGAAATCAATCTGCACTGAAATTATTAAAGAACTCCCCAATCTCGTTTATATAAGTTTTGATATTGATGGGCTCGATCCAAAACTTTGCCCGAATACCGGCACGCCTGTTCCTGGAGGTTTAGAATTTTCACAAGCAGTTTACTTGATTGCTGAGCTCGTGAAAGAAGGAAAACGAATCATTGGTTTTGATTTGTGCGAAGTAGCTCCAGCAGAAAATGAATGGGATGCTAACGTTGGTACTCGCATGCTTTGGGAACTAAGCCAGTGGACTCTTGCTTCAAATCACCATTAAGCCAGTTAAGAGATTAAGCACATTAAGGATTTATATCTTCATCGTCTTCACTTCTTAATGAACTTAATGGTTAATCGTTAATGCCTAAAAAGGAAATTACCTAAAGACAGTGACGGATTAAGAGCTTTAAATTTTCATTGTTTCGATTTATTACTGACCCTAATGGTAAAGTTTTATTAATTTCTTACTTTAGCCAGCAAACAATCGCATTAACTTTTTCTAATGAACGAATTAATTAATTCCATAGCAACCGGTGTGTGGACTCCGGTTTTGTTTCTACTAATACTTGGTGGGCTTTTCTTTTTCATCTATTCAAGATTTATTCACTACAAACATTTTTTACATTCAATCGCCATATTAAAAGGCAAGTTTCATAACCCGAACGATCCAGGTCAAATTAGTCCTTACGAAGCACTCTCTACGGCACTCGCTTCCACGGTAGGTATGGGTAATATTGCAGGGGTTGCCTTTGCCATACACATCGGTGGTCCGGGCGCCTTATTCTGGATGTGGGTTACAGCCTTTGTAGGTATGTCCACCAATTTTTTTACCAGTACACTTTCGGTGATGTATCGAGGCAAAGATTCAGCCGGAGAAATTCAAGGTGGCCCTATGTACGTAATTCGTGAAGCTATGAGTAAACCTTGGTATCCGCTCGCAGTTCTCTTTTGCATTTGCGCCATGGTAGGTTGCCTTCCTATTTTTCAGGCGAATCAACTTACACAAGCTATTATCGATATTGGAGTTAGTTCGGAAGAAGTAAAAGAAACGACTTTTCCATTTCTGGGCACTGAAATTAACACTTTGAAATTTGTAATAGGCATTGTGCTTATGGTCATTTCAGGAATTGTCATCATTGGTGGAATACAACGGATTGGCACTTGGGCCGGAAAGATGGTTCCCTTGATGATCGTTATCTATTTCTTTTCTGTGCTGGCCATTCTCATTATTAACTATGATCAGGTACCGCATTATTTCATGCTGATCATCACAGATGCATTCACTGCTAATAACTACCACGGACAACCAGCTTTAGGTGGGTTTCTGGGTGGACTAATCGTAATGGGGGTGCGAAGAGCTTCATTTTCTAATGAAGCCGGCATTGGCACCGCCCCCATGGCATTAGGTGCATCGCAAAGTACAGAACCCATTCGCGAAGGACTGGTTTCAATGTTGAGCCCCGCCATCGACACGTTGTTAGTTTGCTCCCTCACAGCCTTAGCCATTTTAGTTACGGGCGTGTGGCAAAGTTCAGATTCGAACGGGGTAACACTCACCGCCTCAGCCTTCAATACGGCTATGCCAGGCATCGGAAAGTATCTGTTATTACTATGCGCATTCTTTTTTGCGGTAACATCTTTATTCTCCTATAGTTACTATGGAAGCAAAGCATTATCTTTTCTTATCGGAGTACCTGCTAGTAAATGGTATAATTATTTTTACTTGCTCACCATTATTTTTGGTGCGGTAGTCTCTATGGATCTGGTGATCAATATCATTGATGTTGCCTATGCGCTAATGGCTATCCCAACCATGGTATCGGGATTTGTGCTAGCACCCAAAGTAATGAAGGAAGCCAAATCATATTTTAGTAGAATGAAAGCGCAAGGAAAACTCTAGACCTTTATTCCTAAAGGTTCGGGCATAGCTTTGTTCATCGGATAATCGAACAACCCGTTTTCTTTAATAGCCTCTGAAACTTTCGCGGGAACAAATTTTTCCCACCCACCTTGGCCGTTTCGAATCATCGCTAGCACATTATCAGAAATGATATTCAAGTGGCTCAGGTTTGCATTTTTGATGTCTTCAAGCTTGTTTGTTGCTTTGAGGTATTTGAACAATAACTGAAGATTCTCTGGTAATTCATTTTCAAAATCTGCCAAGGTAAATAACTCATTTGATCCATAGCGAAAGGAAGGATAAATATAGAGTTTAACGCTGGTGCCAAACAACGAGGCGAAACTTTCTAGAATTCCACCCCGTAAATTCTCATAGGTCTTTTCTTCAAAAATCTTTTGCAAGGCATAGATACCCAGCACGAGACCTATTTTTTTCCCTTTCGTTATCTTTGAAAGATAGTCGACCAGGCGATAGTACTCGAAATAGTTTGAAACCAAAACCGTCTGCCCCAACGAGCAAATAATTTCTGCTCTATGCAAAAAATCCTTTTCATCAATTTGCCCATCTGAGCTCAAATCATTCAAGGTTAACTCGGTTAACACCACCATGCGCGATTTATCGACATCAGGTTCGCGTTTAAAGCGCCTTCTTGAGGCCAGCAACATATCAACATTAACATGAGTTACTGGCCTGAAACGGCCTCTTAACACCAACACATTTCTTTTATACAATGCTTCTGAAGGCTGCATCACTGATCCATCAGGCCCAAACATAGCAGCTCTTGTGAGTCCATTTTTCACAAGCTTCAATGCCATCAAGCGATTATCCACTTGCTTGAAGTCGGGGCCATTGATACGAAACATATCCACCTCAATTCTCCGCGAAGTCAAGCCATCTAACAAAGAATTGATAATCTGTTCAGGCTCACTGAGAAACATGCAACCAAAAATCATGTTCACTCCTAAAATACCGAGTGAAATTTGTTGTTGAATCGGGTCGTTGTCATGCATTTTAACATGAACCACGCAATCATTAAAAGGACCTTCGGGTGTTAATTGAAACCTAAGACCAATCCAGCCATGCCCCTGATTGGTGCGTTCGAAATTTAATACCTCAACCGTATCAGCAAATGAAAAAAAACGAGTATCCTTTATCCGTGCTGGCAACCGTTCAGGTAATAGCGAATACTCATGATCCAACATTTGAATCAGTCGATCCTCACACACATACCGATCGCACACACCATAAATTGCATCGCTAAACTTCATGTCGTAAGCAGACATGGTTTTGGCTATTGTTCCAGATGCTCCGCCCACTTTAAAAAAATTGGCGGCTACTTCTTGTCCTGCACCAATTTCAGCAAACGAGCCATAAATGGACTTGCTCAGATTAATCCGCAGTGCCTTTTCCTGTGTGGTTAACTTCTTAACTTCTTCCATCGCGCAATAAAAAATTATTCTTCCAGGTTATCAAAAACCAAATGACTTACAAGTTAGGCACAATGCCATAAAACAAACATCTTTTTGATAATTTTAGTTTAACCTCTATTTTGCGCCATACTATATTAATTCATTCATGGCAAACAGGGGTAACTTTTCGGGAAACATTGGTTTCATATTGGCCGCGGCAGGTTCAGCTGTTGGGCTTGGGAACATTTGGAAATTTCCCTACGAAGCCGGTCAAAATGGTGGCGCTGCATTTTTGCTGATCTACATCCTCCTTACTTTCTTGTTGTGTTACCCGATCATGATTGGCGAGATCGCAATCGGTCGTAGGGCAGGTTCTGATGCTTACGGTTCTTACAGACAGTTAGGTGGAAAACGATGGGGCTATCTTGGTTTGTTTGGTATCCTCTGCGGAATTATGATTTTATCATTCTACAATGTTGTTGCGGGCTGGGCTTTTGGTTACTTCCTGGAAATCTCATTTGGTAGTTTACTAGATCACCCGAACTACGGTACCTTCTTCTCAGAATATGTGATTGACTTCTGGGATAATCTCATTTTCTCTGCGTGCTTCATGGCAATCACCGCATTCATTGTTTTGAAAGGCGTGCAAAAAGGAATTGAAGCTGCTTCCAAAATTATGATGCCCGCACTTTTCTCAATTCTGATAATTCTCATAACTTATTCACTAACATTGCCAAACGCGTCAGCTGGAATTAGCTTTTATCTGTTGCCGGATTTTAGCAAAATAAATTTTCAAACAATTTATTCTGCAATGGGACAAGCGTTCTTTTCACTGTCGCTTGGTATGGGTGCATTAATTACGTATGGCTCCTATGTCGGTAAAAATCAAAATGTTATCGGTGCCGCTGCTACAATCACCCTTATGGATATGTCAGTCGCCTTCCTTTCGGGATTGTTAATTTTTCCATTAGTTTTTTCTCAAGGCCAATCTCCTGCGGAAGGACCGGCACTTGTCTTTGTTGTTCTACCAGGAATTTTCAATGCGATGGGGCCTATTATTGGGCGCTTAATGGGTGGCGGATTCTTTCTATTACTTTGTTTTGCCGCACTAACCTCCACAGTTTCATTACTAGAGGTTCCTGTAGCCTACTTTGTAGATCAAAAAAAATGGTCGCGAAAGAAAACAACTTGGCTATTGGCTGTCTTTATTTTTGTTGTTGGCCTGCCCAGCATGCTATCGCAAGGCGCAGTTGAAATGTTTACTCACTTGCCTTTTTATCAGGATCGATCTGCACTTGATTTTGTAAGTGAAGTTTTCTCAGATATTAGTTTACCGTTAGGCGGGTTTCTAATGACCCTCTTTATCGTGACTCGCTGGGGTACCAACAACATGAGCGAAGAACTTTCTTTAGGCAATGAGTCATATCGCAATTCCCTGCTGGAGAAATACGTTAATTTTTCAATTCGATATATCTGTCCGGTAATTCTAGGGATCTTTTCAGTCCTGATTATTATCGATAAGTTTTATGGCATTGATAAGCTCACAAATTAAGGTAATGAACTCAAAAATAGTTGCTCCTTCTACCTCAACCCATACCCTTCTCCAGAAGAGAAGGATAAGCGGAATTTTTAGAGATGTTCTTAATCTACCCAATCCGCTACAAACAAGTTTGTATCGCGCGTACCGCCATTATTTCGGTTGGATGAAAAGATAATTCGTTTACCATCGGGCGAGAACATCGGAAACGAATCGAACACGCCATCGTAGGTTATTTGTTCAAGACCGCTGCCATCTTCATTAATTATAAAGAGATTGAATTGAAATCCGCGTGAACCTTTATGATTGGAGCTGAAGATTATTTTCTTCCCATTAGGATGATAAAAGGGTGCCCAGTTTGCTTTGCCAAGATTTGTTATTTGCTTTAAATCTGAACCATCTACATTGCAGGTAAAGATTTCCATTTCTGTTGGTGCCACCAACCCTTGCTTCAAATAATCCCTATATTCCTTTTTTGCTTCATCTGTTTTAAATCGAGAAGCTCTGAATACAAGTTTCTTTCCATCTGGCGAAAAGAAAGCTCCCCCATCGTAACCAAGTTCGTTTGTTATTTGCTTTACATTTTTGCCACTGATGTCCATGATGTATAAATCAAGATCACCGTTACGCGTTGAAGTAAACACAATCTTATCACCTTTCGGTGATACGGTTGCTTCAGCATCGTAACCAGGTAAGTTTGTCAGCTGTTTTTTTATTTTACCTTTTAAGTCTGATACAAAAATGTCGTAAGTATCGTATACTGGCCATAAATACTTACCACCTGGCGTGCGCCCCGGATCCACTGGACAATCTTTTCCACCCAAATGAGTTGAACCAAAAAGTATGGTCTTATTGCCAGGCAAAAAGAACGAGCATGTTGTCCTTCCTAAACCAGTGCTTACTAATGGCGGCTTGGTATCAGGATTACTTAAATCCAAACCATCAACAGGCATATAAAAAATCTGATCGCAAGACAAGCCCCAATTTTTATTGTTAGATTGAAAGCTAATCATCTTGCTATCAAAACTCCAGTAGGCTTCAGCATTGTCAGCTCCGAAGGTCAGCTGACGGATGTTGTTCAAGTGAGTCTCCTGCGGGTATTGAACAACATTTGCAGAGCTCGGCTGCTGAGCCTGAATTCCAAGCGAAGTAAAAAGAACTAGAAAAAAAGTGGAGCCTGATAGGTCACGTTTGGTCATGTAGCTAAATTTTTGCGTGAAGATAACAGAAGGGAATAAAAATACTCGCATGCCCTCACCGTGCGATCAATTGAAAAAGTATCGGTTGCCGTAGTAATTCCGCCCGAAAAAGAGCAATATGATATAGTCGCTAAGTGCTTGTTACGCTCAACTGGATAGGAAGCTTTAATTTTTAAAATCTTAAATTAGTTTAATTAACCTTTTAGCCTGGTCAGAGCACTGGCTATCTGTTCCTCAAAGAAGGTTTCATAATTGCGTGTAGTATTGTTCATGGTGAAAGTTTGAATAGTCACGAATCCCTTTTGAATTAACGCATTGCGAAGGTCTAAATCATAAAGAACGCTTTTGATATGAACAGCCAATTGGTGATAATCTCCGTCATCAAAGAGCAATCCGTTTTCTTTGTGTTGCACCACATCCAGAATACCACCAAACCGAGTGGCAACAACCGGGCACCCCATTGCCATAGACTCCAGCAATACAAGACCAAAACCATCGGTAATTGATGGAAGTATGTTTACGGTTAATAACTTGTAGTAATTCAATACTTTTTCAGGCACTACCTCTCCTGCGTAAATCACTTGATTTGTTATACCTAGTTCAGTGCACAATGTGTCAAAATGACCTTCCTTCACACCAACTAACAACACCTTTACGTTGGGCATCGCTAAGTCCTTGATCGCCCAAATCAATTGCTCGTGACGCTTTAACCGCGATATGCTGCCAACAACCAAATCACCCGTCTGAATCCCATAAAGTTGTTTAAGTTCAACTACATCCTGTTCGTTCCATTGATTATAGCGTGACACCGGAATGCCATTATGTATAACCTTTAGATGCTTGTCTGGGTATCCTTTCTTAATAAAGATTCGCTTAAGTTCGTGACTGATCAAAATAATTTTATCTGTACCCTTCACATAAAATGAATTTTGCAAGAATCCGCCTGCGCTAAGCGGATACTGTCTTCGTGTATGAAATAGAAGTGCCCGAACGCCATAAAACATTCTTGCAAAAATGGTGATGTAGCGGTCTTTACTTGATTGCGCATTTATGACTTCAATCTGGTGCTCTTCCACGATTGACTTGAGATGCCTGATGGCTTTGCGATCGAAACGGGATTTAATAACAAAAGGAACAAAGATTACAGAAGTTGAATCTGCTAATAAACCTTGAAGCACAGACATTGGCCTAGCAGCCACCAGCACTTTGTGCCCACGCGCGGCAAGAGCCTCGGCCAGATAAGACACCGAGAAGCTGGATCCAGCTAAAATATCTTCCTGTGTAATTAATAAGATGTTCAAGGGATTGGATTTCACTTTTCAAACGAATAACAACCAGAAGCAGTTTAATACCCTTTGTTCGGGTCAGGCCGCCTTAGCCTTTTCTTCTTCCTTCAATGCGCGTCTCAGAATTTTACCCACATTGGTTTTGGGCAACTCATTTCGAAACTCAAATTGACGCGGAATTTTGTAGTTAGTCATATTCTCGTGGCAATAGGCCTTTAATTCTTCCACCGTTAAAGTCGGGTCACGCTTCACAACGAAGGCCTTAATTGCCTCGCCAGATTTTGAATCCGTTACTCCTATTGCGGCAACCTCAAGTACTTTAGGATGGGCAGCTAGTATATTTTCAACTTCATTCGGGTATACATTAAATCCAGAAACCTTAATCATATCTTTTTTGCGATCAACAATTTTGAAAAATCCATCTTCATCCATAATTCCAATATCACCCGTACGAAACCAATTGTCTGGAAAGAAAACATCTTCATTATTGCTATTCCAGTAGCCACGCATTACTTGCGGCCCACGGGCACAAATCTCACCAATCTTACCTTGTGCAAGTTGATTTCCATCATCATCAAAAATTGCCAACTCTGTACTCGGCATTGGTAATCCAATAGTTCCACGTTTTTCTGTTCCATTAAGCGGGTTGCAAGAAAGCACTGGCGATGTTTCACTTAACCCATAACCTTCAGCTATTGAGTTGCCTGTAATCGCAAGCCATCTGGTGGCAACCGAATCTTGCACTGCCATAGCACCGCCAATAGAACCTTTTAAAGCTGAGAAATCACAGTCTTTGAAATCGAGATTATTGAGCAACCCATTAAAAAGTGTATTCACTCCGGTGATGACGGAGAACCGATGTTTCTTTAACTCCTTTACAAAGCCGGGCATATCGCGTGGATTAGTTATCAACACGCTCTTCACACCTTGTGTGTACATAAGCAATCCGTTAACGGTAAGCGCAAAAATGTGATACAACGGTAATGCAGTAATGATAATGTCCTGTTGGCCGAGCGTTAAGATTTGCTTAAACCAATGCGTTATCATCATGTTATGTGCAATGAGATTTCGATGCGATAGTTGGGCACCTTTTGAAACTCCAGTTGTTCCACCCGTGTATTGAAGCACTGCCAAATCTTCGATATCGATCTTGGGTCGTTTGTAATCCAAAGTCTCGCCTTTTCTAAGAGCCTGCTTGAAAGGAATGGCATTCGGGATTCTATATGCCGGAACTAATCGTTTGATATACTTAACAACAAAGTTGAGTATCGCACCTTTTAATCCGCCCAACATATCGCCCATGTCGGTTATGATAATATGCTTGGCGCTGATCTTTGGTATAATTGGTTGAAGGTTATGTGCAAAGTTCGAAACAATCACCACAGCAGAAACATCTGCATTATTGAATTGATGTTCCATCTCAGGCGAAGTATAAAGCGGATTGGTATTCACCGCTATCAGCCCGGCCTTAATTGCGCCCATAAAGGCAATCGGAAACTGAATGAGGTTTGGTATTTGTATCGCGATACGATCGCCTTTCTTCAACTTTAATTCGTTTTGCAAATAGGCCGCAAAAGAAGTTGAGTGTTTGTCGACATCAATGAAAGTCATTTGCTTTCCAAAATTCTCGAAGGCAACCCGATTTGGGAATTTTTGAACCGCTGCGTCAAAAAGTTCAAAAAGCGATTCATATTCATAAGCACCAATCTCATGCGGAATTCCTCTAGGATATTTGGCGAACCACGGTG